>Ga0307998_1000036_pt1 | contig 74780 bp, 68 predicted proteins | sample Davwhametageno37_FD_203147 | JGI IMG/M metagenome (GOLD analysis project Ga0307998, IMG submission 203147) | Marine microbial communities from Davis Island wharf, Antarctic Ocean - #37 | ecosystem: Environmental > Aquatic > Marine > Unclassified | place: Antarctic Ocean: Davis Island wharf... | reverse complement strand
CTGTTAATGAATAAAAAAACCGACTCTATGTCGGTTTTTTATGTCTAATGATTTTTCAGTGACAGTCATTATTACTCAATAATCTTCACTGAAAGCGCTTCTTGACGGTTGCTTGGGTACTGACATAAAGTCACCGCAACTTATTATGTAAATGGGGTAGAGCATGAAACCAGTTTGTTTAGTCATAGGGGCGGGCGCAGGTATTGGCGGCAATGTAGGCAAGAGATTCGCCGCCGAAGGTTATCATGCCGTGTTGTGTCGGCGCAGCGATCAGCCCGGCCTTGATAAGCTCGTAACAGATATTCAAACAGCCGGCGGTGAAGCCACAGGCATTCTGCTAAATGCTATTCAGCCAGACACCATTGAAAAAATGGTTGAGAACATCGAGAAAGATATTGGTGCTATTACTGTCGTCATCTATAACTTGGGTGCTCAGATTGGTGACCGGGCGTTGGCAGACACTTCTTACAAAGCCTTTGAGATGGGTTGGCGCATTGCGACTCAGGGTTTATTTCGATTGGCTTCTTCTGTTTGCCCGCTAATGGAAGCGCGGGGTCACGGCACAATATTAGTTACTTCAGCAACCTCAGCCGTGCGGGGTAATGCGGGTCAGCACTCCCATGCTGCCGCTATGGGTGGTCGGCGTATGCTGTGCCAGTCGTTAAATGCAGAGTTTGGGCCCAAGGGTATTCATGTTGCCCATATTCTTATTGATGGCGCTGTAGATGCTCCAGATACTTTAGGCAAGATGTTGGGGGCAGAACAGTTTCAGGCACTGCGCGAAAGCCGAGGGCTGGAACATGATGGTTTGATGTTGCCGGAAAAAATAGCCGATACCTATTTGCATCTAGCACAGCAGCATAGATCGACCTGGACTCATGAAATGGATATACGCTCATTCACAGATCTCGCCTGGTGGAATCACTAGGCCATAGCAATATATCAGGGTCGCTAATAAAGCTTATTATCGGCCAATGGTACTTCTAGGGCATTGGAACTGGTTTTCTCTGGGCCACCGACCATCTCGTCGTAGGGGCTGGTATGTCTGAGTACGGTCTCTTCTGCGGATACCTTTCGCATCGCCTTCTGTAGCTCAACAAGCTTACTCGACTTTAAAAAGCCACCTTTGCTATCGGCAATATAATATTCCTGCCCTTCAACGATCGCAGACACCATATACAGACTTAAGTCGACGGAATGGTAGATAAGCTTTTCAATAGTAAAATATTTGGCGAGCTTGTCAGCAGTCATTTTCATTATCAGATACCAGATTCCAGGTTATGTGTTGCTTAATAAGTACCCAATAAAAAACCCTCCGAAGAGGGTTTTTTTAAACCCTAGGGCTTAAACCGTATTTCGATTTCTACTGGTTATACTAAATTCATCGCCATCAAGATCATGCAGGCAACAGTTCCCATCCAGGCGAAAGATCGAATATACGATCCGCCAGACATATAGAGGGGTACATAAACAATACGCAGCACTAACCAAATAGTCGCTAGCTGGAGATTGTCGACGCCCATCTGCATGGAGAGTAAGCAGAGCGTGAGAAACGCAGGCAGGCTTTCCTGTAAGTTTATTTTTGCTCTGTCCACACGTCGCATAAGTGGAGTAGTTTCTATTTCTTCTTCACGACTTGAGAGCAGGTAAGCAAAATGCTTGTTTTTGAGTACCATAGGTAAGAGCCAAATTTGCACCAGTGTTAGGGCAAGAGTGGCAACGATGAGGGTAGACATTGAATCAGGCATGATTGAGTTCCTTTTTTATTATAGTTGTGGGAAGTACAAGTTCGAGCCTCAATATAGGTCAATTCGAGCCCACTTGATAGCCTCAGCTAAATCTGCGCACAGGCCTGTGGCCAGATTTATGCTAATGCTTGTGCAAAGGCCTTTGCTAAAGCCTGTACAAAAAAAGTACCCTGTTTGGCGTATGATTCGGATAAGCGTTGGGGTGCTAGTATTCCAATTATTAAACAGCAAAAGAGATTCTGAATATGTCGGATAGCGGCGAAGCAAAATATAATCAGCCCATGGGTGGCAATGAACTGCCGAGATTTGCGGGCCATGCAAGCTTCTTTAGGCTGCCAGTGCAGACGAATGCCAAGGGCCTAGATGTCGCGTTGCTGGGTATGCCGGTGGATATAGGTACCAGTAATCGCAGTGGTTCAAGGTTTGGGCCGCGGGAGATTCGCACCGAGTCAGTACTAGTGCGCCCCTATGGTATGGCCACACAGGCAGCGCCTTTCGATTCTTTTCAAATAGCCGATATTGGCGATGTAGCGGTTAACCCTTACAACCTATTAAAGACCGTAGATGCCATTGAATTGGCGGTGGACGACATTTTGGCCGCTGGAGCAAAACCAGTTTCAGTGGGTGGAGACCATACCTGCACATTGCCCATTCTACGATCGTTGGCCAAAGTACATGGCCCAGTGGCCCTAGTTCATATTGATGCCCATGCCGATATTAACGACGAAATGTTTGGCGAAAAAATAGCTCATGGCACTGTGTTTCGGCGGGCCATTGAAGAGGGACTTATTGAAACCAGCAAGATGTTTCAAATTGGTTTGCGCGCCACAGGCTATGCCGCAGATGATTTTGATTGGTCCCGCGAGCAGGGCGCGACGGTAATTACTGCCGAAGAGTGCTGGTACAAATCGATGGCACCGATCATGGATCAGATTCGCGAAACCATAGGCCCAGATACGCCGGCCTACCTTACCTTTGATATTGATGGGCTAGACCCTTCCGTTGCTCCAGGCACTGGCACACCAGAACCAGGTGGTTTAAGTGCGTCTCAGGGACTGGAGATTATTCGTGGCTGTTATGGTTTGAATCTTGTTGGCTGTGACCTGATGGAAGTATCACCGCCTTATGATACTAGCGGCAATACATCCTTACTTGCCGCTAATCTGATCTTTGAAATGCTTTGCAGCCTGCCCGGCTGTGTTCGCCGCCGCTAACGGTGCTTTTAGTTGCTGAGGGCTCTTAATCGCTGAAGGCTCTTAACCGCTAAAGGCTCTTAACCGGCGAAGGCTCTTAATCCCTTTTAATTGTTCTTACTTTAAGGGCGCTGGCGTACCCTCAAAAACAGTGCCCCAAATCTTAATATCTTTTAAACGCTTGGGGTTAACCTTATAGGGGTCGGCCTCAAGAATCGTAAAGTCGGCTTTTTTACCGGCGCGAATAGACCCAATCTCATCTTCCCACCCCATCACCCAAGCCGCATCAATGGTAATAGCCCGCAAACCTGCCTCGAGACTCACACGTTCATTGGGGCCTGTAAGATTGCCATTAATGGTAATACGGTTAACGGCAGTGGATACCAAGGTTAATGGCTCCAGCGGTGCCATAGGGCTGTCTGAGTGAAAGGCGAAGGGCATGCCCAAACGCTCCAGAGAACCTAGGCGTACCATTTGGTTACCACGATCAGCCCCCAGCCATTGGTCGCTGTACATATCGCTGAGCATGTAATGGTAGTAGGGGTTAGCCGAGACCACAGCGCCCAGCTCTGCAAGCTGCCTGTTTTGATCTTCTGTGGTGTAAGCAAAATGCTCTAGGGCCAGACGATGGTCAGCTTTCGGTGTGTTCTTTTGCATAGTTTTAAGTAGATCAATTAATACCTCGGCACTACCATCGCCATTGGTGTGGGCATGAATCTGATAGCCTGCATCCCAAAAAGCCTGAGCCCATTCTTGCAATATCTCGGTGGGCACCATCCACACACCTTTATGGCCGTCGATATAGCCAGGAAACTTAAACTGGGCCAGGCCACTATAAATAGCGCCGTCGATCATCAGCTTAAAGCGGCGATCAAACATCACCCGTGGACTGTTTTGCTCGCGCCATTTATCGACCTGTACCAGGGCATCTTCAATGGACACACCACGGCCAATAAAGTCAGTAATGATGGGGGTCAGAATAAACCGTGCCGGCGCCTGCAATGTTTCCACGGTATGGCGAATAAGCGCTATTTCTCCATCGGGATCACCAAATACACCGGTGCCCATATCCAGAGCGGTAGTCACACCGCCCTGATGAACCATCTGAATAAAATTCTCCATGCCCTTGCCAAAGCGAGCCGGGTCAAACAGAAAGGGCATCTTTGGGATAAGCGCGTACATCCCATTCTCGAAGAAATGGCCTCTAGACCAGCTTGTTAATGGGTTGCCCGCTAGATCCGCTTCTTTGATATTCAGCATCTCAAGCGCAGCATCATTACCAATAATTTCGTGAAATGACCGGTGCCAAAGCATCACCGGCTTATCCGGGAACAGTGCCGTCAGCTCCTCGCGGAATAACTCCCCGTGCCACAGTGGGTGGTAGCCCCAGGCAATAAAGGGAACGCTGGTGTCGCTATGTTCGCCAACAAGCTGTTTCAGGCGTTTAACATAGGCCTCAGGGGTTTTGGCACCGGGGAATTCTCCCGTTGGTAATGACCAATCATCAGGGGCAATAAACGGAAACTGCGTGAGTACAGCGGGCAGTGAAGGGTGGACATGGGGGTCGATAAAGCCCGGCATAATCACCTTGCCCTCAAAGCGTCTATCAATGCGCGAGTTCTTCTGGTCAGTCCAGCTGCTTAGAGACTTTAATGAACCCACCGCCACAATACGGCCATTGGCCACAGCCACGGCGGTTGCTTCGGGTAGAGCTGGTTCCATGGTGATGATTTTCTTGGCGGTAAAGATCACCAAATCGTCGATAGACTCAGACTCAGTTTGACTGCCAATGCCCCATGGGGCAGCGGTGAGTAGCAGGCAAGTGATAGCGAGCTTTGTTATAGATATCATTTTCATCCCCGATTATATATTTTCTTATTTGACGGACGTTATTTGATAGCCAAAATAGCGCCTTTTGGCCTACCATGACAACAAATAAAAATACGCTAACAAGACAGGATTTAGAGCATGAAGACAAAGGCAGCAGTAGCATTTGGCGCAGGTAAGCCATTAGAAGTGGTTGAAGTGGATCTCGACGGCCCAAGAGCAGGCGAAGTACTGGTCGAAATGAAAGCCACAGGCGTGTGCCATACAGATGCCTTTACGTTATCTGGCGATGATCCCGAGGGAGCATTTCCGGCGATCCTAGGTCACGAAGGAGCAGGTATTGTGGTTGAAGTAGGTCCGGGGGTTAAGAGTCTCAAGCCCGGTGATCATGTGATTCCTCTATACACCGCAGAATGTCGCGAATGTGAGTATTGCCTAAACCCCAAAACCAACCTCTGCCAAGCGGTTCGGTCCACTCAGGGCCAGGGCGTTATGCCCGATGGCACTAGCCGTTTCTCTTTTGAAGGCAAGCCAATCCTGCATTACATGGGCTGCTCTACCTTTTCAAATTACAGCGTTCTTCCAGAAATCTCGCTGGCCAAGGTGCGTAAAGACGCACCCTTCGACAAGATTTGTTATATCGGCTGTGGCGTAACCACCGGTATTGGTGCCGTAGCTTTCACCATGAAGGTAGAAGCGGGCTCAACAGTGGCTGTATTTGGTCTGGGTGGGATTGGCCTCAATGTTATTCAGGGTGCCAAGATGGTCGGCGCCACGCGCATTATTGGTATCGACTTAAACCCCGCCAGAGAAGGTTTGGGTAAGCAGTTTGGTATGACCGATTTTATTAACCCCAAAGACGTGGATAACGTAGTCGACCATATTATTCAGATGACCGGCGGTGGAGTTGATTACAGCTTTGAATGTATTGGTAACGTAGACGTTATGCGCCAAGCCCTTGAGTGCTGTCACAAAGGTTGGGGCGAAAGCTGCATCGTTGGTGTGGCCGGCGCAGGCAAGCAGATTACCACTCGTCCATTTCAGCTAGTAACCGGCCGTTCGTGGCGCGGAACCGCCTTTGGTGGTGCCCGTGGTCGTACCGACGTGCCGCGTATTGTCGACTGGTATATGGACGGCAAAATCAATATCGATGATTTGATTACCCACAAGATGCCCCTCGAAGATATTAATAAGGCCTTTGACCTCATGCATTCGGGCGAGAGTATTCGTTCGGTCATTGAATTTTAGAGTTGGAATTACAAATGGCATTAGAACAGATCGGCTCCAACCAAAGCTTTGGTGGCCAGCAGCTAAGGTATAAACACCAGTCTTCAGTATTAAACTGCGAGATGACCTTCAGTATTTACTTGCCAGCTCAGGCAGAAAAAGGCCCAGTACCCGTGCTGTACTGGCTGTCGGGTCTCACTTGCAACGACGAAAACTTCGTGCAAAAAGCCGGGGCCCAACAGCATGCAGCAGAACATGGCATAGCCATTGTTTGCCCAGACACCAGCCCCAGAGGCGATGGTGTGGCCGATGATCCAGAAGGTGCTTACGATATGGGTTTGGGTGCAGGCTTTTATGTCAACGCCACCCAGCAGCCCTGGGTTGAGCACTATCAGATGTATAGCTATATTACCGACGAGCTGCCAGCGCTAATTAATGGGGAGTTCCCCGTGGACAGCCAGCGAGCCTCGATCTCAGGGCATTCCATGGGTGGCCATGGGGCATTAACCATCGCCCTTAAAAACCCAGGCCAATATAAATCCGTCTCGGCTTTTTCCCCGATTGTGTCTCCCCTAAGTTGCCCCTGGGGCGACAAAGTACTGAGTAATTACTTGGGCGATGATCGCGAGACATGGGCGCAATACGACAGTGTAGAGCTGGTTAAGTCGGCGACAGATCATTTGCCAGTGCTAGTAGATCAAGGGGATAGCGATAACTTTTTAGTCGAGCAGCTAAAGACTGAGCTATTAATAAGTGCAGCTGGAAAGGCAGATTACCCCATGCAAATCAGAATGCAGCCAAATTATGATCACAGCTACTTTTTTATTGCTACATTCATAGGGGATCATATTGCGTTTCACGCCCGTGCTTTGGGCTGAAAAGCAGTGTTAATCTAGCGCTAGTAGAGCGCAAATAAGCAGTCCTTATTAGGTAAATAAGAGTCGCTTAGGTAAGGCAGAACAGGGCAGGGATAGTGCTAGACTGCGCCGGTTGGCGGGGTTACGAATAGCATAGACGCCAAAAATAACGACAGGAGTAGTTGAGTTGGGTATCAGCCAAAACGAGCAGCAATCTATTAGTGACTTAGTAGGTCAATACAAAGACTTACCCGGCGCGCTCTTGCCACTGTTACATGCCATTCAGGGCGACGTAGGCTATGTGCCTGATTCGGCTGTTCCAACCATTGCCAAAGGTCTCAATCTGTCCCGCGCCGAAGTCCATGGCGTTATCAGCTTTTACCACGACTTTAAAACCGCCCCCGTAGGCCGTCATACAGTACAAATTTGTCGCGCTGAAGCCTGCCAATCCATGGGCTCACGTCAGCTAGAAGCCCATGCTAAACAAACCCTAGGTATCGACTACGGCGAAACCACCGTCGATGGCTCGGTTACCTTAGAGCCGGTTTATTGCTTAGGTAACTGCGCCTGCTCGCCTTCAGTACGAATCAATGATGATGTTTATGCCCGAGTCGATGCAGATCGCTTTGACGACCTAGTCTCTGGCCTCTCGTCAGAAGAGGGGGCCGCCAAATGATCTTTTATATCCCCCAAGACACCACTGCATTAGCCCTAGGTTCAGAAGCAGTAGCCCGTGCACTGCAAACCGCGGGGATTGAACCCGTGCGCAATGGCTCCCGTGGAATGTTTTGGTTAGAGCCCTTATTAGAAGTAGACACCGATCAGGGCCGCATAGCGTTTGGTCCGGTGTCTGCCAAAGACATTCCAAGCATTATCGATGCTGTGGAATCCGATCCAACCAGCCATGCCCTTTATCAAGGAGCAGTGGCAGAAATCCCCTATTTAAAATCTCAGCAGCGACTTACCTATGCCCGTGCGGGTTTAGGCGATCCGGTTTGCTTGGATAACTACCAAACATTAAACGGCTTTAAAGGGCTTAAAGCTGCCCTACAAATGACCGGCCAGCAGATTGTTGATCAGGTTAAAGACTCCGGCCTTCGCGGTCGCGGGGGTGCAGCATTTCCTGCCGGTATTAAATGGCAGACGGTTTTAAATTGCGATGCTGATCAGAAATATATTGTGTGTAATGCCGATGAAGGCGACTCAGGTACCTTTGCCGACCGACTAGTAATGGAAGCGGACCCATACCAGCTGATCGAAGGCATGATCATTGCCGGTTTAGCAGTGGGTGCCAATCAGGGTTATATCTACCTGCGCTCGGAATACCCGGTCGCCCACAAATTATTAAACACCGCCATCGAGAGAGCCGTTGCGGCCAATTTTCTCGGCGAAAATATCCAAGGCTCCGACAAAACCTTTCACCTCGAAGTGCGCCTAGGTGCCGGAGCCTATATCTGCGGCGAAGAAACCTCATTACTCGAGAGCCTAGAGGGCAAGCGTGGAATGGTTCGCGCCAAACCACCGCTCCCAGCAATCGAAGGTTTGTTTGGCAAGCCTACGGTGGTCAATAACGTGCTTACTCTAGCGGCCATTTCCAGCATTTTAGAGCAGGGCGCAGACACCTATCAGAACTTTGGCATGGGTCGTTCAAGAGGCACCTTAGCCATACAGCTGGCCGGCAATATTAAACGCGGCGGTCTAATTGAATTAGCCTTTGGTGTGACCCTGCGTGAAGTGGTCGAAGATTATGGGCAGGGCACTTATAGCGGCCGTCCCATTCGCGCCATTCAGGTTGGTGGGCCACTGGGTGCATTTATGCCCGAGTCGCAATGGGACACGCCCATGGACTACGAAGCTTTCGCTGCCATCAAAGCAATGATTGGCCACGGTGGCATTGTGGTGTTTGACGATACTGTGGACATGGCTGCTCAAGCCAGATTTGCCATGGAATTCTGCGTGGTGGAATCCTGCGGTAAATGCACCCCTTGCAGAATTGGCTCGGTGCGCGGTGTTGAAGTAATCGACCGCATTGTCGCGAACGAAAACCGCGACAATAATTTAATCCTGTTGCATGACCTTTGCGACACCATGGAGTTTGGTTCTCTGTGTGCCATGGGTGGTATGACGCCCTATCCGGTACGCAGTGCGCTGGCCCACTTCCCCCAAGACTTTACCGGCGCTGGTAAGGGAGATAAATAGCATGTTGGAATTCTACGAACCCCAAGCAGATTACGGCACCCCAAAAAGCACCAGCACCACCATGGTGACTTTGAGTATTGATGGCGTTAGCGTCACAGTTCCAGAAGGCACCTCAGTGATGCGCGCTGCCGCCGAGAGCGGTGTAAAAATCCCGCGCCTCTGTGCCACCGACCAACTTAAATCCTTTGGCTCTTGCCGCGTTTGCCTCGTAGAAATTGAAGGCCGCCGTGGATTCCCAGCCTCCTGCACCACTAATGTAGAAGCGGGCATGGAAGTCAAAACTCAGTCCGATGAAATTGGTAAGCTGCGCCGCAACGTGATGGAGCTTTATATCTCCGATCACCCACTCGACTGCCTAACTTGCCCAACCAACGGCGACTGCGAACTGCAAGACACAGCCGGTGAGCTGGGCCTGCGTTCCGTGCGCTATGGCTTCGAAGGCGAAAACCATTTAGTCGCCGAGAAAGACGAATCTAACCCTTATTTTACCTTCGACCCCTCCAAGTGCATCGTCTGCTCACGCTGCGTGCGCGCCTGTGAAGAAGTGCAGGGTACCTTTGCACTGACTATCGATGGTCGTGGTTTTGAATCCAAAGTTAGCGCCAGTCAGGCCGAAGACTTTATGGACTCCGAATGTGTTTCCTGTGGAGCCTGTGTTGCCGCCTGCCCCACCGCAACACTCACCGAAAAAAGCATTATCGAAGCCGGTAAACCCGAGCACTCAGTTATCACCACCTGCGCCTACTGCGGCGTAGGCTGCTCGTTTAAAGCCGAGATGAAAGGCAACCAAGTTGTGCGCATGACCCCCTACAAAGACGGCAAAGCCAACGAAGGCCATGCCTGCGTTAAAGGCCGTTTCGCCTTTGGTTATGCCACACACAAAGACCGCATTACTGTTCCGATGATTCGCGATAGCATCGATGACCCCTGGAAAGAAGTATCCTGGGAAGAGGCCGTGACCTACACCGCCAAACGCTTCAAAGATATTCAGGCCCAATACGGCCGCACGAGTATTGGCGCAATCTCGTCTTCAAGATGCACCAACGAAGAAGTTTACCTAGTGCAAAAAATGGTTCGCGCTGGCTTTGGCAATAACAATATCGACACCTGCGCTCGAGTCTGCCATTCACCAACAGGCTTTGGTTTAAAAACCACCTTGGGTGAATCTGCCGGTACCCAAACCTTTGCATCAGTAGCCGACGCCGACGTAGTTATAGTCATGGGTGCCAACCCAACCGAAGCCCATCCGGTGTTTGGCTCACGTCTAAAACGCCGACTGCGTGAAGGCGCAAAACTCATTGTTATCGACCCACGCAAAATTGAGTTAGTTAGCTCGCCACACATTACCGCCGACTATCATTTGCCCGTGCGTCCCGGCACTAACGTCACCATTCTTAATGCACTGGCCCATGTCGTTGTTAACGAAGGTCTAGAAGCCCGTGAGTATATTAACCAGCGCTGCGACGTCCCAGAATTTGAAAAGTGGCTAGCCTTTATTGGCGACGAACGTCACTCCCCAGAAAACACCGAAAGTATTACTGGTGTCGACGCGGCTGATTTACGGGCCGCTGCTCGCCTTTATGCTACTGGCGGAAACGGCGCGATTTTCTATGGCTTGGGTGTCACCGAACACAGCCAAGGTTCCACTGCCGTAATGGGCATAGCCAACCTCGCCATGCTCACCGGCAATATTGGTCGCGACGGCGTAGGCGTAAACCCACTGCGCGGACAAAACAATGTGCAGGGCTCTTGCGACATGGGTTCATTCCCCCATGAATTACCCGGCTACCGCCATATCTCCGACAAAGCCACCCGCGACTTATTCGAAGGGGAGTGGGGCGTAACCCTAGACTCCGAACCCGGTTTGCGCATCCCAAATATGTTTGATGCCGCCCTAGACGGAGACTTCAAAGGCCTCTATTGCCAAGGCGAAGATATCGCCCAGTCCGACCCAAACACCCAGCATGTGGAAGCCGCACTGCGCTCCATCGAATGCCTAGTGGTCCAAGATATCTTCCTCAACGAAACCGCTAAATTTGCCCATGTGTTTTTACCTGGCGCTTCCTTCCTAGAAAAAGACGGCACCTTCACCAACGCCGAACGAAGAATATCCAGAGTGCGCAAAGCCATGCCACCATTAAGCGGCAAAGCCGACTGGGAAGGGACTATGGCTCTCGCTAACGCTCTGGGCTGCAAGATGGAGTACAGCCATCCGTCAGAAATAATGGACGAGATAGCCCGCCTAACCCCAACTTTTAATGGCGTCTCATACGACCGCTTAGACGAGCTGGGCAGCATTCAATGGCCGTGCAATGACAACACCCCAGAGGGTACGCCCATCATGCACGTAGACGAATTTGTGCGCGGTAAAGGCTTCTTCGCAATGACCGAATACGTGGCCACCACCGAGCGCGCCAACCGCAAGTTTCCGCTGCTACTCACCACCGGCCGCATACTGTCCCAATACAATGTAGGTGCCCAAACCAGACGCACCCAAAACAGCGAATGGCACGGCGAAGACGTATTAGAAATCCATCCCCATGACGCAGAAGAACGCGGCATTAATCATGGCGACTGGGTAGGCATTAACAGCCGAGTAGGGGACACAGTATTACGAGCCGACGTCACCGACAAAGTAAAACCAGGCGTCGTGTACACCACATTCCACCACCCAGTTTCCGGTGCGAACGTAATCACCACCGACAACAGCGACTGGGCCACCAACTGCCCAGAGTACAAAGTAACCGCTGTACAAATCAGCAAAGTCACCGAGCCATCCAGCTGGCAGGCGCGACAAAAATCTTTCGATAAGCAGCAGCTAGATTTGTTAAAGCGCGGTTTGTCACAAAGTGCAGAGCACTAAGCTTGGCAACCACGGGTTCAGATAAGGTTACTCGTGTCATCTGGAAAGCCGGAGAGACCGTCGAGGGCACAGATTGGGTCGCCACAGAAACTGCCGTTGCCCTAGTCTACAACGGTATTTCCCATGTGGTCATGATGGCCACGCCCGCAGACCTAGAAGACTTTTCCTTAGGTTTTAGCTTGAGCGAAGGCATCTTAGAAAGCGCAAAACAATTACTCGATTGCGAAGTCACAGAAACCGACAAAGGCATAGAGCTAGCCCTAACCATTACCGCAGAACCCTTCGCCAAGTTAAAAGAAAAACGCCGCAACCTAGTAGGCAGAACCGGTTGCGGACTCTGCGGCGCAGAATCATTAGACCAGGCCATAACCGAGCCCGCCATGGTTACCACAGAGCTAGCACTAAGCCACGAAGCCCTACAAAAAGCCTCCAGCGCCTTAGCCGCCCAACAAAAGCTGCAACAACAAACCGGCGCAGTCCATGGCGCCGCCTACTGCAACCAGCAGGGCGAGATACTATTGGTGCGCGAAGATGTAGGCCGCCACAATGCCCTAGACAAATTGTTAGGTGCACTGGCAAAAAAAGAGCAACAGCATGAGCAAGATAAAGAACAAAATAAAGAGCCAGGCTTTGTATTAATCACCAGCAGAGCCAGCTATGAAATGGTCGCAAAAACCACCAGCGCCAACATACCGCTACTAGCCGCAGTATCAGCCCCCACATCTCTAGCCATAGAACTGGCCGAGAAAAGTGGCTTAACCCTAGTAGGCTTCACCCGAACTGGCCGCCATGTGGTCTACGCCAATGGCCAAAGAATCAACTAAGAGAACAAAAATGTCAGAATCAAAACTCAAGCGCCTAGTCGATATGACCAATCAAATTGCACTCAATATGAATGCAAATGGCAGCGCTGAAATGGTCGCCGATCAAGTGGCCCAGCATCTGGAAAAGTTTTGGGCGCCGCCGATGAAAGCTCTGATTACCGAGCAGCCAGCGGAAGCTGATATTGGCTTGACGCCCATAGCGCAAATGGCGATTCAGAATTTATTGGTTATGCAGGAAGCTAAGCGCGCTTAATCTCTGTCTCTCCTTACTAATCCTGACAAGTACTTATGTAGGTACAACTAACAGATATTAAAACCTAGGGAATAATCATGAACACTGAGTTTCCTGAAGACGAGAGAAACACTGAAGAGGTCGATTTTGTAAAAGCGGTTGTTCAGGGTCTTATAGATATAGAAGAAGGTAATACCTATACCCTAGAAGAAGTTAAAAGAAGACTTGAGATTAGCTAGGGTCACTGAAGGTACCTTTTTTAAGCAATTCCACAAACCCTACAACATCCCCAGCCTCAACACCCAACCCCTCAGCCAACATCTTATACCCCGTCTCACCACCACCCTCACCAGCCACCTCCAACGCCCTAAAAAACCCCGAACTAGTCACCCGATCAAGATGCTCCGCCTGCCGGTTATCAACATCTTTCAGCGACAGCCCCACGTACCGTAACGTACTCTCAAGCATGCGAGTCTGCCAAAAGAAGGCATTAGCTGCTTGCTCGGAAAGGCCATCGCCAGTGCTTTCGCCGTCTATATCTACTGCGCCAAACAGATCTATTAGGTGGCAGCAGTTATGCAAAATATCTAAGCAGTCGGTAAAGCAGGGTGGGTTGCGGAAGTGTACTAACGGGTGGGTTAAAACCTCATAATGATCGGGCATGTCTGGGGTCGATTGACTACTCTTATCAATGTTCATAATGGATACATCTTTTATCTGTTATGGAAAGTCGTCGGCCTGTGGAGTTTGTCCTCCCGGGCGGGCGCATTTTCAGATAATTGAAACTAAGATATATTCGAGAGAGGGCTCTATATTGATACCTAAGCAATTAATAACTAGGCAGCCGTCTCACAAAGAATGAGTAATAGTTGATCTGGTTATGTTAACTGTAGTTATATACAGTGGTTAAATCCAGTTGGAATACAACTATTTTTATATCAAATAAAGGTACATAGCAGGTTATTTGCAACCTTTCGGTAATTGAATAAAAGTTGCTACTATTGAGCAGGTCACACGTAAATATCATTCTCTTAATAAGGCTAAACCTAATGTCTCTTAAAACTAAAATCCCTCCACCCATCGTCGGTTTAGTTTTTGCTGTGCTGATATGGGCAATCTCCAAAGCAATACCCACCACGCCCATGTTGACTGAACAGCAGAGCTTGCTTGCGGCGGTTATCTTGCTGATAACTGGTTTCGGTTTTGCCATCTCGGGCATGGTGTCATTTCGCGCAGCTTCCACAACCGTTAACCCGCTGCAGCCCGACCAAGCCTCTGCGCTGGTGACTTCCGGCGTCTACAGAATCACCCGCAACCCCATGTATATAGGCCTGGCGACAGTACTTATAGGCTGGTCGACCTTTCTTGGTGCCCCACTTGGGCTAGTGGGAGTCGTTGGTTTTATGGCGTACATCCAGCACTTTCAAATTATCCCCGAAGAGCAGGCGCTGGTTCGGTTGTTTGGGGCAGAGTTTGAGGCCTATCAAGCGTCTGTGCGTCGCTGGTTGTAACCGCGTAAGCCTTTTCCCATGAACAAAATTGATACGCAATCCTACAAGACCAAATACGCTGAATTCGTTATGGGGTCCTATAACGAGAAGCTGTGCCTGTTAGATTTCAAATACCGCAAAATGCGTGGTGCAGTTGATAAGCGCATTAAACAGGGCTTACAAGCCGAGTTTGTCGACAGGGATGATTGGGTGCTTCAGGCAGCAAGAAGCCAGCTTGACGAGTATTTAGCAGGTAATCGCAAGGTGTTTGACCTTCCGCTACTGCTAGTCGGCAGCGACTTCCAGCAGTCTGTATGGCGCGCCCTGATAGAAGTGCCCTACGGCGAGACCAGCAGCTATCTGCAACTGTCCCAACGCATAGGCAATACTAAAGCAGTGCGCGCTGTCGCCTCGGCTAATGGTGCCAACGCCATTGCGATCATTGTTCCCTGTCATCGCATTATTGGTTCCAATGGCGACTTGGTGGGCTACGGAGGTGGGCTTCCCCTTAAAAAACGGCTACTAACATTAGAGCAGGGCGCCGACCCCAGGAATATCACAGCCGACTTATTCGACTGAATCGGAACTACTAGAGCTACTTGTACGCGTCATATCTCATCAAAATCCGCACTGGGTCACACTAATACAGTGAGGTCTTCGCTAATATCCCGTCTCTAAGTTCACACCAAGTGAGCGATTAGTGGGTCTCTAGACACAGTAAAAGGCTTGAGACCTAGCCAGTACGAAAGGATAAGTATTTTAAGAGTGGAGACTCTACATGAAGACGCCAGAATTCCCTCCGAATGAGGTAGCGAGACTTCAGACCCTTAGGTCGTTGGATATATTAGATAGCCCCCAAGAAGAACGCTTTGATCGCCTAACTCGCATGGCGCGGCGCCTGTTTGATGTGCCCATTGCCCTAGTTAGTTTGGTTGATGACAACCGCCAGTGGTTTAAATCCTGTGCTGGGTTATCGGTATCCGAAACGGGCAGAGATATCTCATTTTGTGGCCACGCCATTCTAGGTGATGGTGTTTTTATTATCCCCGATGCATCAGTCGACGAACGCTTTCACGACAACCCGTTAGTTGTTGAGGCACCTTATATTCGCTTTTACGCAGGCGTCCCACTCCGTGCTTTAGACGGCGGCAAGATGGGCACCCTGTGCATTATTGATGACAAACCACGAGAATTTACCGAGCAAGACCTAGGCGCACTAAAAGACCTAGCCGCCATGGCTGAGCGTGAGCTAGCAGCAGTGCAGCTAGCAGTGTTAGACGAGTTAACCGGCATCTCCAATAGACGCGGTTTTATGACCCTAGTAGGCCACGCCATTCGCATGTGCGTCCGTCAAACCATGTCAGCCTGCCTAGTATTTTTTGACCTAGATAAGTTTAAGTTAATCAACGACACCCACGGCCACATAGAAGGCGACCGTGCACTGGCAACCTTCGCCAACATCTTGACCGATACATTGCGTGAGTCCGATCTAGTAGCCCGTATTGGCGGCGATGAGTTTGCCGCGCTGTTGCTAGATACCCCCCAAAGCTCAGCAGTCGATGTGATCGCAAGGCTACAAAAGAGAATCGACGAATATAACCACAAATCAACCCGCGACTATAAACTCGACTTTTCGTTTGGGGTAGTGGACTTTGACCCAGACTGTCATCTCAATGTAGAAGCTCTGCTAGCCGATGGCGACTCGCTGATGTATGAGTGCAAGCAAAAGAAAGGTTAGTACTTGTAGTGGGTAGCTCAATACCCCAAATCTATCCGAGATGACTGACTCTAAGTCAACTAGCTGCATCACACCATATTTCTCTTTATTGCCAAAGGCCGAAGCAACGATGACCCCAACATTTTCCGGTGGAGTGTAGGCCGGTTGTCTACGCTTATAGGTATTCATTATCTGAACTACATTTACGTTAGCGATAACCAATCTTGACCTTTGGCATTTAGGTTATGTAAATCGGCCACCGATCAATGAGGTCAGCGACAGAGAATGACGGATCATGTAACTGGTAACAAACACTGTAATTCATTGTATTAAAGCGGCTTTTAGTAACAAACACTATTTAGAGACAAATAATTAAGAGACAAACAATATTTAGAGGCAAACACTATGGCAAATGAAGGCTACCACGAACCCATCGAAGAACTCACCGATGCCACCAGAGATATGCATCGCGCAATTACCTCATTAATGGAAGAGCTTGAAGCCGTTGACTGGTATAACCAGCGCGTTGATGCCTGCAAAAATCCCGAGCTTAAAGCCATACTTGCTCACAATCGCGATAAAGAGAAAGAACATGCCGCCATGGTGCTGGAATGGATACGGCGTCAGGATCCATCGTTTGATAAAGAGCTCAAGGATTACCTATTTACCGATACAGAAATCGCTCATAAATAGTCGTTAAGATTGCATGCTTAACGCGGGGTTTGACGAGTCTTGTAATAATTGGCTATTTTTAGCGCACATTTTTGATCGTTTTCAAGTTGGCTACAAATATCCGCTTTTGGCCGGTAGCTGCTATTGGCACCTTTCAATAAATCAGGGTCAGGCACGAATTCAACGCAGTAATATAGGTTTTTCGACAGATTACGAAGACAAGATAATCGAAGTTCACTACTGTCAATATGATGAAATTCATCTAAAAGCTGAAGTAATAGTCCTTAAGTGTAGTTCTCGTTGCAGAAGTCAGTTGCTAGGTTATATTTGCGGTTAGACAAGCGAATGTTTATAACGCGGCTATTGCTGTAGTCGGGCGACCAGCTTGACCGCTCCGTTTCATGGTTCGCTGAGCTTGATAGTCATCCATTTGGCTAATGTGTCTGGCTAAGTTACTCTTGCCGTATTCATCAGCACAAGATTTTCACCATGGCCAAAACAGACGCATTCATCCCTTTAGACTTTTCCCCTATGGAAGAGCAGGCCATGCAGCAGCAGGCTGAATCGTTTTACCTGCAAATGTCTAAGCGCCGTTCGGTGCGTGACTTCTCTGATAAACCTATCCCTTTATCAGTTATCGAGCATGCCATTTTGGCGGCGGGCACTGCGCCTAGTGGCGCTAATATGCAGCCTTGGCATTTTGTGGTGGTGCAAAACCCTGAGATTAAGAAGAGCATTCGGTTGGCTGCGGAGGTGGAAGAGCGGGAGCTCTATGCTAACCGGGCTTCGGATGAGTGGTTGAGTGCGTTGGCGCCTCTGGGAACGGATGCTAATAAGCCTTTTTTGGAAACGGCACCGGCGTTGATTGCGATCTTTTTGAAGAAGGTGACCATTGATGAGGACGGCACTAAGCACAAGAACTATTACACCCCGGAATCTGTGGGTATTGCCACTGGGGTGTTGATTACGGCTCTGCATCAGGCGGGGTTGGCTACCTTGACTCACACACCTAGCCCTATGAAGTTTCTCACGGAGATTCTCGAGCGGCCCAGTCATGAGCGGCCCTTTTTGTTGCTGGTGGTGGGTTACCCTGCGGACGGGGTGATGGTGCCAGATATCGAGCGGCTACCTCTGGATAAGATCTCTACGTTTTTATAGCGCTGTTACTGGTCTTTTATACTGTCCTTAAATCTCTGTTATAGCTTTGTAGGTCGTTTAAATCATGTAATAGCCCGCCAGACTTTGCCATAATGGGCAGCTATTCAGCTCATTGATGGTTATCGAAGCCTATGTCCCACCCAACCCAGCTAACCCACCTAAACGCCAGCGGCGAAGCCCATATGGTTGATGTATCTGGTAAAGCGGATACGGTCCGAACGGCTGTTGCCCAGTCTCAGGTTGAGCTTACTGCGGCTATTGTTACGGCGATCACCGATGACAACCTGCCAAAGGGCGACCTGTTTGCTACGGCCAGAATTGCGGGCATTCAGGGGGCCAAAAAATGCAGCGATTTGATTCCGCTCTGCCACCCTTTACCGCTGTCTAAAATTACTGTCGATATCGTGCTGCAGGGCAATCTGCTGGTGATTACTGCGCTGTGCAAAACCACTGGCAAAACTGGGGTTGAGATGGAGGCTTTAACAGCGGCTTCGGTGGCGGCTTTGACGGTTTACGATATGTGTAAGGGCCTAGATAAGGGCATGATTATTCGTGAGACTAAGTTGCTTGAAAAGAGTGGCGGCAAGTCTGGGGACTGGGTTGCTCAATGATTAATATATTGTTTTTTGGTCGTTTGGGTGACTTTGCGAAAGGGGTTCCGTCAACCATTCAGGCTAATACTCCTCAAGAAATACGTGATCTGTTAGCAGTGGACTTTCCTGCTTTAGCCAAAGAGCTCTCTGAGCCTCAGGTGCTTGTGTCGGTCAACCAGATGATTGTGGGCTGGGACCAGCAGTTGATGGACGGCAGCGAAGTTGCCTTTTTACCGCCGGTCACCGGAGGATAAACACCTTGAAAACTATTCGTATCCAAACTGATGACTTTGATCTGGCTCAGGAATACCAATTGCTGCGCCAGCTGTCGTCTACTGTGGGTGCGGTGGTGACCTTTACGGGGTTGGTGCGGGACTTTCAAGATGATGGCGAGGGTGAGTGTGCGCTTGATGGTGCGCTTGATGGTGCAATTGAGGGTGCAATCGAGTCTTTATCCCTGGAGCATTACCCTGGCATGACGGAGACATTGTTAGCTGAGATTGTCGAGCAGGCTCACGAACGCTGGAGCTTAATTGGCAGTACGGTAATTCACCGCGTGGGTAAGTTACTGCCAACAGACCAGATTGTGTTTGTTGGGGTGGCTAGCCAGCATCGTGGGGATGCTTTTGAGGCGGCACAGTTTTTAATGGATTACCTGAAGACTAAGGCTACGTTTTGGAAGAAGGTGAGCCAAGACGGCGAGCATAGCTGGGTCGAGAGTAAAGACTCGGATGCTGCGGCTGCGAGTCGCTGGGATAAAGGCCTTTTATTAGGTGACGCTGAAGGCTCCTTATTAGGTGACGCTGAGGGCTCTTTATCTAAGAACGCTGAGGGCTCTTTATTAGGTGACGCTGAGGGCTCTTTATTGAAAGACGCTGAGGGCTCTTTATCTAAGAACGCTGAGGGCTCTTTATTAAGTGACGCTGAAGGCTCGGATCATGCTTAACGTCGATGGTCTAATTCTCGCCGCGGGTCGCTCTAGCAGAATGGGTTCCGCTAATAAGGTCGAGGCTGTTCTGGGTGGCAAAACATTGCTTAATCATGTGATTAACCGGCTGGCACCTCAGGTAGACCAGCTGGTAATTAATGGTGACTCGGCGCTCTGTGGCAACGCAGGTTACCCCTTAGTGGCAGATGCTCTTGATGGCTTTCAGGGGCCTTTAATGGGGCTGCATAGTGCGCTGGCCAGTGACAAGCTGGGGCAGGCGACCTATCTAATGATGGTGCCCTGTGATGGGCCGTTTATTCCCACTGATTTGGTCGTGCAATTGCACGAGCAGATAATGGCTCAGGATGCAGATATTGCCTGTGTTCGTTATCAGGGTTTTGCCCAGCCGACGTTTTCTCTTTGGCATAAGCGAGTTGCTGCTGCGGTTGAGCAGGCGTTATTGGTTAAGAAATTTGGTGGGTTCAAGCCCTTACTTGAGAGTTTGAATACGGTGTATCTCGATTGGCCTGAACAGGCTGTGAGCCCGTTTTTTAATATTAATACAGTCGATGAGCTTGCCGAGGCGGAGGCTTTGTTATGTCGTTAGACGACCAGCAATTTATGCGCTATAGCCGTCACCTGCTGATGGATGATATTGGTGAGGCGGGGCAGTTGAAATTGCTTAATGCCCATGTGTTGATTGTGGGGTTGGGTGGGCTGGGTTGCCCTGTTAGCCTTTACTTGGCTGCGGCGGGTATTGGCAGGCTCTCGCTCTGTGATCCAGACAGGGTGGAGCTCAGTAATTTACAGCGTCAGGTGTTGTATACGCCTGAAGACTGTGGTGATTTTAAGGTGGACTGCGCAGCAAAGGCTTTGCAGGCACTAAATTCAGAGACTCAGGTGTCGGCCTTTAATTACGAGCTGTCTACTGGAGGGGCTGCGGATGGGTCTGCTCAAGTGCTGGCTAGCGACTATGATTTAGTGGTGGACTGCACCGATAACTTGGCGGCGCGTCATTTGATGAACCGCCACTGCGTGGAGCGCAAGATTGGCTTTGTGAGTGCCTCGGCCATTGGTTGGGAAGGGCAGTTGGTTGCCTTTGATTTTGGTCATAACCAGAACCCTTGCTTTAGCTGTATCATCCCTGAAAATACTGCCGAACCAACCATGAACTGTGGTAATTCGGGTGTTGTTGGGCCGGTGTTGGGGGCTATGGGTAGCTTGCAGGCGACCACGGTGATACGCATGTTGCTGGGTTACTTTGCTCAGCATGGTGAGATGCAGCGCTACGATGGCAAGGCTGGCCGCTGGTTCAATTTGCAAGCACAGGCCCAAGAGGGTTGTGGTGTATGCGCCGCGCCTTGAGCATTAATAAGTAAGATACTTTTATATCCCAAGTACCTTTTTATAAGAACGTAACACTTACACCAACGTAACACTTACACCAACGTAACACTTACACCAACGTAACATTTACATCAGCACATTATTCAACGATTAAGACAGGAGTAACATCAGTGGCTCATGATTCATCAGCCCCGCGACGCTTTGTAAAAGTGGCCGTACTAACAGTTTCAGATACGCGCAATTTAGACACCGACACTAGCGGTGCCTACCTTCAGCAGGCCCTAGAGGCAGAAGGCCACAGCTTGGCCGACCGCAAATTAGTGATTGATGACGTGTACCAAATGCGTGCCATCGTATCGGCATGGATCGCAGACCCAGAGGTCGAGATTATTTTGACCACTGGCGGCACGGGCTTTACCGGCCGCGACAGTACTCCAGAGGCGCTGAGCCCTTTGTTTGATAAACATATTGAAGGCTTTGGTGAGTTATTTCGTCAGCTTTCCTATGAGGAAATTGGTACCTCTACTGTGCAGTCACGCTGCCTGGCTGGGTTATCTAATAACACTGCTATTTTCTGTGTGCCCGGTTCTACTGGTGCCTGTAAAACGGCTTGGAACGGTATTATTCGCGAGCAGCTCGATAGCACTTTTGAGCCCTGCAACTTTGTCCAACACGTACGTAGAAAATCACAATAATGCTCACAGTTTCTGAAGCTATACAAAAACTAATTGCCCAGGCGCAACCCCTTGCCAATGATCGCCGCCGCGCCGGACTCCAGTCTGTGCCTGTGACGGAAGCATTGGGCCGAGTGATTGCCGTAGATATTGCATCGACCATTGACGTGCCACCAGCAGCTAATAGCGCTATGGATGGTTATGCCTTTTGCGCAGCAGATGCTGCGGCCAATAATTTTAAGTTGCCGGTGAGCCAGCGCATTCCTGCTGGATCAGTGGCTATGCCTTTAGTGCCCGGGACCGCTGCGCGGATCTTTACCGGCGGTGAAATTCCGCTTGGTGCAGACACTGTGGCCATGCAAGAGAATTGCGAAGAGGCGGATGAGTCTGTTTCTGTTGATACAAAGGTTGCAAGTGGTACTAATGTCCGGCCTCAGGGTCAGGATATTCAAGCGGGCGAGGTTATTCTCAAGCTTGGTACTCGCCTGCGCGCCCAAGAGTTGGGACTGCTATCGTCTGTGGGTTTGGCAAAAGTTGATGTATTTAAGCCCCTTAAAGTAGCTATATTTTCGACGGGTGACGAGCTGGTCGAGCCGGGTGTGCCGCTGCAATCTGGGCAAATCTATAACTCTAATCGCGCTACGTTAATTGGCTTAATTGAATCCTTGGGTATGACCGCGGTCGACCTAGGGGTTGTGCCAGACCGTCGCGAGGCGACTGAGCACGTATTGAAAAAAGCAGCCATGCGCGGTGATGTAATTATTAGTGCCGGTGGCGTGTCTGTGGGTGATGAAGACTATGTAAAGACTGCCGTTGAGAAAGTCGGTGCTATGGCCTTCTGGAAGGTCGCCATTAAGCCGGGTAAGCCTCTGGCCTTTGGCCATGTGGCAGGTACGCCTTTTATAGGTTTGCCGGGCAACCCAGCCTCTGTTTTTGTGACCTTTATGATTTTGGCGCGGCCGTTTTTGTTGGCTTGCCATTGTAGCCCAGTCAATGCGCCCAAGCCGCTTAAGGCCGTGGCGCAGTTTGCCAAAGCAGGCGAAAAACGTGAGGTGTACCTGCGTGGTCGCCTGACTGAGCAGGGGGTCGAGATATCCACTAACCAGAGCAGCGGTGTGCTTTCATCTGCCTGCTGGGGCGATGTCTTTGTGGTGCAACAGAGCGGTGAATCCATAGCAGAGGGCGACTTGGTTGACGTGCTACCCTATGCACTTTAGTCTGATAGACCTGATGCTGAGAGTAAAAAGAGTGCTGAGAGTGAAAGAATTTGAGTAACAGCCACTTGAATAACAAGCCGCCTTTGAATGACAAGTCGACGCTAACCGACGGTTTTGGCCGCGAGGTTAATTACCTGCGCCTGTCGGTCACAGATCGCTGCAATCTGCGCTGCACCTATTGCATGGCCGAGGAGATGACGTTTTTGCCTAAGCAGCAGATTCTTTCGTTAGAAGAGCTGCGAGATACGGCTACTGCTTTTGTAGAGCTGGGTGTGCGTAAAATTCGTTTAACCGGTGGCGAGCCGCTTATTAGGCGAGATATTTTAAAGTTGGTGGAGTCCTTGGCGAGTCTGTCGGGCCTAGATGAGTTAACAATGACCAGCAATGGGGTCATGCTGCCCAAGATGGCTGAGCCCTTAAAAGACGCTGGCCTGGCCCGTATTAACATCAGCATCGATAGCCTTAAGGCAGAGCGTTTTAAAGCGCTGACCCGTGTGGGCGACCTGAGCGAAGTGCTAGCTGGCATTAAGGCGGCGGGCGCGGCAAAATTCAAACGTATTAAGCTCAATGCCGTTATTTTGGCGGGCTTTAACGACGACGAAGTTTTAGATCTAGCGCGATTTGCGGTAGATAATCAAATGGACATTTCTTTTATCGAGGAGATGCCTCTCGGGGAAATATCTTCCCATAAGCGTGCCCAGACACAGGTGACCAGCGAGCATATTCGCCAGCAGCTGGAGACTGAATTTACCTTGGTCGATAGTGCCGAGACTACCGGTGGGCCGTCCCGCTATGCGCGAGTCGCTAACAGCGATTCTAAAATTGGCTTTATCTCGCCCATGTCGAATAACTTCTGTAGCTCCTGTAATCGGGTGCGGTTAACCGCAGAAGGGCGTTTACTGCTCTGTTTGGGTAATGAAGACAGTGTCGATTTACGAGAGATTTTGCGCAGCTACCCTGGCGATAGCGAACGGCTAAAAACGACTATTGTGAATGCCATGGCCAACAAGCCAGAGCGCCATTATTTTGACCCTGAGCAAACCGACATTGTGCGCTTTATGAATATGACCGGAGGCTAGTGCCGATGGCTGAGCTATTTGTACTGGCCTATGACTACTGGTTACTCGCGGCTATTCTTTTGATGGCCGTGCTCTATTCTTCGGTGGGTCATGGCGGCGCTTCGGGGTATTTGGCAGCCATGGCGCTGTGGGGCCTGGCACCGGAAACCATGCGTCCGGCGGCATTGCTCATGAATATTGTCGTCACCTGCTGGCTACTCTATCGGTTTAAACCCTACAAAATAATGCCCCATAAGCTGTTCTGGCCCCTAGTGCTGGCGTCGACGCCTATGGCGTTTATTGGCGGCATGATTACTGTGGAAGCTTCGGCTTACCGTATTTTGGTGGGCGTTTTGTTATTGGTGGCTGCGGTTCGCATGCTGCTGGTCAGCAAGCCCGCAGATACTGTTCGTCTGCCTACGCTGTTTATAACACTGCTGCTGGGAGCGGTTCTTGGTTTTGCCTCTGGTCTCACAGGTATAGGTGGCGGGGTGTTTTTAAGCCCTATACTGCTCATTTTTGGTTGGTGCTCTATGCGCCAAAGTGCGGCTGTTGCGGCGGGGTTTATTCTGCTTAATTCTGTTGCTGGGCTGGCCGGTTATCTGGTGAGTGACCAGTCCTGGCCTATGGGCACTGGCTGGTTGCTAATCGCTGCGTTTATAGGCTGTCTGGTTGGTGCAGAGCTAGCGTCTCACAGAGCCTCTTCCTTAACCCTTCAAAAATTACTTGCTGCTGTGCTTGGTATTGCTGCGGTGAAGATGGTCTTGACCGCGATGGCTTAATAGCCGTTTTATGGGTTTCACTAGTACTCGAGTATGTTATTCTTCTGCTTAGTATAACTATTGAACTAAAGCGGTTTACCTACCTTAGCCATGAATTCAGTTATCAGCCAATCGGTGGCTTCGCCTTTTTCGAAGGGGCGCCAGCACCAACTAAAGTTTCAGTCGATTCTGTCTGAGGCCGCTCAGCTATTTAATTGGCAGGGTTCGCGTGCTACTACGCTAGCCGATATTGCCGGCAGCATGAAGCTCACCAAAACCTGCGTCTATTACTACGTCAAAACCAAAGAAGACCTTATTTATCAGTGCTATGTGTCTAGCTGTGACATGTGGCTGGACCGCGTGCAGCAGGCTAATGCTCTACCTATAAACGGTGTCGACAAGATTGTCTCCATGGTCAAAGGGCATTTTTATCAGTACAGAGATACCTTGCAGGGCGTCGCCCCGCACTTTGCTATGTTGACCGAGGTGTCTGCCTTGGATGATGCACACGCAGCCGATATTAAGCAGCGCTGGACCAAGGTGTTTGCGGTATGCCAACAAATGGTTGAGCAGGGTATTGATGAGGGCCTTATCGAAGTACCCCTTAGAGGCAAGGCTGACCCTGCGGTGATAGTGTCTGGTATTTTTTCGGTGTTGCAGTGGTTTCCGGTTTGGCTCAACAGGTCCCATGCGGCCAACCCCGAGCCAGTGATCGATGCTGTTCTAGATATCTTGCTCAATGGCCTGTCAGCACAGCAGCACCAGTTTGATGATATTCAGTTTCCGCGGCTCAACCAATTACCACTAGATAGCTTTGATCGCGAAGTGCAGAACCGCATGAAGCGTGAAGCTTTTTACCGCACTGGTTCAATTTACTTTAATCAAAAAGGCTACAAAGGGACGTCACTGGATGAAATTGCCAGTTCATTAGATGTTACCAAAGGTGCTTTTTACTACCATATTAAAAATAAAGAAGAGCTGCTATACCAGTGTTTTAACCGCACTCTAGACGTTGAAGGTTTGCTGCTTAATAAGGCGGGTTCAGCCGAGGGTACTGGCCTCAAAAAGATCGAGCTGTCACTGCGGTACTTATTTAATGTGCAGTTTAGTGAAGAGGGGCCTTTGATTCGTTACCGGGCACTACCTTCGTTAGATGAGGAGCATCGTAAAAACATTTTAAAAGCCACCCAAGACAATAATAAGATATTGGGTACCTATATTGGTGAGGGTTTTGACGACGGCACCCTACGCAAAATTGATATAGATATTGCCCAGAACGTTTTGTCGGGAGCCGTCGAAGCTAGCCCGGACCTTGCAGATTGGATGGACGATATAAGGGCGCCAGAATTATCGGCTGCCTATTTTCAACTATTTATTAATGGCCTATTACGGCGCGCTTAAAGCCCATAAAAAATAATAAGAGTCTCCTATGAACAATGATTTTCTATTTAGTGCGGTGGCCGATGTGCTTTCCGGTGCAGGCACCTCAGGGCAGTTGGGGGACATGGCTGCTGGTATGGGTATTACGCGTGCACTAGTTGTCACCGACCCAGGGATTATTAAGTTTGGGCTTTTAGATTCTGCAGTAGCCAACCTTGAAGCCAATAACATTGCCCTGCATATTTACAGCGACGTGGTTGCCGACCCACCAGAAGCTGTGGTGATGGATGCCGTGCGTGTGGCCCAAGAGTTTGGTTGCGATGGTGTTATTGGGTTTGGTGGCGGTAGCTCTATGGATGTAGCCAAGCTGCTAGCAGTGCTGATTAAAGGTGAGCAGGCGCTAGCAGATATTTATGGCGTTGATCAGATTAGCGGTGGCCGATTGCCTTTGATTCAGGTGCCAACGACAGCGGGTACAGGGTCGGAAGCGACCATGGTGTCGATTATTACTACTGGCGAAACGACCAAGGCTGGAGTGGTTAGTCGCACGCTTCTTGCGGACAAAATTATTCTTGACGCAGGCCTAACCACAGGCTTGCCTCCCGCGGTAACGGCAGCAACAGGTATTGATGCCATGGTTCATGCCATCGAAGCCTTTACCACTAAACGTCTCAAGAACCCTTTGTCAGATATGCTTGCCTGTGAGGCTCTGCGACTGATGGCAGGCAATATCGAAACTGCCGTTAAACAGGGCGATAACCTAGAAGCACGCAGTGCCATGTTGTTGGGTGCCATGCTCGCCGGCCAGGCGTTTGCCAATGCCCCTGTGGCAGCTGTGCATGCCTTAGCCTATCCTTTGGGCGGCAATTACCATATACCCCATGGCTTAAGTAATTCTTTAGTGTTGCCCCATGTGCTGCGCTTTAACGCAGCCCATGCCGGCGATCTGTACGCGCAGTTAGCGCCGATTATTTTACCCGGTATTGAGCTACCCCAGGACCCAATCGCCATTACAGAGTTGCTGGCAGATTACTTTTTAACACTGGCACATGACCTTGGTCTGCCAACTACATTACAGCAGATGAATATTGCTAAAAGCGATTTGAACCTGCTTGCCGAAGAGGCAATGTTGCAGCAGCGATTACTAATTAATAACCCCCGTGAGGTCAGCCTTGAAGATGCGCTGGCTATTTACGAGCAGGCATTTTAAATGACAGATTCAGGCACTAGCCCAGAACAGTCCGCAGGGCAGCGTTCAGACTATAAATACTTTACAGATATCACCACCCGCTGGATGGACAACGATATCTATGGACACGTGAACAACACGGTTTATTACAGCTACTTCGATTCGGTGGCTAATAACTACCTAATAGAAAAGGGCGGTTTGGATATTCATAAGGCGCAGGTTATTGGTTTTGTAGTGGCGTCGAGTTGCCAGTACAAATCCCCGGTGGCCTACCCAGATTTGTTAGAGGCTGGGTTTAGGGTTAACCGACTGGGTAATAGCTCGGTGGAATATGGTATTGGTATTTTTAAAAAGGGCGAGCCAACCGCGTCTGCCCATGGCACCTTTACCCACGTATTTGTGGATCGTGCAACAGACAAGTCTATGGCCATTCCCCAGTCAATACGAGCGGCTTTAGAGGCCGTGCTAGTAAGCTAAAATATAAAATATAAAAGCTAACAAAATAATAAGATAACAAGATAATAATTTTTAGGAGGGACCGTGGATCTTAATAATAAGGTAGTGGTAGTGACTGGCGGTGCCAATGGTATTGGCCGTGCGCTCTGTGAAAAGTTTGCAGAGGCTGGTGCCAAGGTAGCAGTGGCAGATTTAGATATGAGCGCAGCAAACGAGTTGGCTAACGCTATTAACGGCATTGCAGTGTCTACGGATGTGGGCGACGAAACGGCAATCCAAAAGCTGGTTGCCGAGACAGAAGACAAGCTAGGCCCCATCGATATTTTTGTGTCTAATGCGGGCGTGTCGTTTAGCGATGCTCCAGGTTGGATGGCTGCTTCGGCACCCAATGATCACTGGACCGCTAGCTGGAATATTAACGTGATGGCCCATGTGTTTGCCGCTCGGGCTGTTGTGCCGGGCATGATCAAACGCGGTGGCGGCTATTTGGTTAACGTAGCCTCAGGCGCTTCTCTGCTGTGCCAAATGGGTGATGCTGCGTACTCGACTACTAAAACAGCTGCCCTTGGTTTTGCCGAATCTCTGGCGATTACCCATGGTGATGACAATATTAAAGTCTCTGTGGTTTGCCCTCTTTATGTTGCGACAGCCATGACAGAAGGTGGTCGAGGTGTGAGTGGCCAGGACGAAGTAATGACGGCTGAGCAAGCTGCGGATGCTATTTACGCGGGTATGGAGGAAGAGACCTTTATGATACTTCCCCATGCTGAGCTGGCGACTTATTCACAGCGTAAAGGTGCTGATTATGATCGCTGGTTAAAGGGTATGCGGCGTATGCGCCAAGGCATGCTCGAGCAGAACCCTGAATATGCCTACAAGGTTTAAAAGGTCATTGAAGGTTTTATGAATTATCGTTTCGCCATTGTTTATATTCTGTTATTTCTAGTTTCTCCTCTAGCGATTGGGATTGATTACGACGCCTACGATGAAGACGTCGCAGCGCTGCTGTGGGAATATAAAAATGACCCCGATGGTAGTGCTGAGTTTGATGCAGATGACGAGGGCTCATTTAAGCCATCGGTGCTTGTATTTAATGATATGGCTGATAGCGACACGGTCATTGATTTTGAAACTGGCTTGGTGGTGATTACCGCCACCAGTATTGCGCGGCTGGAGGATGCCATTGTTGAGGTGGTACTGACCCAAATTGACCCTGCGGTGATTGATGCCAAAACAGCGAAAGATTTTGGTTTAGTCAACGACAAAACCAACAGGCCGTTTTTTTGGAAACAAATTTTAGACCACAAGGGCCAGCCAATTGATAAGCCTTGGCGTGCGGAGATGTTTGCCGAGCACCTTAGCCAAAATGCTCGCCAGTCTTCTAGCGGCCGCTTCAAAATTAAAATCACCATGGCCGAAGAGCACAAGAATATTGCCGGTGGTAAATATATTAAGTTAGCTAAGGCTGCTAGCCGCCAGCACAATGTGTCGGTGTCGCTGATGATGGCGATTATGGAAACTGAGAGTTCGTTTAACCCAATGGCTAGGTCGGGGTCCAATGCTCTGGGCCTAATGCAGATTAAAGCGAATACGGCAGGCCGAGACTATTTCTCGATTATTCAGGGCTATAAGCATACGCCCAGCTCCTCTTACCTTTATAAGCCCGGTAACAATATTGAAGTGGCGGCGGGGTACCTGCGCATTTTGGGGACTCGCTATCTCTCGGGTATTAGGCATCCGCAAAAACTAGAATATGCCATTATCTCGAGCTATAACGGTGGTGCTGGTAATCTCTGGCGCAGCCTAGATAAAAATGCCAATAAGACTAAATCGTTGGCGCGCATTAATAAGATGACAGTGAGTGAGTTTTATTGGTTTTTGACCAACAGGCATATTCGCGGGGAAACGCGAAATTATCTGAAAAAGGTTAGTAACAAACAGAAGAAGTATCAGAACTTATAGGTCGTTATGACTTAGGGGCCTTGACCCATTGGTCGGTGGCGGCGTCATACTTAATTTCTTTCTTATGCTCAGGCTTGCCTTTTTGTTTGGGGGGTTCTGAACTTTCAATGGCTTGCTGATGAAATATCTTGCCTTGAGGAGAGGTCTTTTGCATCGCTTCTAGGGCGACAAGGAAGGCCTCTAGCTGTGCAACCACTTTATCGCTGGCGATTAGGTTAGTGGAGACAGTGTTGCCTTGGTCATCTTGTAAGAAGGGCATATATTTTTTGCCGCAGGGGATACCAACGTATACCAGCTCATCCTGGCCAGGGTTGTTGATATTTACCTTGTCTACTTTCCAGCACTTCGAGGTTTTTAGTTTGTTCGCGGTTTCTGCGTCTTCTTCGTGAAAACGATATTTCGCTTCAACAATACCCTGACGCAGAGCATCCATAGAGCGACCTTTAATTCTCTCAAAGATCGGGAGATGCTTATCTGACGGCTTTCGAGGCTTCCTGCCGGGCTTGTCTATTACTTTAGTGATCATTTCAAACATATACGCTCGCCTCTATTATGCAGTATCGCATAGAGAGGTCGTTTGTTCTATTTTTTGTTCAATTCTTTGGCTTATTAGAAGGAAAAATATGATGACTGTTAAGTCATGACGATAAACTATGTGTTCTGATTATACTTAAGTAACAGCAGTTATTCAGTGTCTTATTATTATACTTGCGCCCAATGATCTATACATATAACAATATTATTTCTTATGTGTATTAAAAATACCTTATATATATCTTATTAGTCTCTATACAGTTATAGATAATCTATTATTATTTTGATATCGTTATACTTGGAATTTTGGCTCTTTATTGGTTAATCGCCTTATTTCCAAAATATACGTCTCTTATATCCGAGTCAGAAGATGTTTTCTAAAAGGCTATAAACTTAACTTAGCATTTTGACAGGCGTATTTGCTGATGACCTCGCGGGTAGCTTGGTTCTGTACCCGCGGGGCCATTAGACTTTAAATGTATCTGAAATAGAAAACTGAGGCCTGGGCGATTGCTCAGGCTCGCGGCTACTGATGCAGTCGTATTAAACCTTCCTGAATGGTGCTGGCCACTAATCGCCCGTCACGGCTAAAGAATGAACCTCGGCTCAGTCCTCGACCATTACTCGATCTAGGGCTGTCCATTACATAAAGTAACCATTCGTCAGCGCGAAAATTATCGTGAAACCATATGCAGTGGTCTAGCGATGCTGGCTGCAGTTTAGGGTTCATGATGCTAACAGCATGGGGTAAGAGTGATGTGCCCATTAAGCTAAAGTCTGAGGCGTAGGCCAAAATAGCATGGTGCAGTGGTTGGTCGTCTTGGGGCGCTAGATCGGCAATAGAGCCGCTAGCTTTAATCCAGATTATTTGTTCTGGAGGGCGGCTGGTCGGATTTGCGTAATCTACCGGATTTACCGAACGCATCTCAATAGGGCGCAGAGTAGGCCGGTGCGCCGCTGCTCTTGATGCAGTTTTGCCGCTCTGTTCTGCTATTAATTTATTCCAGCGCTCATTGTCTGAGCTCAGCTCTTCAGGGCCAACGCAGTCGGGCATATCCGCTTGATGGTTTAGGCCCTGTTCTGGCACCTGAAAAGACATCTCGGTATTAAATATGGCTTTGCCACGCTGGGAGGCCACGACTCTGCGAGTGGTGAACGAGCCACCGTCGCGAATACCATCTACCTGATAAAGAATGGGCACAGAGGGGTCACCGGGCCGCAGAAAATACGCATGCTGGGAATGCACCATGCGATCCTCTGGGACGGTATCCTGAGCGGCGCGCATTGCCTGGGCAAAAACCTGGCCGCCAAAAACCCGCTTGTTGCTGCTTTCTGGAGTCTGGCCGCGATAGATATTCTCATCAATTTTTTCTAAAGAGAGGGTATCTAACAGTTGCTGTAACGCTTCGCTCATGGATTTTTCCTTGTGCTTATCTTGTACTTAATAGCTGAGCTAATTTAGTCAGCAATCTTAACAACTAATTTGCCAAAGTTCTTGCCGCTGAACAGCCAGCTAAAATATTCTGGCGCTCTTTCTAGGCCTTCAACAATGGTCTCTTGATACTTTAGCTCACCGCTAGTGACCCAGTCGGTTAGGGCCTTATTGGCTTCTGGGTATTGGCTTACAAAATCAAACACCAAGAAGAACTTGTGGGCTGGTGGTGTTTCTAGCTCACCAAAGATGTGGAATGGCGTGCGCGCCTTGGTGATGTCTGTGGAGTTGTAGTTGGAGATAAAGCCACATATAGGCACTCGTGCGCCTGGGTTTAGCTGTTTGGCGACGGCTTCAGTAACAGCACCACCAACGGATTCAAAGTAAATGTCGATGCCATTGGGGCAAGCGGCTGCAAGGGCTGCATCTAAGTCATCAGACTTGTAATCAACCACTTCATCAAAGCCTAGCTCGTCTTTGACGTAAGCACATTTCTTGTCGCCACCGGCAATGCCGACGACATGTAGGCCAAGCTTCTTACCAATTTGGCCAACTACGGAACCAACGGCACCAGAGGCTGCAGAAACAACCAGTGTTTCACCTTTTTGGGGTTTACCTTCGTGCTTTAGGCCAAAGTAGGCTGTACGGCCGGGCATGCCACAAACTCCAAGATAGGCAGATAGTGGTACTAGGTCAGCATCGACCTTGTAGGTCATAGGGTCTTTGGCGTCGGAGATAAAATACTCCTGCCAGCCAGAGCGAGAGCAAACATGATCACCAACGGCATAGAGGTCTGACTTGGATTCAACCACAACACCGGCACTTTCTGCCGCCATTACTTCACCGATTGCCACTGGGTCGGCATAGGATTTGGCTTCGCTCATACGGCCACGCATGTAGGGGTCAAGTGACAGGTACAGCGTTTTGATTAAAATCTGGCCGTCTTGGAGCCCGCCTACTTCTGTGGTTTCGAGTCTAAAGTTGTCGGCGCTGGGTTCGCCGACAGGGCGGCTTGCTAGAACAATGCTTTTGTTTGCGTAGTTAGTCATGTTTCCCTCTGTTTATAGTTATTAATTATCCGGTTTTAATCGGGGTCATTCTGGTCGCTGTAGGACTGTGTATTGCCCCCATAAGCCACGGGAATACCCGACTTTTAGCGTGTGATACTTGAAAGTTACAATAACATACTGTAAGTTCAATTCATTAATTTAATGTCTAATTTCTGACTAGTCAGTCGGCCTTTAAACCCTTTCAAACTGTGTGATACAGCAGGAGACTAATGTGAGTGAACTACAAGCTTTCAGGCAAGAAACCCGAGATTGGCTAGACCAAAACTGCCCTGAGTCTATGCGCCATTCAGCCCCAGGTGGAGATGAAATGTGCTGGGGTGGCCGCAATTATAAGTTCGTTAGCGAAGACCAAAAACAGTGGATGGAACGCATGGCTGCCAAAGGTTGGACGGCGCCGGATTGGCCAACTGAATACGGTGGCGGTGGTCTAGATAAAGCAGAACACAAAATATTAAAGGAAGAGCTGGCCAAAATTAATGCCCGCTCACCCCTTGATAGCTTTGGTATCTGGATGATTGGTCCTGCGCTGCTTAAATTTGGTTCTGAAGCTCTAAAACAGCAACACTTACCGCCGATTATTCGCGGTGAGATTCGCTGGTGTCAGGGTTATTCAGAGCCTGGTGCTGGTTCAGATTTGGCTGGCCTTCAGTCTAAGGGCGAAGACATGGGCGACCACTTTATCGCCAATGGCCAAAAGGTATGGACTTCTTACGGCGATAAAGCCGACTGGATGTTCTGCCTGCTGCGCACAGATTCAGAAGCCAAGAAACAAATGGGTATTAGTCTGGTGCTCTTCGATATGGAGACTCCTGGAGTAACCCCCAAGCCGATTAAGCTTATTTCTGGTAGCTCACCGTTTTGCGAAACCTTTCTCGATGATGTGCGTGTTGAAAAAGACCAGGTTGTGGGCGAGATTAATCAGGGTTGGACTATTGCTAAATACCTGCTGACCCACGAGCGCGAGATGATTGGTGGCATGGGAATGGCAGATCTAGGTGGTAAGAGCCTTGGCCAAATTGCTGCGAAAACTCTGGGCCTTGAGCATGGTCGCATGCGCAACCCGCTATTGCGTGGCGAAGTTGCCAAGTGGGAAATTGATGGTGCCTGTTTTGCTTTAACAGCAGAGCGCGTGACTGACGAAGTTAAATCGGGCCACGGCGTTGGTGCGACATCAGCGATGTTGAAGTACTACGGTACAGAGCTTAATAAGCGTCGATTTGAAACATTACTTAAGATCAATGGCAGCGACGCCATGGTTTGGGATGGTGAGGCGTCAAATGGTGGCTGGTTGCCACGTACCTGGCTGCGCACCAAGGGCAACTCTATTGAAGGCGGAACCTCAGAAGTTCAGCTGAATGTGATTGCTAAAAATATCCTTGGCCTTGGCTAGCCTTTTACTGGCACTAACAGATCTTTTAAGGAACAGAATCATGGCATTAGTATTAAACGAAGAGCAGCAAATGCTCAAAGAGTCTGCACAGGGATTTTTGGCAGAGTTTGCCCCAGTGGCAGAGATGCGCAAGCAGCGCGATGCAGGCAGTGAAACTGGTTACGCCAGCAATCTATGGGCCCAGATGGTCGATATGGGTTGGGCCGCAATCTTGGTTCCAGAAGCTTATGGTGGCCTTGAGTTTGGTCATGTGGGCATGGGGCAGATTGTTGAGCAGACTGGCCGTACGTTAACTGCATCACCTCTATTTGCCACGGCGATATTAGGTGTTACAGCGATCAAGACCGCTGGTAGCGAAGAGCAAAAGACGGCACTGCTAGGTGCAATTGCCAGTGGCGAAATTACCACTGCTCTGGCTGTGGACGAAACTGCACATCATTCGCCGACCCAGATTAGTATGACGGCTAAGAAGCAGGCGGGTGGCTACGTACTAGATGGCGCCAAGCGCTTTGTTGCTGACGGCTGTACTGCCGACAAACTTATTGTCGCTGCTCGCACAGCTGGCGATGCTGGTGATGTGAAAGGTATCAGCTTATTTGTGGTAGACCGCACGGCGGCTGGTGTTGAAGTTGAGCGCACCGACATGGTCGACTGTCGCAACTACGCCAACATCAGTTTTAATAATGTTGAAGTCTCAGAAGCCGCTTTATTAGGTGCAGAGGGCAAGGGCTTTGGTCCATTGTCGGCTACTCTTGATGCGGGCAATGTGTACCTATCGGCTGAGCTGCTGGGTATTGCCCAAGAAAGCTTTGACCGCACGCTGCAATACCTGAAAGAGCGTAAGCAATTTGGCGTGTTGATTGGGTCCTTTCAGGGTCTGCAGCATAGAGCTGCCGATTGGTGGGGTGAAATTGAGCTGTGTAAGTCAGTGGTACTCAAGGTTTTGCAGGCAATGGATGAGGGTGATGCGAAAGCGCCCATTTTAGCTAGTATTGCCAAAGCCAAGCTGAGCGAAGTCGCTGAGCTAGCTAGTAACGAAGCCTTGCAGATGCACGGCGGTATTGGCATGACTGACGAATATGAGATTGGCTTCTTTATGAAGCGAGCTCGTCCAGCGCAGACCATGTTTGGTGACAAGAGTTACCACACAGACCGTTTTGCATTGCTGGCGGGTTATTAATTAGTAAAAGGTTCAAATGGGGTTGTCATTAATGATGCCCCGTTTTTGTTTCAGGCTGTATTAGAATAGCTAGGGACTTATGTCATGGGTTTTGTCATGGCGCAGATCAGCGCTTGCTAGCAGCAGCTCCGGAACCAAAGAATACATAATAAATTCATAATAAGAAGGATAAGAACAATGGACTTAGGTATTAGCGACAAGGTCAAACCCATACTTGAAGAAGTAAAACACTTTATCGATACAGAAATCTTACCCTTGGAGGCCGAGTATCACGCCGAGGTTAATACAGGTGATCGCTGGACCTTCACAGAGCGCCAGACAGAAATTTTAGAGGGCCTTAAAACTCAAGCTAAAGCTAAAAATCTGTGGAATTTCTTTCTTACGCATTTTGAAGGCGGCCATGGTTTAAGCACTGTTGAGTATGCCTATATTGCAGAAGAGACAGGCCGTTCGCACCTAGCGCCAGAAGTTTTTAACTGTGCTGCCCCAGACACTGGCAACATGGAAGTATTGGCCCGTTACTGCACCGAAGAGCAAAAAGAGACCTGGTTGAAGCCATTGCTAGCGGGCGAAATTCGCTCTGCTTACGCCATGACTGAGCCAGATGTCGCCTCATCTGATGCCACTAATATTGCTCTTTCCTGCGTTGCCGACGGTGATGAGTGGGTACTTAACGGTGAGAAAATTTGGATCTCTGGAGCCGGTGACCCGCGCTGTAAGATTTTGATTGTGATGGTTAACACCAACCCAGCAGCACCACGTCACTCACGTCACTCTCAGGTACTTGTGCCGTTTGAAACTCCGGGCGTCGAAAATCTTCGTGCCATGGAAATTTTTAATATTGATGATGCGCCCCATGGCCATATGCACATGCGCTTTACCGATGTACGTGTACCCAAAGAAAATATGATCCTTGGCGAAGGCCGTGGTTTTGAAGTGGCACAGGGGCGTTTAGGGCCTGGCCGAATTCACCACTGCATGCGTTCAATTGGTCTTGCTGAAGCTGCACTTAAGTTAATGACTAAGCGTTCTCTAGAGCGTGAAGCCTTTGGCCGTCCGCTAGCTAAGTTGGGTGGCAACGTCGACATTATTGCTCAGGCGCGTATCGATATTGAAATGACTCGTCTGCTTTGCCTAAAAGCCGCCTGGCTAATGGACAATGTTGGTACCGACGCTGCACAGCCTTATATCTCAATGATTAAAGTTGCCGCACCGAGCATGGCATTGAAGATTATTGATGAAGCCATGCAGATGTATGGTGGTGTAGGTCTGTCGCAGGACACGCCTCTGGCAATCTGGTATGGCGCTCAGCGTACCCTACGATTTGCCGATGGCCCAGATGCCGTTCACCGCATGGTGATTGGACGACGTGAATTTAAGCAGTACATGTAAGGAAGTAGCACATGACCATTAGATACGATAATCAAGTTGCCATAGTCACAGGCTCGGGCAATGGCCTGGGTCGTTCCCATGCACTGGCTCTTGCTTCACGGGGAGCCAAGGTCGTGGTTAATGACCTAGGTGGCTCGGTAAATGGTGATGGTGGATCCAGTGCTGCGGCACTGGAAACCGTTGCCATGATCGAAGCCGCTGGCGGTGAAGCGATTGCCAATGGCGCTAATGTTGCCAAGATGGATGAAGTTGAAGCCATGGTTGCACAGGCTGTCGAGAAGTGGGGTCGAGTTGATATTTTGGTGAATAATGCCGGAATCCTGCGGGATAAAAGCTTCGCCAAAATGAACATGGACGACTTTCAACTAGTGGTCGATGTGCATTTAATGGGTTCTGCTAACTGCTCTAAGGCAGTCTGGGCTCTGATGCGTGAACAGGGTTACGGCCGCATTGTGATGACCACATCTTCAAGCGGTATGTATGGTAACTTTGGTCAGGCAAACTACGGCGCTGCAAAAATGGCTGTAGTAGGCTTGATGAATACCCTTTGTATAGAGGGTGAAAAGTACAATGTGAAGGTCAACTGTCTGTCCCCAACCGCTGGCACTCGTATGCTAGAGGGCCTGGTTACAGAAGAGCAGTCTGAGATTATGACTGTAGAAGCCGTTACGGCTGGTCTGCTAACGCTCTGTGATGAAGCTGCACCTAACCGCAGTATTCTATGCGCTGGCGCTGGTGGTTATGCTCGCACTCATATCTATGAGACAGATGGCATTTACCTGCCACCAGAGATGCAGAGCCCAGAAAATGTTCGCGCTCAAATCGACGCAATTGATAATCCTGAAGGTGAAAAAGTACTGCTTGGTGGTTTCCAACAGACTGATAAGTTTGTGGCCAAAGCCGTGGCTCATAGCACTAACAAATAATAATAAATAGTTTCTAGGACATAATTATGAAAGCATTAGTTTGTAAGGAATTTGGCCCTACAGAGAACCTCACTCTGGAAGAAAAAGATGTTCCAACTCCAGGTAAAGGCGAGATACTCCTAGACATTAAAGCGGCGGGCGTAAACTTCCCCGACGTTTTAACCGTTCAAGGCAAGTACCAGTTTAAGCCAGAATTGCCGTTTATCCCCGGTGCCGAAGTTGCTGGTGTTGTCTCTGCTATCGGTGAAGGCGTGACTAGCCGTAAGGTTGGCGATAAGGTAATTGCAACTCTACAGATCGGTGGTTTCGCTGAACAATGTATAGCCAATGAGCACACGTCATTTGGTATGGGCGAGACCATGTCCTTTGAGCAGGCTGCTGGCTTTGCCATTACCTATGGCACTTCATACTATGCACTGAAGCAGCAAGCTAAGATTAAGCCCGGCGAAACTCTGTTGGTATTGGGTGCTGCTGGCGGTGTTGGTATTGCAACAATTCAGATTGCCAAGGCAATGGGCGTGACGGTTATTGCTGCCGCTAGTACTGAGGAGAAATTAGATTTTGCCTGTGAAGCTGGTGCTGATCTGCGTATTAATTACACGACTGAAAACCTGAAAGATAAGGTTAAAGAGCTGACCGGTGGTAAGGGCGTAGATGTTGTCTATGATCCAGTCGGTGGTGATTTCTCAGAGCAGGCGTTCCGCGCTATTGCTTGGGATGGTCGCTTCTTGGTGATTGGTTTTGCCTCTGGCCCGATTCCTAAGATTCCTCTTAACCTGTGCCTGTTAAAAGGTGCTTCGTTGGTCGGTGTTTTCTGGGGTGCTTGGGTAGCTCGCAATCCAATGGAATCACGTAAGAACTTTGATGAGCTAATTGAGATGATCGATGGCGGACAGTTCTCGCCGTTGGTCACTGAGGTTTATCCTCTGTCTGATTACAAGGCTGCGTTTGCTTCTATTACTGAACGTCGTGCTAAGGGTAAGGTTATTCTGTCTAACAGTTAGTTTTTACTGTTTGGTTAAAAAGGGCTCGCGGTTGCGGGCCTTTTTTTCGTCTGGTATTTGCTTGGGTGTTGGTGAGTGACTGTGGGTGTTCATAGATCCTGGTGAAGCCCTGGCGATCGGTCCCATGGGTGCAACCATTTTCAGCGTTCGCTCAACTCGCTGCGCTCAGACAGTGAGCTCTCTCAAACTGAAAATGATCACACCCATAAGCGGGCCCTGACTGATCGCCAGGGCTTCCCCAGGATCTATCTGGGCTCTCGCGGTACGGCTAAGCAAATAAAAAAACAAACCAACCAAACAAACAAATATAAATCCCGTCTTGAATCTTGCTGCGATATTGAGGTTTGGCTTTCCCTTTTCTCTTTCAAAACCGTAGCCAGCATGGACGATATACATGGATGTATGAGTGTCGCGTTAGGCAGGATGCCGGTAGCGACCGTATTCACGTCGTGTTTTGAAAGGAGGCAGAGATAGGTAAGCCGGATCAGAGCCCCGACTCAAAACGTCCGACGCCAGATTTGCATAAAGTATTGGGATGACTATCGAGCGGACACAAAAAAGGCCGAGTTATCGCTAACTCGGCCTTTTTATTTGTGGCTCTAATTACAGGTTATAGAGCACGCCCAACAAACCAACTACTGTCAGTACGATAGTGTATGGCAGAGCCATAATCACCATGCGCATGTAAGAGAGTCGGATTAGTGGAGCCAATGCAGAGGTCAGCAAGAACAAGAAAGCAGCCTGACCGTTTGGAGTAGCAACACTAGGAAGGTTAGTACCAGTGTTAATAGCAATCACCAGCTTATCGAAGTGGTCTCGGGTAATGTCACCAGCATCGTAAACAGCTCTGACTTCATTGATGTACACAGTCGCGACGAAAACATTGTCACTGATAGCAGAGAGCACGCCGTTAGCTAAGAAGAACATACCAGGCTGTATAGCAGGGTCCATAGCCAGTACCCAGTGAATCACTGGAGAGAACAGGTGCTGCTCGTGAATAACCGCAACAATAGCGAAGAACACGACCAAAAGAGCCGTGAAGGGCAGAGCCTCTTCAAAGGCATGGCCAATACGGTGCTCTTCAGTAATGCCGTTAAACGCCGTTAAAAGAACAATTACCATAAGACCGATTAGGCCAACTTCTGCCCAATGCAAACCAAGAGCAATAACCAGAACACCAGCTACAACTGCCTGAGTGATCATGGCTGCTTTGTCGTACTGAGTGCGCTTTGAGTCATCATGGTCGCTAGACTCTTGAAGCACCTGACGAACTTCTTCCGGCAAAGTCGCACCGTAACCTAGGATCTTAGATTTTTCGAGCAGAACACAAGTCAAAAGACCGGCAGCAAGAACAGGCATAGTGACTGGAGCCATACGCAAGAAGAACTCAATGAAGTCCCAGCCAGCACGTTCGGCGATCAACAGATTCTGTGGCTCGCCAACCAAAGTGGTTACACCACCGAGAGCAGTACCTACAGCGCCGTGCATAATAAGACTGCGTAGAAAGGCTCTGAAGTCTTCCAAGTTCTGGCGGTGGTTAGAGATAAGGCTGTTATCGTCGCCATGATCATGGCCTTCATCGATAATCTTTTTGCCAGAAGCGACCTTGTGGTAGACAGAGTAAAAGCCCACCGAAATAGTGATCAGTACCGCTGTAACTGTTAGAGCGTCCAAGAAAGCAGACAACACCGCACCAGCGAAACAGAAGAGGAACGACAGCAAAGTCTTCGATTTAACACCCAAAAGTATCTTGGTGAAGACAAAGAGCAGCATGTCGCGCATAAAGTAGATGCCGGCGACCATGAACATCAGTAGCATGATGACCGGGAAATTAGCGACAGTCTCTTGGTAAACAGCGTCAGGGCTTGCCATGCCTAGCATGACAGCTTCAATGGCGAGTAGGCCACCGGGCTGCAGTGGGTAGCATTTGAGGGCCATAGCGAGGGTAAAGATAAACTCACCGATGAGCATCCAGCCTGTTACAAAGGGGCCAAACAGATAGAGACAAATAGGGTTCAGGACCAGAAAGGCGATAATAGAAGCCTCGTACCATCCGGGTGAATTACCCAAAAAGTTCTTTTTAAATGCCTGGGGCAATGTTGGTGTCATGGAGTATCCTCAAATTTAATTCTATGGATTTATTCGTCTTACAGAGTGGGCAGTCGCCTGCTTTTATTCATGTTAGACTAGCAAAAAATTGAGCTCAAACCTTAGCTGCAGCGTTGTCACTTTGCAAGTACTATGAGCGTTATTAATACCCACTTATTAAGGTGTATAGCCGTTGTCCAGTCCTCAATTCCCAAATGGCTTTCACGCCAATCCCAAGGCTCTAAATACAGATAAAAAATGGGTGCTCGCCGTTGTTGGAGGGGACATTCTTGTGCCTGTATCCGCAGGCGATGGCCACTCCTTGCTGATTGAGCATGATATGGCTGATCAGCTGAAGTTTTTCTGCGAGCGGCGGCTGTTATTGGGTCAGTGGCAGGGTACAGATTGTCAGGTCTGGGAGTTATCGCCAGAGGCGAAAGCAGCCACCGACTTCAAGCTGGTTGAGCTGCGCAGCTTGCTGGCTAGCTCAGGGGATGAGGAATTTACAATGGCCTGTCGGGCTGTTCAGCTGCTCGATTGGCAGCATAGACACCAGTTTTGCGGCACCTGTGGCAGCGCTATGGAATCGGCCTCAAGCGAGCATTCCATGCGTTGTGACCCCTGTAATGTGAGCAATTATCCGCGTATATCCCCCTGTGTGATTGTGGTGGTGACTCGGGGAGACCATTGTTTGTTAGCTCGGCAGCCAAATTGGCCCGAGGGTCGATTTAGTACTTTAGCGGGCTTTATTGAGGCGGGCGAAAGTGCAGAGCAGGCGTTACATCGCGAGGTGCTTGAGGAGGTCGGCGTCGAGATTACCAATATCCGCTATGTGGGCAGCCAGTCTTGGCCTTATCCAGGGCAGCTGATGCTGGGCTTTATTGCTGATGCCGTGACCGATGAGATTGTTGTTGATGGGGTGGAGATCAGCGAGGCCAATTGGTGCCGTTACGATGATTTGCCCTTTTATGTGCCGCCGCCAAGTATTATGTCGGGGCGGTTGATTAAGCAGTTTGTGGATGAGGCGACTGCCAAGGCTGCTGCCAAAAGCCTTTGACAGTCATTTCGATTAGGGAAGGCCCAAGGCAAAGCAGTCGCTGTTACTAATTTGATCTATAATTTACCTTTTATTATTGCTGGAGTGGAATTTGGAATTCTTAACTGAATATGGGTTGTTTTTGGCCAAGGTGGCTACCGTGGTTATTGCTATCGGAATCATTGTTTCGATGATTGTCGGGGCTAGCCAAAGAAACAAGCAGGGTGGCGATAAAGGTCATCTGGAAATTACGCCTCTGAATCAGCAGTTTGATGATATGAGTGAAGCGATGCTAATCGCCACCATGGATGAAGCTCTGCAACAATCAGAAGAGAAAAAGCTCCACAAGGCCAAAAAGAAGCAGGCCAAGCTAGATAAAAAGCAGAATAAAGCCGAGAGTAAAAAGGTCGATAAAGGCGAGATTGAGGAAGTTAAGGCTAAGAGCCGCGTATTTGTACTGAGCTTTAATGGCAATATTAGTGCCTCTGCCACCAGCCATTTGCGTGAAGAGATTACGGCTATTTTGACTCAGGCAACGTCTAACGATGAGATTTTAATTAAGCTAGAGAGCCCTGGTGGCATGGTGCATAGCTACGGCTTGGCCAGCAGCCAGCTCGACCGTATTCGCAAGGCGCAGATACCGTTAACCGTCTGTGTAGACAAAGTGGCGGCTAGCGGTGGCTATATGATGGCCTGTGTTGCCGACAAAATTCTGGCGGCACCCTTTGCGATTATTGGCTCTATCGGTGTAGTTGCTCAGATGCCTAACTTTAATAAGGTACTTAAAAAACACGATGTCGATTACGAGATTCTTACCGCTGGTAAGTACAAGCGTACATTGACTATGTTTGGTGAAAACACTACCAAAGGCCGCAAGAAGTTTGTCGAAGAGCTAGAAGATGTTCATGAGTTGTTTAAGACTCATGTGTCATCCAGACGACCTCAGGTAGATATTGACAGTATTGCTACGGGAGAGACCTGGTATGGCTCTCAGGCGCTGGGTATGGCGCTAATTGATGATGTCCAGACCAGTGATGAGTATCTGGTGTCACGTATTAAGGAAGCGGATGTTTACGAAATTGCCTATGTTCACAAGAAAAAGCTCCACGAGCGCCTTGGTATTGCAGCGGAAGAGAGTGCTGATCGTCTGTTGCTGAAGTGGTGGGCTCGATTGACTCAGGATTCCAATAAGCACATCTAAGGTTGGATATGCTGTTACTAAAAAGGGCTGCTTTATGTAAAGCAGCCCTTTTTTTATCTCATTTTTTTACAAAAGCCTTTAGCCCGTAAAAAGCCCTTAGCGGATAAGAAGCCTTTAGCCTATGAAAGGTTCCTTAGCCTGTAAAAGGTTCCTTCGCCTAAAATAGCGCCTCTGGGTCTAGATCATAAGCATCCGGCGGCAAATTCTTGGCAATGTCTATATTGCCTTCCTTACCGCTTAATTTAAGAACCTTCTTTCTAACCAGACGCTTTTTGTTGGCGTCCAAAATTACTGTTAGTTCTGGCTTTCTGCCCATACCTACACGGAAATCACTGACTACAGCGACTTCACCGCTGGTTAATTCCACAAGGGAACCCGGTGGGTAGAGCCCGATGGCCTGAATAAAGGTGTCCACCAGCTCTTTTTGAAATAATGATTTGCGCCACCCTGCGAGCTTCATGATGGCTTCGGAGTGGGGAATAGGTGTGGCGTAATATCTTGGGCTGGTCATGGCGTCATAGCAGTCAACGATACTGGCTATTCTGGCGTAAAGAGGAATGTCGGTACCCGCCAGCTGACTTGGGTAGCCGCTGCCGTCAAAGCGCTCGTGGTGAGATCGAATAGTTTGCAGAACCTCTTCTGGTAACCCTGCTTTTCTGACCGACTTTAGCCCTAGTTGGATGTGCTGATGGGTTTCCAGTACTTCTTCGTCGGTTAGGGACTCGGTTTTGCGCATTAGGCTATCGGGCAATAATAACTTACCGTTATCCATAAATAGCCCGGCGAGGCTGAGCTTGAACATAGACTCAATATCCAGCCCTAGCTGCCGGCCCATCACTGTGCAGAGTATGGCGCAGGAGATACAGTGCCGGTGGGCATAGCTGCTTTTACTTTTGAGTCTGGCCAGCCATACACCAGCTGCCGGGTTGCGAATAATACTTTCCACCAGGGCCTGCAATAATGGGCTTATGCGTTCAATCTCGGGGGTTGCGCCAGTCTTTATGGCTTTGCTAATACGATTAAATTCTTGCTGGAGACTGAAGTAGGCGAGTGTAGCAACCCGCAGCTCGGACGAGAGGTCAGTGCTGATGCTGTATTGACTGATGACTCTATGGGACAGCTCATCAGATAATGATGAGTAGCTGGTGGTTTGCGAAGCTGGTGCGGTTTGATTCATGATAGATAAACATCCCGTTTGTTTTGTACTGTTAATCCAGAGCTTTTAATCCAGAGCTGCTAATACAGAGCTGCTAATACAGTTTTGCTAATCCATTAAGCATCCAATCAATATGAGAATAGCAGAAAATAGCCCTAGCGCAGGGGTAAATGCTCTTCCGGATGGGTCAAGTGTTGATCAAAGTATTGGTTTGAGTCGAACTTTGCGAGCCACTCTATAAACTCGCTTTCAGGTAATGCTTTGCTAAAGTGATAGCCCTGGGCAAAGCCGCAATTGAGCTCACAGAGAATCTCTAAAGCTTTGGGACACTCGATTCCTTCGGCCACAGTAGATAGCTCCAAACGCCGTCCCCATTCGAGTATTAATTTAACGATTTCCATATCGACCTTGCTATCCAGCATATTGGCGACAAATGATCTGTCGATTTTGAGTTCATTGGCGGGGATATATTTGAAATATTCTAGTGATGAATAGCCGGTACCAAAGTCGTCGATAGCGATCTTAACGCCCAGTTCTTTTATTTTATTGAGCTGGTTTAGGCCATGGCTCATGTCTTCTTGCACCGCAGACTCGGTTACTTCGATACACAGGCAAGACGGGTCGCCACCCCAGAGGTTGAGACTTGATTCAATCTGTTCGAACAGAGAGTCCTGCTGCAAACATGAGGCGGATAGGTTAATGGCCACCGATAAGGGCCCATGGGTTTCTGGCCAATGGGATGACTCTCTAAGTGCTGTGTTAATGGTCCAGCGAAATAGCTCGGGCATCTGGCCGCAGCGTTCCATGGTAGCCACTAGCTGCTCCGAGCTAATATTTAGGTCGCTGGCTTTGTTCCAGCGAATAAGGCCCTCTGCGCCGCTAGGCCGTTGGCTGCTGAGGCAGATTTTAGGCTGATAAAATAGCGCAAAATCATTGTTATTGAGCGCTTCGCTAATTTGTCGTTCAAGTACTATTAAGGCAGAACTCTGGGAGTAGCTCGAGGACTGGCTTAGGCTGTAGGATATTTTCTTGCGCTTGGCGGCTTTAGCCTCAGCTTCGGCTTCGAGTAACAGTTGTTCTGCGGAGGGTTTGTCCGTGGAGACGGCAAATCCAATATGGGCCTTAAGTTGCACCCTGTGATTGTCTATGACAAAGACTCTGGTTATCTGGTCAATGATTTTTTTGGCCAGCAGAGGTATTAGCTGAATACTCACCAGTGGCGATATGAGTAAGGCAAATTTGTCGCCATTAACTCTGTGGCAATGGGCCTCATTTTTAACCACAGATACCAGTCGCGTAAAAAGATTGTCCAATAGCTGGTCGCCCAAGCTGTAACCTATAGTTTGATTAACCTTTTGAAATTCTGCGATATCAATGACGGCAAGGGCGCTGAGATTATTGTCGTCTTTGGTTTGCTCCAGCTGATGAGTCACTGCTGCCAGAAAGTGATGCCTATTAAAACTACTGGCTGTCATATATATAGTTTCTCTGGGTCTAGACCGTAGGCACCGGTTTCGAGGGTGCGGGCTATATCGATACTTTTGTTGTCTGGGCTTTTAAAGGTGGCTAGGTCTAGCTCTGTAAATTCGACGAGGTGTTTCTTGTTGCTGTCTAAAACTACCAGCACATGAGGCCGCAGTCGCTTGCCTGGGTTTTCTTTGACCACAATGCCCACCTCTGCAGAGGATAATTCGACCAGACTACCTACGGGGTAGACACCCACTGTCTGTATAAAGGCTTCTATTAACTCGGGCTGAAAATCGTAGCCTCGCCATTCGTACATTTTCTTTAGAGCCGTGGCATGGGGAATTGGCTCGGCATAGACGCGCTTGCTAGTGATGGCGTCGTAGCTGTCGGCGATTGCTGCTATGCGGGCATAGAGGGGAATATTGGTGCCCTGCAGTCCGCTTGGGTAGCCTTTGCCGTTATAACGTTCGTGATGGTAGGCAATCATATCGATCACCGAGTCCGGTAGGTTTTGCGCTGAGTCCTTGGTCATTTTGAGGCTCAGATCCACATGCTTTTTAATCAGATTAAACTCTCTCTCACTGAGCTGTGTGGTCTTGTTCAGCAACTGCGGCGGCAGCTTTAACTTGCCAATATCCAAAAGCATGCCACCAGTGGACAGGCGGGCTAGCTCCTTTTTTGGCAGGCCGATTTGGCGGCCAATCACGGCACACCAAATGGCAACGGCGAGGCAATGCCTGTAGGTATAGGAGTCCTGGCATTTAAGTCTCGCCAGCCAGATGCTAGCACCTGGATTACGAATAACACTATCGACAAGGGGGTTGATCACATCTTTGAGATTGGCAATATCGAGTGCACGGCCCTGATTGATGGTACTGGCCATATCGTCAAACTCAGTGCGAATAGCTTCGTAGGCACGGTTGGCATTGGGCAGCTCCGCGGTGACGGCGGTTTGGTCTGTGTACTCGGTGATTTTTCTTGTTGAGAGTTCGGTGCTAAAGGGCGTGGTGGCATGACCTAGGTTAGCGCTATGGCCGACCTTATGCACCACGGCAATATTTAGGTCGGCGGCACTCTTTTTGATATCGATATAAACATAGTCACAGTAGAACGATAGCTTTTGTATCTGTTCGCTGGACTGGATCATAAAACCCTGTAAATAGAAGGGCGTTTCCAGCCAAGGGCGATCGAGCCCGGACACATACATGCCTGGCTGAAGCTGATGAACATAGACTTTTTGTGGTTGCAGCTGGGCCAAAATCCGTCACTCCTTGACGCTGATGAGTCTATCCTTGCGGGCTTTTTTTAAAGCTAAATCTAATCTCTGCGCAGACGACCATTAAGGGCAATCGGGCTCGGAAAATTGAACACTACTATATAGCTAGAGATCAGGAAAGTGATAATCGCAGTAGCCTGCACTAAATGTGAAGCATTGTGACCTATTAGCTGAGTATTGAAGGCTATATAGGCAATGAGCAACGAGAACTCACTGTTCTGGCCAAGTCTAAAGCCTATATCCCATGACAGCGCTTTGCTTTCGCTCTGAGAGCGGAGCAGATAATGGTAGACCACCGGTTTTAGACCAAGCATTACTGCTGCTAATACCAGTGCCGGCACAATAATGTGTGGGATTAACGACAGGTCAAAGCCACCGCCGAGAGAGAAGAAAAACAGTATCAAAAAGAAGTCGCGAAGGGGCTTGAGGTTGAGGGCGATATATTGCGCGATAGGGCTGGTGGCAATAGAGATGCCAGCGATAAACGCGCCGATCTCTCGGGACAGGCCGGCAGTTTCAGCGAGCTCGGCGACGCCTAAACACCAACCGATGGCGAGTAAAAAGATATATTCACCGATGCGGTCAAAGCGTGCAAAAAGTGGCTGAAGTATCCAGCGTACTGCGAGTACCGAGCCGCCAATAAGCAGGGGTAGGGCAATTAGGCTTTGGCCAAATTGCAGTAGACCTGAGGTGCCCGAAACATCAGAGATTAAAAGTAACAGCACAAAGATGGCTAGAAAATCTTGCATCAACAACATGCCGATCATGAGCTCACCGGAGTGTTTGTGGTGCAGCACCGTGGTGGGCAAAAGTTTAATGCCAATAATCGTACTGGAAAACATCATGGCGACGCCGATGATGAGGCATTCGAGCCAGGAGTAGCCAAATAGATAGCCAATGCTGTAACCCGCTGCGGCAAATAAAACGGAGCTAATTAGGGTGATGGTGGTTACTTGGCGCAGTACATTAAGCAGCGCTTGGGGCTGCATATCGAGACCCAGTAAAAACAATAAAAAGATAATACCAATACTGGCAATCTGAGCGATGAGATCCACATCGGCGACCCAGCCCATGCCATGGGGGCCCATAAATGCACCGAGAATTATGTAGGCTACTAAAAGCGGTTGGCGGGCAAAAAGAGCTAAGGATGCCAGGACAGCAGCACCGCTAAAGATAAGGAAAAAGGTCTGTATTACATCATGGGCCATTTTGCTTGCCTAGTTGGTCTGTTTTGCAAACGTTTGAAGAGACTTTAATTATTCTATTTATTCTATTTTAATTTTAACTAGCGTCTTTTAAAAAGTGGCACAGGTTGGTCGACGGCGACCTGGTAGGCATCGGAGAAATCTTGCAGTGATTTTGCCGCCTCAGTCAGGTCAATGCCAGCCTCTAATTCAAAGCCATTAAAGCCACAGCGCTGCAGTAAATATAGCTGATCACGAATAATATTGCCTATGGCGCGAATTTCGCCCTGATAATCGTAGCGTTCCCGCAACAGCCGGGCGATTGAAAAACCACGACCATCAGCAAACTTTGGAAATACTACGGCGATAACAGGCATCTTTATAAGAGTATCGACAACGGCTTCGATTTCTTCGTTGCCCTGTATCCATAGGCCAACCGAACCGCTGTGCTTTGTGAGTTCGGCTTTATGTTCACGCCAGTGATCTAGGCTGACCAGAATGTCTCCAGCGGGAAACGTTGTTTCCTCTGCGGCAACTGTCTGCCAGCTATTTTCAATAGCATGACCGTCTTTAAGAAGCTGTGCCATAAACCCTCTGTTTAAATTTTTCTATACCGATACGCTGGTAGGTTGCCAAAAAGGCCTCTTGATCGAGACGGTTCTCAACATATACATCGAGCAGTTTTTCGATACTGTCGGTGACGGCATCTCTAGATAGAGAGGGGCCTAGTACCTTGCCCAGTGCTGCGTTTTTGTTGGCGCTACCACCGAGTTGGATTTGGTACCATTCTTCGCCTTTTTTATCGACACCCAAAATTCCAATATGGCCAACATGGTGATGGCCGCAGGCGTTCATGCAGCCTGAGATATTGAGTTCAAGGTCGCCTAGATCGTAGACATAATCCAGGTCATCAAATTTACGTTGAATGGCTTCGGCAACAGGAATTGATTTGGCATTTGCCAGAGAGCAGTAGTCGCCTCCGGGGCAGCAGATCATGTCATTAATAGTGCCGATATTAGGTGTGGCTAAGCCAGAGGTTTTAGCCAGCTCCCAAAGTTCAAAAAGATCGGCTTTGGCGACATCGGCGAGCACAATATTTTGATTGTGGGTTGAGCGAATCTCACCAAAAGAAAAACGATCGGCGAGATCGGCAATCGTCTCAAGTTGGCGGTCGGTTACATCGCCCGGGGCTACACCGGCAGGCTTTAGGGATAGGGTGACGGAGACATAACCCGGTTGTTTTTGAGGCCTGATATTACGGTCTAGCCAGCGGGAAAATCCTATGCTGCCAGCAGCAAGAGCCTTGATGTCGTTGTCGACTGCGGTTTCGTTGACACTGAGATAATCTGGTTGGCTAAAGAAGCTTGTCACTCGATCTATTTCAGTACCGTTTAGCGTAGCTGGCCCGCCTTTTAAATGGGCCCATTCGGCTTCGACACGCTCGGCAAATACAGCTGGTGTCCAGGCTCTAACCAGTATCTTGATACGGGCCTTGTACTTGTTGTCGCGGTTGCCGTAACGGTTGTAAACCCGAAGAATGGCATCCAGATAAGTTAGTAGATGTTCCTTGGGTAGAAATTCTCGTATCGATGATGCAATTACAGGAGTGCGACCTAAGCCGCCGCCAGCAAATACCTGAAAGCCCGTTTCACCTGCGTCATTGACTACCAATTGGAGGCCGATGTCATGAAGTAAAAATGCGGCACGATCTTCTTCGGAGCCACAGACGGCAATCTTAAACTTGCGCGGTAAAAAGGCGAACTCGGGATGCACCGTTGACCATTGGCGAATAATCTCGCACCAGGGCCTTGGGTCTTCGATTTCGTCGTTGGCCACGCCGGCAAACTGGTCGGTGGTGGTATTGCGAATACAGTTGCCGCTGGTTTGTATAGCGTGCATCTCTACGCTGGCTAGTTCAGCCAGAATATCTGGAACCTCTTCTAATTTAGGCCAGTTGAGCTGGATATTCTGTCGGGTCGTAAAGTGCACATAGCCTTTATCGAACTTGCGAGAAATATGCGCTAGCTTGCGCACCTGATGGCTCGACATAAGGCCATAGGGCACAGCGATGCGTAACATAGGAGCCAGTCGCTGAACATAGAGGCCATTTTGTAGGCGCAGGGGAAGAAACTCTTCCTCACTGATGCCGCCGGCAAGGTAACGCTCAGTTTGATCGCGATATTGTTCGACGCGCTCATCGACAAGCTTTTGGTCGTATTGATCGTATTTATACATGAAGTTCGGTTCTGCATACTGCGAATTGAAGGGCGCCATAATAACGGTTGCCGTTATTCTTTTGAATTATTATTTACCTATATATAGGTATTCATCTGGAATAAGAGCTTTTGACTATTGCTACAAGGCATTACAAAGACAGGTTTTCGTCGAAGCGGCTATTAATCAGGATTATTGGCGGTATTCAGGGCCTCTGAGTAGAAGACAGTCAGCAGATTGGTTGCTAGAATGCGCGCTCTAAAATATTCAGTGAATCACCAAGATATAAAACAGGAAACAACTCCATGAGCAAAGAAAAAGCACCAGACACTACAGGCGATTCAACAGCAGACGCTATTGCGGTTGTTGCGATACTAGCGATTATTATGACAACAGTGGTTTACTGGCTCTCTGGTTTATAAACTACATAGGCGTTTTCTATGGATCAGCAGCAGACTCTTGAAGTGACCGAGCATCCCAGCCCCAAGGAATTGGTTGAGGCTTACCTCGATCAGGTTCCGGTTGGCATCGAAATTGATGCCGGGCGTGTTGCTGTGCTCCAAGATAAAATCAAAGCTCTGTTGATCGAAAAGAACGCCGTTATTATTGCCCATTACTACACAGACCCCCTAATACAGGCTCTGGCTGAAGAGACGGGCGGTACAGTGTCCGATTCTTTGGAAATGGCTCGCTTTGGCAATACTCATTCCGCCGAGACCCTAGTAGTTGCCGGGGTTAAGTTTATGGGTGAGACCGCCAAGATTCTCACCCCCGCTAAGCGCGTGTTGATGCCAACACTTGAAGCGACCTGTTCTCTGGATGTTGGCTGCCCTATTGATGAATTTTCGGCGTTTTGTGACCAGCATCCGGATCGTACGGTTGTTGTGTATGCCAATACGTCGGCAGCAGTGAAAGCCCGCGCGGACTGGGTTGTGACCTCAAGTATTGCTCTTGAGGTGGTTGACTATTTAGATGCTCAGGGTGAGAAGATTCTCTGGGCACCGGACAAATACCTTGGTGCCTACGTCAAAAAGAATACTGGCGCCGATATGCTGATGTGGGATGGCAGCTGTATTGTTCATGAGGAGTTTAAGGCTCGGGGCATCTTGGACCTTAAGAAGGTTTATCCCAATGCCGCAGTGTTGGTGCACCCAGAGTCCCCCGAGGCTGTGATCGATGTTGCCGATGTTGCCGGGTCTACCTCACAGTTGATTGCAGCTGCTCAGAGACTGCCCAATCAAGAGTTAATCGTGGCTACGGATCAGGGTATTTTCTACAAAATGCAGCAGGCGGTTCCCGATAAAACTCTATTAATTGCGCCGACTGGTGGCAGTGGTGCTAGCTGTCGCAGCTGCGCTAATTGCCCTTGGATGGGCATGAACAGTCTAGAGAACTTACTCGAGTGCTTAGAGCAGGGCAGTAATGAGGTTGAGGTTGACCCATTGCTGGGTCGTCAGGCTTTCCGCTCTCTCGAGCGGATGATGAAGTTTAAAGTCTCGGGCTAGCTGGGCTTCCTACCTTTTTTCGAAAGCGTCTCTCTCTACCTTTGCTCTCTACCTCCTGTCTACAGCTTCTTAATGCGATCTTCCAATGCAGCTACATCTCTTATTCGCTGGCGAACAATCGCAGAGCGTTTAAAATCTGATGCAACCAGTTTGACCGCTAAGCTAAGCTGCTCTCGGGCCTGATCAAAGGCACCTACCAAGATAAAGTACTCCGCTCTGGCTTCATGTACCCCAGAAATATTACCCGCTAAGCCACGAACTTCGGCCAGTCGATACCAGATCATTGGGTCTTCTGGCCGCATGCGGCTCAGGGCCGTCAAAACCTCACCAGCCTCTTCATAGCGGTGGGCCTGCCACAGTATCTCGGACTTAATAGTCGTAAGGGGGTAATTGTTGGGGCTTAAACGCAGCAACTTATCTAATTTTGCCAGCCCTTGGTTGTATTCTTTGGTCGCTAAATCTAGCTCTAAATCTGCGTACTGAAAAGATAGCTGATAGGGGTTGTCTTTAAGCAGTCGAGCTAAGCTCTGTCTGGCCAGATCAAATTCGCCTGCGCCAATATAGGCTAGCGCCAAACCATACTGAGCGCCCTGGGGGTTCTGGGGATTACTGCGCAGCTGCGCGTTAAATCTTTTTATAGCGTTCTTCGGGTTGTTTGAAATAGCGACTAGAGCCCGCGCCTTAATTAAATGAAACTCTGGACTGCGAGAATATTGGCGCATGGACGATGCCATGGCACGGCCTCGAGCATCGGCAATACGCTTTTCTGTTACCGGGTGAGTCAATAAAAATTCTGGAGGGCGGCTGCCTTTGTACCTTGTTGCTTTGAGTAGAGTGGCAAACATATCCGCGACAGCGCCGGGATCTCGATTTGCACGCTCCATGGTTTGCAGGCCCATGCGGTCAGCTTCTTGCTCGTTGGATCTGCTGTAGCGCAGCTGGTCGTTCATGGCGACAGCCTGAGTTGCTGTGATGGCTGCCATTCCGGCATCACCACCGGCCGTTGCTGCAATAACAAGGCTTGCCAGCAGGCCGCCTAGGCTTAGCATTGAAGAGGCTCGCTGAGCTTCTACGCCCCGGGCAAAATGGCGCTGGCTGAGGTGGGCCAATTCATGGGCCAATACAGAGGCCATTTGGTCTTCATTTTCGGCGAGGGCAAAGACACCGGTATGAAAGCCCACAACACCACCGGGCACGGCAAAGGCGTTCATTGAGGGGTTGTTAATGATGACTAGCTCTAGTCTTGGGTCTTCGACGTCACTGTAGGTGGCTAAGTTGTAGAGCAACTGTTCGAGATACTGCTGCATCAGAGGGTCATCGTGCTCGCGCACACGGCTGCGGAAGGCCTTGAGCCAGGTTCTACCTAGTTCATATTCTTGCTGCTTTGAAACAATACCTGAGGTGGCGTCTCCCAAAATGGGCAGTTTAATCTCTGCTGCTAGGGCACTTGATTGACTGAGGATAACCAGAGTCACAGAAAACAGCAGCCCGGTTAAATATTGCAGAGATCTAAGGGGCCAAGGCCCTTTTTGTTTGTGTGCCTGAGTATTAGATTTCAAAATGGGACTTTACAGCCTAGTGATTAGTGAGTGGGACGATTGCTCTTTTACCAAAGTTGTAGTTTAACAACCTTACTTATTTATACGCTTACTGTAGCGAATAATTGCGCCTATTTCGACAGTTGAAATATTGCCTAGTTTCATGTCAGATGCAACCTACAACGGGATAGCAGCAAAATTGGTTGACCCCGCATGGCAGGTGACCGTTTAATGGTCTGATAGCTAATCGAGGGGTTTGCATGAAGCAGGTATTACAAAAGTGGCAGGAGCAGTATTTCAGCAACGAAGAAGCGGTGTTGTTGTTGGTTATGTTGGTGGTGTCACTTATCGTTGGCGCGACGCTGGGAACGGTTCTAGGGCCGGTTTTTACAGCCCTGATACTGTCTTTTCTCTTGCAGGGCTTAGTCGCTACTTTGCGCCGTCGAGGCGTGTCTGCGCGCATGGCTATGATCATCACCTATAGTTTATTTATTGTTGGCTTTTTCTCTGTGTTGGTTGGCCTTATCCCTCTCGTGGGGCGCCAGACATCCTTATTTATTGCTGAGCTACCCAATATGGTGGGCAGAATCCGCGAGTTGCTGGTGACGTTGCCAGAAAAATATGCGGAATATGTCAGCCCAGAGCAGTTTCAAATTATCGTCGCAAGGCTATCTGAAGAATTGGCGAAGCTTGCGGAGCAAATGGTAACTCTGTCTATCAGCAGTTTCCCGGGTATATTCGTAGTGATGATCTATTTGTTGCTAGTGCCTCTACTAGTGTTCTTTATGCTCAAGGACAAAGACATTCTGATCGGGTTTTTGACCAACCTGCTGCCTAAGGAGCGCAGTGTGATGACAGCAATTTGGTCTGAGATGGATATACAGTTTGCCAATTATATCCGAGGCAAGGCCATTGAGATTCTTATCGTTGGGTCAGTGTCTTATATTGCCTTCTTGATCCTCGGCCTCAACTACGCCGCGCTACTGGCTCTGTTAGTAGGGTTGTCAGTGTTAATACCCTATATAGGTGCCTCTGTGGTCACTTTACCGGTCATGCTGGTTGGCTATATGCAATGGGGTTATTCCGGTGAGTTCTTCTGGCTGTTTATGGTTTATGGCGTAATCCAGTTTATCGATGGCAATCTGTTGGTGCCCTTGTTGTTTTCTGAGGTGGTCAATTTACACCCGGTTGCCATTATTATTGCAGTGCTTTTGTTTGGTGGGATCTGGGGGTTTTGGGGCGTGTTCTTTGCCATACCACTGGCCACATTGGTCAAGGCCGTCTATAACGCCTGGCCTCGTAAAGTAGTGGACGATGGTCCGAACGAAGAGTTAGAGCTAGATGCGAAAGCCTGAGCACCTAGTCTAAGCACCTAGCCTAAGCATCTAACTAAAGCACCTAGCTAAAGCACCTAGCTTGGCCCATTAATACAGAGACAGTTTATTTTAGTCAGCTTAATTAAGCCCTACGGGGCACAATAAAAAGGAAGCTCCCATGTTCAGCCTCTCGTCTATAGGCAATAGCCTATGTTTATCATCGTTCAAAGCCATCTCAGTACTAGTTTTAGTCTTTGGCTTACAGGGCTGTAGTGGCGGTAATGAGAATGAGAGTGCAACTGCTGTTGAAGTTGATTCAGCCAGCCTGTCGGTCGTCATTAAAAGCCCCAACGACAGTCGCGAATACCGGCATATCAAATTAAAGAACCAGCTGGATGTGTTACTCATCTCAGACCCCGAGGCTGAGAAGTCTGCGGCTGCTCTGGATGTCTATGTGGGTAGTTATCAGAACCCTAAAAGCCGTGAGGGCCTGGTCCATTTTCTTGAGCACATGCTGTTTTTGGGGACTAAGGATTATCCGAACCCGGGTGATTACCAAACCTTTATTAGCGAGCACGGCGGTAGCCACAATGCTGGTACTGGCCTCGAAAATACCACCTACTTTTTTGATATCAACTCGGCTTATCTTGAGCAGGCCCTAGATCGTTTCGCGCCTTTTTTCTCGAGCCCTAATTTTGATGCTAAATATGTTGATCGTGAGCGCAATGCTGTTGAGTCAGAGTACCGCTTAAAAATTAAGGACGATGGCCGGCGGGGGTTTGATGTATTGCAACAGCAGGTTGACCCCAAGCACCCACTGTCTAAGTTCACTGTGGGTAATCTGCAAACCTTGGCTGACAATGAAACCAGCACAGTGCGAGATGAGTTAATTGCCAGCTACCAGCGCTACTATTCTGCCAACCTGATGAAGCTTGTTGTGTTGGGTAATGAAAGCCTCGATGAGCTTGAGGCAATGATAGTGCCGCGCTTTGAGATTATTGCTAATACCGATGCTCAGGTAGAGGCTCCCATTGATTATTTTGTCGCCAAAGAGCGCTTGCCGTTGGCGATTACTGTCAAGCCCCTTAAAGATACCCGCAGTCTAGATATGAGTTTTCAGCTGCCAAACCTGCAGTCAATGTGGCGAACCAAGCCTGCTCGCTTTCTAGGTTCGCTCATGGGCTATGAGGGTGAGGGCAGTCTGGCAAAGCTGCTCAAGGACCGAGGCTGGATAGAGAGCCTGAGCGCAGGGCAGGGGTTACAGGACCGCAGTGCTAGCCTGTTCTCAATCGATATGGCCTTGACGCCAGAAGGGTATCGCCAGCGACACCAGATCACGGAGATGACTTTTGCCTGGATTCAGTATTTACAGCGTGAAGGTTTACAGGGCTGGCGCTACGATGAGCAGGCACAGATTGCTGATATCAGCTTTCGATTTAAGCAAAAGCAAGGCCCTATGGGTTATGTCTCGGGCATATCGGGCCTAATGCAGCTTTATCCGGTCGCTGATGTTTTGCATGCTGGCTATGTGATGGAAGGCTATGACGAGAAGCAAATCGCCGATATCTTGAATAAATTGACGCCAGATAATTTAATAATGACAGTGACGGCCCCTGAGGTTAAAACTGACTCGGTGACTGAGCGTTATCAAGCTGACTACTCAGCAGGCCCAGTTGACGCACAGGTTGTTGCAAAGTGGGAATCACCTGCCAAGGTGGCAGAGCTTGGTAGTCCCGACAAGAACCGTTATCTGCCCAGTGATTTGACGTTAGTTGCCAATAGCGACCCCCAGCAGGTTCCGGGAGAGCTGATTGACAGTGAAGGGTTGAGAGCCTGGCATCTAGTCGATACTAGGTACGCCGTACCCAAGGCTCATGTTATTGCCTCGCTTGGCACAGATAAGACGTCGAGCCTAGAGGGAATGGTCAAGGCTGAGCTGTATCTGGATATTATTCGCGATCAGCTAAATGCTACGGTCTATCCGGCTACAGAGGCAGGGCTAAGTTTTTCTTTGTCAGTTGATGGCAGTGGCCTGTCGGTGGTTGTTGGGGGCTATTCCGACAAGCAAGCCGTGCTGCTGGCAGATATTCTTGCGGTATTAAAAGAGCCTGATTGGGATGTCGCTAAATTTGAACAGTTGAAGCAAACACGCCTGCGCAAGTTTGATAACTTCCAGCGTGAGTATCCGTTCCGCCAAGGCATGGCCGGCGTATATGCGATGGTTTCCGGCCGTTGGACGCCATTGCAAAAAGCGCCTGTTCTTAAGGCTGTGACTATGGAGCAGCTGCAGGCCTATTCCGAGGATCTGCTCAGTGCCGTTGAGTTGCAGGTGCTGGTAAGCGGTAACCATACTGAGGTTGGTGCTAGGGCGCTCGTGAAGCAGCTATCTAGCGCATTACCCTTGGCTGAGATTACCAACCCATCGGTTATTGCCAAGTTGCCGGCAGGGGAGAATCAGGTACAGATACCGGTCGACCATGATGATGCTGTGCAGATACTTTATATACAGGCCGCATCTGACAGCCTGGCCCAGAGAGCAACCTTTGCAGTTATGGCTGAGATGCTGTCAGCACCTTTTTACAATAGCCTGCGTACCGAAAAACAGCTTGGCTATGTAGTGTCTGCGTTTGCTAGCCATTTTGGCCCCGTGCCCGGTTTGGCTATGCTGGCCCAGTCTCCAGTGGCCGATGAAGAGCAGTTGCGGCAGGAGTTTCTCCAGTTTCTTAAGGATTACAGGGCTGATGTAAGTGAGTTGGCCGCAGAGGACCTTGAGCGTTATCAAGCATCTTTACTGGGGAGTCTCGAGGAGAAGCCTAAGAACCTCTCCGAGATGAATTCTCGTTTTATGACATCACTAGGCTTAGGCTACGATGGGTTTGATTTTCGTGAGCAGCTAGCCGCCGCAATACGGGGGGTGACAGTCGAGTCTTTACAGCTGGCTTATGGGGATATGATTCTAAGTAACCCTAGGGCTCTTTGGCTGAAAACTGCCGGTCCCGGTGAGCCTAACACTGTTATTGATTTGCGTGATGGGGGTGAAATCTACAGCTACGACTTTTAGAATCAGTGATTTAAAAGGCTTTTTGTAGTTAAACTAACTTATTAAGATTTGCTATTTATAAACGTATAATCATTATTAATCATATGCTTATATGGCTTTTATAATCTAATTTATAGATTTACGAGGTGCTTGATAGTAGCCTAATGACGTTGATTTTGTAGTGTAGCTACATTATTATGGGCGCCTCAGTAGATAGGTCTCTTGCAAATCTGCCGCGTCCAACGTCATGGGCTTAGCTGGTTTCAGATGATCTGTCGCTTCTTTAGCTAACTTACTTTGATTGGTGCCGCATGTCGCAGGATCTAGACCCAGCTGAAACCCAAGAATGGCTCGACGCGTTTGATTCAATTTGTCGAGCTCAGGGAGATGATCGTGCTACTTACATACTGACTCAGCTCCAGGCCCATGCCACAGACGAAGGTATTCAGCTACCTCAGTCAGTCACAACACCATTCCGCAATACCATCGCGTCTAATCGCGAAGAGACTATGCCCGGCGACCTGTTTATGGAGCGTCGTATTCGTTCGCTGGTACGCTGGAACGCGCTGGCGATGGTAATGAGAGCTAATAGTAAAAGTGAAGGTATTGGCGGACATATCGCAAGCTTCTCTTCTGCAGCCACTCTTTATGACATAGGTTTTAACTATTTTTTCCGTGGTTCTGACGGCGAAGATATGGGTGATTTGGTGTTCTTTCAGGGACACAGTGCCCCAGGCATGTACGCCCGCTCATTCTTAGAGGGGCGGTTAACCATTGACCAGCTGGACAACTTTCGCCGTGAAGTCGATGGCACTGGCCTGTCTTCGTACCCCCACCCATGGTTGATGCCGGATTACTGGCAGTTTCCAACGGTTTCTATGGGCTTGGGTCCAATTCAGGCCATTTATCAGGCCCACATTATGCGCTACCTTTCTGCGCGAAGCCTCTCCCCACGCGGTAACCGAAAGGTTTGGGCGTTTTTGGGTGACGGCGAATGTGATGAGCCGGAAAGTCTCGGTGCTATTTCCCTGGCAGGCCGTGAAGGCCTAGAAAACCTGATCTTTGTGATTAACTGCAACCTGCAGCGTCTCGATGGCCCTGTGCGCGGTAATGGCAAAATTATTCAAGAGCTCGAAGGTGTATTCCGTGGTGCTGGCTGGAATGTGATTAAGGTCATATGGGGCCGTCACTGGGATCCACTGCTAGAAAAAGACAAGAGTGGCATGCTGATCAAGCGCATGAACGAAGTCTGTGACGGCGAATTACAAAACTACAAATATAATGGCGGCGCCTATACCCGCGAACACTTCTTTGGCAAATACCCAGAGCTGTTAGAGCTGGTGAAGGACATGACCGACGACCAGATTATGGCCCTCAACCGCGGTGGCCATGACCCCTATAAGGTCTACGCTGCCTACTCAGAAGCTGCGGCCAGCAAAGGTAAGCCCACTGTTATTTTGGCTCACACCGTTAAAGGCTATGGCCTAGGCGATGGTCAAGCGGCTAACGATACTCATTCGGTGAAAAAGCTCGACCTAGATGGTCTGCGTTATTTCCGCGATCGTTTTGGTATTCCTGTTGCTGACGATGAGTTAGAAACTGTTCCCTATTATCGTCCACCGGAAGATAGCCCAGAAATTACCTATATGAAAAGGCGTCGTGAAGCGTTGGGTGGGCCTTTGCCATCGCGCAAGTCTCACTTTGAGCCCATGCAGGTGCCTAAGCTAGAGAAGTTTGCCAAGCAGCTAGAGAGCACAGGTGAGCGAGAAATCTCTACCACCATGGCTTTTGTTCGAGTTCTGTCGACGTTAATTAAAGACAAAAATATTGGCCAGTACGTGGTTCCCATCGTTCCTGATGAGGCACGCACGTTTGGTATGGAAGGCATGTTCCGACAGCTGGGTATCTACACCTCTGCGGGTCAAAAATACGTACCCCATGATCACCAGCAAATTATGTATTACAAGGAAGATAAAAAAGGTGTGATTTTGGAAGAGGGTATCAATGAGGCGGGTGCTATGTCTGCTTGGTTGGCTCTGGCAACGTCTTACAGCACTAATGCTGTGCCCATGATTCCGTTTTATATTTTCTATTCTATGTTTGGTTTCCAGCGTATTGGTGACCTGGCTTGGGCTTCTGGCGACAGTCAAGCGCGGGGCTTTTTGATTGGCGCTACTGCTGGCCGAACCACATTGAACGGTGAAGGCTTGCAGCACCAGGATGGACACAGTCTGATTTTGGCTAATACCATTCCCAATTGTAAAAGTTACGATGCTGCCTTTAGTTATGAACTGGCGATCATTGTGCAGGACGGCATTAAGCGCATGTTTGAAGACAAAGAAAACTGCTTTTACTACCTGACCACAATGAACGAAAACTATGTTCAACCAGCATTACCTGAGGGTGCCGAAGAGGGCATTATCAAAGGTATGTACAAGTTTGCAGAAGCTGGAGCCGCAAAGCATAAGATCACCTTGATGGGCGCCGGTACTATTTTGAACGAAGTACGTTTTGCCGCCGACATTCTTAAAGAGAAGTTTGATGTTGAGGCAGATATTTGGAGTCTGACTAGTGTTAATGAGCTTGTGCGAGAAGGCCAGGCCGTAGATCGTTGGAACCTGCTGCACCCCACAGAGAAGGCTCAAGAGTCTTATATTACCCAGCAGCTTGGTGATAACTCAGGGCCAGTGGTAGTGGCGACGGACTATATGAAGAACTATGGTGAACAGATGCGTTGCTATATTAAGCAGCCGTTGCATGTGCTGGGCACCGATGGCTTTGGCCGCAGTGACAGTCGCGCTGCGCTGCGTCACTTCTTTGAGGTTGACCGTTACTTTATTGTGATCACTGCGTTAAAAGCGTTGGCGGATCAGGGTGACATAAAGACTTCGGTGGTGGCAAAAGCTATCGCAGAATTTGGTATAGACCCAGAAAAGAGTAACCCTCTCTATCTGTAATAAAACCAGTACTCATAACATTAGTATTTTTAAACCTAGTGGTAATAGCAAAGGAATAATCAGTGGCCGTTGAAATAGTAACAGTTCCAGATCTGGGTGGCGCAGAGAGCGTTGATGTTATTGAGCTGAGCCTTGCTCAGGGAGATAAGGTAGCCATAGAGGATTCTCTGCTGGTACTCGAGTCTGACAAGGCAACCATGGATGTGCCGAGCCCCCATGAGGGTACGCTGGTTAAATATCTGGTTGCCGATGGCGATACGGTAAAGGTTGGCGATGCAATTGCTGAAATAGAAACTGCCGACTCGGCTGTTGCGGTTGATACAGAAGCTGCTTCTGCTTCTGCTCCTGCTCCTGCTTCTGAGAAGTCGGCAGAAGTAGAAAAGGAAGTTGAAGCCGCAGTCGCAACTAAAACAGTCGCTGAGCCAGTCGCGGAACCCGTGCCAGAGTCATCGTCCGAGCAGCTGATCCTGGTGCCAGATATTGGCAGTGATAATCCTGTGGATGTTATTGAATTGTCTGTCGCTGTTGGCGATCAAGTAGAAGAGGGCGATACGCTCTTGGTGCTTGAGTCCGATAAGGCCACTATGGATGTTCCGTCTTCCCATAGCGGTATTGTAATAAAAATTATTGCCGCCGAAGGTGACAAGCTTAATACCGGTAGTGAGGTGCTTGTTCTTGAGGTAAGTAGCTCAGATATAAATAGCGCAGATGCAAAGAGCTCAGATACAAAGAGCAATAGTATAGAAAGCACTAGTATCGAAAGCACTGAAGCTGCACAAGCGCCCGAGCCAGCAATACCTGCTCCGGCTTCTGCCCCCGCGCCCAAAGCCGCACCCCTGGCTCAATCACAGCCCGCCACAGCGCCTGCAGACAATGAAGGTAAGGCAAGCAGTGATGTCTATGCCGGCCCAGCCGTGCGACTCCTAGCCCGAGAACTGGGTGTGAGTCTAGAAAAAGTCTCTGGTTCTGGCCCCCGTGGGCGAGTGCAAAAAGATGATGTTAACGATTATGTAAAGTCAGCCTTAAAAGCGGGACCAGCATCCGCAGCTGGAACGGGTATTCCGTTGGTACCTGCAGTCGACTTTAGTCAATTTGGCGAGATCGAAACTATCGCCATGAGCAAGATTCAAAAGCTGACCGCCGCTAATATGCAGCGCAACTGGCTCAATGTGCCCCATGTGACACATTTTGATGAAGCGGATATTACCGACCTTGAAGCCTTCAGAAAGTCCTTAAAAGATGAGGGTGAGAAGCGCGGTATTAAAGTAACACCAGTAGCCTTTTTGATTAAGGGGCTCGCCGCAGCCATGCAAGCCCATCCTGAATTTAACCGCTCCTTGGCCGCAGACGGCGAGCACTTTATTCAGAAGCGCTACTGCAATATAGGCATGGCGGTTGATACTCCTCGAGGGTTGATGGTGCCAGTGATTAAAGATGCCAATGAAAAAGGTATCTGGGATATCTCCGCGGATATTATGGCCCTGGCTTCCAGTGCTCGCGATGGCAAGTTAAAGCCGGGTGATATGCAGGGTGGTTGCTTCACTGTGTCTAGTCTTGGTGCTATCGGCGGCATGGGCTTTACGCCTATAGTCAACAGCCCCGAGGTGGGTATTTTGGGTGTATCAAAATCCCAAATGAAGCCGGTATGGAATGGCACAGAATTTGTTCCGCGGCTTATGCTTCCTCTCTGCTTATCCTATGATCATCGGGTTATTAACGGTGGTGATGCGGGGCGGTTTATGACTCATCTGGTTAAATCACTCAGTGATATTCGTCATTTGTCGCTATAGGCTTTTGAATTGAGCTTTTGACCTGAGCTTTTGACGCTATAATTGCCAAAAAACTAATACAGCTGAGGTTAGCCAATGCAGTTTCTTCACACCATGATTCGAGTATCTAATTTAGAGCAGTCTCTAGACTTTTATTGTGGCGCATTAGGCCTGACTGAGGTGTCTCGGCAAGACGTTAAAGCCGGACGCTTTACGCTGATCTTTCTCGCGGCAGCAGCAGATTTGGCTACCGCCGAAAAGACTAACGCCCCCCTGATTGAGCTGACCCATAATTGGGACCCTGAGGAATATACCGGTGGCCGCAACTTTGGGCATCTCGCCTATAGGGTTGACGATATTTACGCGACCTGCGACAAGTTAATGGCAGCTGGTGTGACTATTAATCGCCCACCTCGGGACGGCCACATGGCCTTTGTCCGCTCGCCGGATAACATTTCTATTGAGCTGTTGCAGAAGGACGGCCGCCTGCCACCTAAGGAGCCTTGGGTGTCTATGCAAAATATTGGTGAATGGTAACGCGCTAATGGCAAAGTGCTCTTTCAATTAAAAGCGCTCTTTAATCGAAAAGCGCTCTTTAATCGAAAAGTGCTCTGCAATCAAAAAGTGCTTTTATAAGAAGCACTAACCGAAAGCAGCGAGCTAGGCGGGTTTTCTAAACGGCAGCATGTCGTTTGCCTGCTGGATATGCTGTTCAACCGATAGTTTCTCAGAGTCTAAAAAACGATCTATCGCCTGTCGAAATTGCGGATGTTCAATCCAATGCAGAGAGTGGGTTTTTATGGGCTCGAAGCCGCGAATAATTTTGTGCTCTCCCTGGGCTCCCGCATCATATTTAGTCAGACCTTTCTCAATGGCAAACTCGATGCCTCGGTAGTAGCACAGCTCAAAATGTAGGTAAGAGAACTCTGCAACGCTTCCCCAGTAGCGTCCATACAGCGTGTCTGCGTCATAAAAATACAGGGCACAGGCAATGGGAATATCACTTTGGTAGGCCACAGCCATAGCGATTTGCTCTGGCATGGTGAGGGCAATCTCTTGAAAAAACGCTTCGGTTAAATAACCTCTGGTGCCATTGCGCTTGGCATAGGTGCGCTCGTACAGCTGATAAAATAGCTGCCAAATCTGCGGGCCAATCTCTGTGCCCTCAAGCACCTTAACCTCAATATTTTGTGCGGCAATTTCGGCGCGCTCTTTGCGCACCATCTTGCGCTTACGTGAGTTCATGGCTGCCAAGTAGTCGTCGAAACTTTGGTAGTCATGGTTATTCCACTGGTATTGCACCCCGGTACGTTGAAGTAATCTTGGGTCATCAAATAGTGCTCTTTCACCCGCGTCAGGGAATAGACAGTGCCAGCTTGAGGCCCCAGTGTCGGCTGCGACGGCCAGAACTTCTTCAAATAGCTGCTGGTAGTGTTCTTGCGCTAATGGCTCTGTGCGCCTTACTCTAGGGCCTATAGAGGGTGTAAATGGGATCGCCGTGAGTAGCTTGGGGTAATAATCTAAGCCGTTCTCTTGGTAGGCATTTGCCCAGGCGTAATCAAAAACATATTCCCCCATGCTGTGGTCTTTTAAGTAAAGCGGCATCAGGGCATTGTCAGTGCCAGTATCAGTGGCCAAGGATAGATGTATCGGCTCCCAGCCGGTTTGAGTACAGGCGCTCTTGCTGTTCTCGAGGGCGTTAAGAAACTCCGGACGCAAAAATGGGTACTGTAATGGTGATTTTTCCGTCGCTGACATATGCCGAATGCGCCTGTGTTTTGGTTGGGGCTGAGCTGCTGCTTTTGTTATACGGGGTGCAGCTGATAACTGTTTAAAAACAGCTGGGGAATGTGCCGACCTCGAGGCTGTCTGTCAATCAAAAAAATCAGCCCCGCCAACGAGATTTAGCGCTGATTGCTGTATGATGCGCAGCAAGTTGGCACGCCTGCCAGAGTTCGTATTTTCTAATCTAAAGTATGGAGACAATTGTATGATTATTAAGCCCCGCGTTCGCGGCTTTATGTGCATCACTACTCATCCATTGGGCTGTGAGCTCAATGTGAAAAATCAGATTGATTATATTAAGGCTCAGAGCCCTATTGGTTCGCCAAAGCGAGTATTAGTCATTGGCGCGTCCACTGGCTATGGTTTGGCCGCTCGCATCACTGCTGCCTTTGGCAGTGGCGCTTCAACCTTAGGCGTGTTCTTTGAAAAGCCAGGCACCGAGCGCAAGCCAGGTACTGCAGGCTGGTATAACACCGCAGCATTTCATAAATTTGCCGAGCAAGATGGCGTCTATGCCAAGAGCATCAATGGAGATGCTTTCTCCGACGAGATAAAAGACAAGGCCATTGCCACCATTAAAGAAGATATGGGTCAGATAGATCTAGTGATCTACAGCTTGGCGGCACCGCGTCGCCAGCACCCAAAGACTGGGGAAGTGTTTAACTCAACGCTCAAGCCGGTCGGCAAGAACATTACAATGCGCGGTATTAATACCGACAAAGAAGAGATTCAAGAATTTAGCATGGAAGCCGCTAACCAAAAGGAAATTGACGACACAGTCGCGGTAATGGGCGGCGAAGATTGGCAGATGTGGATGGATGCTCTGGCTGATGCCGGGGTATTGGCCGAGGGTGCCAAAACAACAGCCTTTACCTATATTGGCGAGAAGATCACCTGGGACCTCTACTGGGATGGCACCATTGGTCAGGCTAAGAAAGATTTGGATACGCGGGTTATAGGCATTCGTGAAAAGCTTGCTGCCCATGGTGGTGATGCTCGGGTATCGGTATTAAAAGGCGTTGTGACTCAGGCAAGTTCTGCTATTCCTATTATGCCCCTGTACCTCTCCATGTTATTTAAAGAGATGAAAAACAACGGCACCAACGAAGGCTGCATTGAACAGCTGTATCGACTATTTACTGAGTGCCTGTACAACGATAGCCCAAGGACAGATGAAGAGGGTCGCTTGCGCGTCGATGAGTTAGAGATGGATCCAGAGGTTCAGGCGGCGGTCGCCAGTGCCTGGTCTAATATCAGCACAGAAAACCTAATCGAAACCACAGACTTTAGAGGTTACAAGCAGGAGTTTTTGAAACTGTTTGGCTTTGAAGTCGATGGCGTCGATTACGAGGCCGAGGTTAATCCCGAAGTAGAGATTGGCAATCTTGTTTAAATCATTAATGCGGTAGTTGTAGATGAAATCGAAGGCGACACAGTTTAAATGGTCATTACTGCATCCTCGGCACTGGTTGCTGTGGCTGGCATTTGGGCTGTGGCGACTGATTACTGCGCTGCCTTACTCAATACTATTGTTATTGGGTAAAGGTCTGGGCCTGCTGGTACACAGCTTTCCCAGCCGTCGTAAAACCATTGCCCTGCGCAATATTCAACTATGCTTTCCCGAGCTAACCGACCAAGAGCACCGCGACATGTTGCGGGCCAACCTGATCAATGTCGGTATGGCTGTCATGGAAGTGGGCATGGCCTGGTGGTGGTCTAAAAAACGCTTTAGTAAATTATTACAGTTTGAAGGCCTAGAACATTTAGAAGTTCTCGAAGGTCGCGGGGTGATGCTGCTGGGTATCCACTACACCACCTTAGAGATTGGCTGTGCGGGTATTTCCAGCGTTTTTCAAATGGATGGTATGTATCGCGCCCACGGTAACCCTGTGTATGACTTTTTACAGGCCCGGGGTCGACTTCATCAGGGCATTGGTAACGGCGTTGTGTTTGAACGCCGGGATGTTCGCGGCACTATGAAAGCCTTAAAAGGCGGCCGCTCTATGTGGTATGGGCCCGATCAGGACTACGGTTTAGGGCAGGGCCTATTTGCACCGTTCTTTGGTATTCAGGCCGCGACGGTGTATGCCACAGCCAGATTTGCGCAAAAGACGGGTGCCGCTGTGGTGCCCTTTAGCCATATCAGGTTGCCTGGAACCCAGGGTTACAAAATTACGGTTCATCCGGCGCTCGAGAATTTCCCTACGGGCGATGACCTGGTGGATGCGACTCGTATTAATAAAATTATTGAAGAGTTTGTGCTGCTAAAGCCCGAACAGTATCTGTGGGTGCACCGACGGTTTAAGAATCGACCAGAGGGAGAAGCTGATCTCTACCAGATGCCACGCAGAAAAAGAAGTGAGAGAAAAGGGTCTTAGGGGGTTGTGCACCCAGGGCAAAGCCATTGGCTAGCAGAGCCTTTGGAAAGCAGGTTTCCCTTGTGTCGCGGGAATCCCAACAGTAACATTGGGCGCTGTTAAAGGCAGCGTTATTAGTAAGGAAGATAGATGATAAGCGGAAGTATTGTCGCACTGGTTACCCCCATGCATTCAGATTCTCTGGAGGTAGACTGGGAGGCGCTTAAACGACTAGTAGAGTGGCATATTGAGCAGGGTACTAGCAGCATTGTTGCTGTGGGTACGACCGGCGAATCGGCAACCCTAAGTGTTACCGAGCACAGTGCCGTGATTCGCTTCGTGGTCGAAGTAGCCGCTCAGCGCATTCCTATTATTGCCGGTACTGGTGCCAACAGCACTCGCGAGGCTATTGAACTGACTCGGGGTGCCAAAGAAGCGGGCGCCGACGCCTGTCTGCTAGTCACTCCATACTACAATAAGCCGACCCAAGAGGGCTTGTATCAGCATTACAAAGCGATTGCTGAAGCGGTGTCCATAGACCAAATTCTTTACAATGTTCCCGGGCGCACTGCCTGCGATATGTTGCCTGAGACTGTCCTAAGACTTAGCGCGATTGATAACATTATTGGTATTAAAGAGGCTACGGGCGACCTCCAGCGTGGGGCGCAGCTAATCAAACAATGCCCAGCTGATTTTGCTATTTATTCCGGTGATGACCACACCGCTCGTGAGTTGATGCTGATGGGTGGTAAAGGGGATATTTCGGTTACTGCCAATGTGACACCAAAATTAATGGCGGAGCTATGTGCCGCGGCACTAGCAGGCGATGCAGAGACTGCCGGGCATATTGACGGGGTTTTAAAGCCCATTCACGATGCCATGTTTGTTGAAGCTAACCCGATACCCGTTAAGTGGGCCCTGACAGAGATGGGTATGATGCAAAGCGCCATCAGGTTGCCTATGACCAATCTGTCTACAGAATATCAAGCCGATGTGCGCCAAGTATTGAAGGGCGCCAAACTAATTTAACACTTACTTATTGTCCTTGGCTTAAGGCCAATGACAGCCTAAAGGGGCACAACGCCAACATGAAAACATTGAATATTGGATTGACTGCAGTTTTAGTTTTAAGTCTTGCTGGTTGCAGTTGGTTGGGTCTAAGAGACCGTGGCAATGATTATTTGCTGGCCGAGGAAACTGAGCCAACAGTGATTCCTGCTGAGATGCAGGTTGATCGCGCGGCAGCTCTAGGGCAGCTTTATCCTATTCCGTTGATTCCCACCACGTCTGTTGAGGCAGAGGGCTTTGAAGTTCCTCGACCACAGCCGGCCTCGGTGAATACCTTTGAGCAGCTAGTCAAAATCCAGACTGTTGATGGCCGCCGCTGGGTACTTATTAATATTTCTCCCAGTGAAAGCTGGCCGCGAGTTCGCAACCTATTAAACCGCAATGGTATTCCGTCTGCGCTAGCAGAGGGATCTACAGGCATCATTGAAACCGTTTGGGTCACCTTTAATTCTGACGAAGAAAATAGTCATAGATTCCGTTTCTCTATCGCGCCCGGAGTACAGATTGATAGCACCGAGATATCCGCGCTGCACCAGGAAGTGGCCCGTGGATCAGAAGAGGGCGCGTTATGGCCAGACATGTCCAACAGCGACAGCCGTGAACAGGATATGTTGACTATCGTGGCCAATGACCTAGCGTCGGCCGAAAACTTTGCCAGCGTATCTTTGCTAGCTCAGAAAATCGGCGGTGACGCTAAAGTAGAAGTCATAACCCCCGCAGCTGCAGACCCCTACGTTCTGGTTAAGCTGGGCTTTGACCGCTCTTGGGCTTCTATCAGCTACGCTGCCGCTCGCGGTGGTTTTGTGATCGTTGATCAAAATCGCAGTGAAGGCGTTATGTACGTCAATTACACAAAGCCAAGCGAAGTTGAAGAAGGGTTTTTCAGTGGCTGGTTTGGTGGCTCTGACAGCGATGTGCTAAAAACCAACTATCGGGTTTTAATTGAAACCGTTGGTGCCAATGTTGAAGTGCGAATCGTGGGTGCCGAGGGCGAGAGCCTGGGCCAAGCAGAGTCTCTGCGCCTATTGAAGGTTTTACGTTCGAACATGTCCTGAGTTAAGGCCATGCGGTTTGCATCTCTGGGCAGTGGCAGCAAAGGTAATTCGACGCTAATAGAGTGGCGTGACACCTGTATTATGCTCGACTGTGGTTTCTCGATTAAGGACACCACCCAGAGGCTGGCCAAGCTAGGCAAGACACCAGAGGATATCAGCGCCATCCTGGTGACCCACGAGCACAGCGACCACTGGAAGGGCGTTGTGCCTCTGTCCAATAAGTTCTCTATCAAGGTCTATCTGACGGCAGGCTGCCTAAAGAGCCAAGAACTAAAGACACAGACCAAAATCCCTACCACCAATTTGCATATTATTGACAGTCACCAGCAGTTTGATGTGGGTGATATCCGTGTAACCCCCGTTCCTGTCCCACACGACGCGCGAGAGCCAGTTCAGTACCTATTTAATAGTCCGAGCCACAAGCTGGGTATATTGACTGATATAGGCTCTTTGACGCCCCATGTGGAATCTCAATACGCCAATTGTGATGGTTTGCTAGTCGAAGCCAACCACGACCTCGATATGCTGGCCGCTGGATCTTACCCAGCATTCTTAAAAGAGCGTGTCGGGGGGCAGTGGGGCCATCTCAATAATCAGCAAACCGCACGACTTATTTCGAAAGTTGAGCAGGATCGACTTCAACATTTGGTGATTGGTCATATCAGTGAAAAAAATAATTGCGTGGACTTAGTCAAGCGAGAGATAGAAGCTGTCTACCAGGGTAGAGATGGAGCCGGCGAGGTATTCTATGCGTGCCAGCAAGAGGGCTTTGATTGGCTGAATCTAAAATAAGACCATTTTATTGGGTGTTTTTAGGCCTTTCTAATAGGCCGTGAAGCACTTTTTTTTGGCGGAGGCAACAATTAACAGGCCGCTTGTTAATTTATTTCAATCTTATTTTCGGTTTTTTTCCACAGATAGCCTGTTCTTTTAAAAACTATTTTAAGAAACCGCGCTAAGTCATTGATTTTTGTCGGAGATTTATGTAAGTCATTGATTTTAAATGTATTTTTTATATGGTCAAAAATTAACCAATCTAACAAAAGTGCCCGCTTTTTGTGGCTTTGAACTAGTTGTTCTCTGGTTCATCCACAAAGTTATCCACAGCTTCTGTGGATAAAAATTGCACCATTTTGACGCGACTAGACGCAAAGCCCCGAGCTGTCTAGTTGCCTAATAATTACTGAAGGCAATTTTCGTTACTGGAGACCTTATTGAGCAGTAGTTTGCTTAGAGCCTCTAGGTCTTTGCATTTTATATTGGGATTTCCAGCCAGATTAACCTGCTTTAACTCGCCTAAAAACATCAAGGGCTTGATATCGATAATTTCATTATTGGATAAATTAATGCTGTTTAGCTGGGTAAATCGTACCAGCCCTGATAAATCGTTAATGCCCCCATAGGTACAAATAATGTTGGTGAGCTGCTCTGCGCTGGTAATTTTTTGGTCAATAATCGTCTGTTTAATACAGCTATTAAGACTGGAATCGGGCATTTTATAGTCAGTAAATAGCACAGGTGGGCTATAGAGTTCACGATCGTTGAGTTTCACCTGGTAGCGATCACACCCACATAGTAGTAACAAGGTTGGGACCATGATTACTGCGAGAAATTTTTTCATAGACGGAGCGCCTCCTAAGCCGTTGAGCCCTTAAATCCTTTAAGGTTTATGGCCCTGTTAGGCCAGTATATGTGGTTAAATAACGCCATGACCAGCATTAAAATTTCCTTCACTGAATCTCATCTTCAGCCCTTGGCAGAACAGCTTGGGCGATCACTTGTGCTCCCGGTTATCAACGCTCAAGAGGTGGACAATATGTGTCGGGCAGCGGCTTCTGCGCAAGAGAACCCAGGCTTTCTTTTGGAGTTCGATTTGCATGGGCTGTCGCTATTGCCGGTTAAGCGCAAACAGCATGGGCCGATTAGATGTGAATTTGATAGCGGCGCCAATACACATAGGCGCAAATTTGGTGGTGGCAATGGTCAAGCCATAGCCAAGGCTGTTGGGGTTTCGGGCAAGTTTTCACCCCGAGTCGTTGACCTCACTGCAGGCTTAGGTGGCGATGCTTTTGTACTGGCCAGTTTGGGCTGCGAGATGACTTTGTTAGAGCGCAACCCGATTGTGCACAGCTTACTCAGAGATGGCTTAGATCGAGCTATAGCGGCTGGTGCCGACGACTCGGAGCTCGCACAGATCATGAGTCGAGTCTCGTTGATCGAACAGGACTCTAAGTCTTATCTCAGCCATTTGGCCCCTGAGAACTATGCGGACATCATCTATCTTGATCCCATGTTTCCCGAGCGCAAAAAATCGGCTAAGGCCAAAAAAGAGATGCAGGCCTTTCATGGCATTGTTGGAGCCGATGATGACGCTGCGGGACTGTTAGAGCTGGCTTTAGAGCGGGCGCATTTTCGGGTTGTGGTCAAACGTTCTGCGAGCGCAGAACATTTAGGAGGCATTGCGCCAACCTATTCACTTGAGGGTAAATCAACTAGGTTCGATATTTTTGCTCTTAACAAACTGCCCACTTAATACTCCAGTTAGTCTGTCAATTAAGCCTCAATTACGTCCCAAATTCCTAACGTCGGCCCATTACCAGATAGTTGCCAGCTGCCACCAACACAAATCCCAGTCCTGCCATCAAGCTCCATTGATAGTCTTCAAAGATAGTAGATATCAAAATAGCCACAAAGGGTATCAGTAGGCCGCTATAGCTTGCCTTTTCCGGCCCCATAATCACCAGCAACTTTAGGTAGGCACCAAATGCCAGAATAGTGCCGAAGATAGACAGATAGACAAGCGAGGCAACATATTCAAAGGAGTTATCAAAACTAAAGCTAGCGCCACTAACCAGAGCGATAATCACTAGCGCCAGGGTGCCATACAGCGTTCCCCAAGCATTTATGCTCCATACTGATGTACCCAGTAGCCCGTTTCGAGTTGCGGCGATATTACCCAGAGAGGCAATAAATACTGCGGTAAAGGCTAACATAAAGCCTTTCAGTGCAGTCCCTGTGTTCGAAAACTTTAAGAGCTCTGGGTAGAACAGCAAGCAGATACCGCTGAGCCCAATAATACCGCCGACAATAGAGTTGATGGCGATAGGGCGCTTGAGGAAAATACGACCATTAACAATATTAAAGAACACGATTAATGAAAAGATAATCGCGATAATGCCGCTGGGTAAGTAGAGCTCAGAATGATAGATCGCCCAGTAGTTAAGTCCAAACAGGCAAACTCCTTGTAAGGCCATAAAGCCGTGTTCTTTAAGGCCAAAGTTTAGGGGGATCTTACGAATCTTACAGAGTCCAAACAGCAACGCAGAGGCCAGGCTCATTCGGTAGATAACCGATACCAAAGGATCAACGGTGCCAAGCTGATAGGTAATAGCGATCCAGGTAGAGCCCCAGATCAATACTGTGGAGACATAAAGAAAAGCGCTGGTGGCGTTCATGGTGCTTTTACAGGGGCGTCATGAAGATCCGCTTCCACAAACAGCTTTTCCAGCATTGTTTGGTAGATAGAAGTCAGTGTGTCCAAATCTGCAATATTGACGTTTTCATCGACCTGATGGATTGTCGCGTTTGTCGGGCCAAGTTCAACAACCTGAGTACCCATAAGTGCGATAAAACGACCATCCGATGTGCCTCCGGCTGTCGATAATTCAGTATCTAAGCCAGTCACCTGCTTAATACTAGCTACTGCGGCATCTACTAACTCGCCTTCTGGCGTGAGGAATGCCTGACCACTGAGATTCCAATCTAACTCATAATCTAAATGGTGTTTATCAAGAATAGCTTCTGTGCGATCGCGCAGCTGCTGATCGGTAACTTCGGTAGAAAAACGGAAATTAAAGACTACCTCTAACTCACCTGGGATGACATTGGTTGCCCCGGTGCCGCCATTGATATTTGATATTTGGAAGCTAGTTGCAGGGAAAAATTGGTTGCCCTGATCCCAGGTTTCGGCTGCTAGCTCTGTGAGCGCGGGTACAGCGGTATGAATCGGATTGCTGGCCAGATGGGGGTAGGCAACGTGACCCTGCAGCCCTTTCACACGCATGGTGCAGCCAAGAGAACCACGGCGGCCATTCTTAATCACATCACCACACTGGGCTGTGCTCGATGGTTCACCGACCAGACAGTAATCTGGGGTAATATTTTGCTGCTGCAGCCACTCAACCACTTTGACTGTGCCATTTTTGGCCGGACCTTCTTCGTCACTAGTAATTAAAAAAGCGATGCGTCCATTATGGTGCGGATACTCTGTTACAAACTGTTCAACGGCGACAATCATTGCTGCCAGTGAGCCCTTCATATCAGCAGCGCCACGACCATAGAGCTGGCCATCAACTGTGGTGGGCTCAAAAGGAGGGCTACGCCAGTTGGCTTCTGGGCCAGTTGGCACAACATCTGTGTGTCCTGCAAAGCAGAGAATAGGGCCCTGGTCGCCACGGATCGCCCAGAAATTATCCACGTCTTCGAAGCGCAGGCTGGTCAGTGTAAAGCCAAGCGCCTCGAGGCGGTCAGTCATTAATTTTTGGCACCCTTCGTCATGCGGAGTAACCGATGATCTAGCGATGAGCTGCTTGGTTAATGCAAGCGTCGGCGAGTCAATGGACATGATAGAAACCTTTACAATGTTGAAGTGCGCTGATGAGCCGCTATTGTAGTGGTCATTTGTTTTATAGGCTATATAGCCGTGGGTTTGTTTTTAACCGAATAGCGTAAATAGCTGTGACTGAAATCTTGGATCCTAGTAATCAGCTTAAAACAGACAAAAAAAAGGCCCCCTGAAGGACCTTTAAGCTTTTAGTGCTAGGAGCTACTATTCAGAACAATCTAGGCCTGCATAACCCGATTGCTAGGATTGCGTCGTGCTAATCCGATCAGTCCAACAAACATTGAACCAAATAAGAAGATTGCACTGGGAATAGGTGTGGCTATTGGCGCCATGGGAGCAAAATATTCTGACTTAAAGTCTGTGGCGGTGTAGACCGTCATGCTGTCACTCCAGTTGTAGTTATCAACATAGCCGTAACCAGCAGTTGCATAGTTGTAGACGTATGTTGCTAAAGAACTCAGCTTGGCTTTCTTGCCAAAGATCTTCCATGAGGCCTGGTTGATGGCGGCATTCCATGCCGTGTTAGAGCTGGTTGGACTATCGGAAAAGTCCATATAGCTAAATATATAACCTACCTGATTATACTTTTTAGCATCTCCAGCTTTTTTGTTGTACTTGCCTCCGCCAGCCTGAACGTCGCTATAAGAGTTAACGGTTGCAGTCCATGTTTTGCCCGACTTGGGCGGCTTTGATTTGGTATTCATCGCGTAAGTGCTAACGCCATCAATAGTCAGTTCATGTAACCCCGCATTGCTGCTAGAGGTTCCACTATTTTCGTAGGTAATTTCGACAGTGCCAGCGATCGCTGTTGACGTTAGAAAAAGCGCCAGTAAGCCACTGGCCAAAATACCTAGGGGGGCACTAATGGGTTTACTCATAGTTGATACTCCTTGTCAGCATCCCGCCAACGCAATGTTCTCTTGATAGGAGCGATTCTATGGCTTGCGAGACATTGCGCAACTAACGGGAGCTTAAAAAGTGAACCAGTTATCATTTTTATACAAACTAGAGCAATGTCGGCTGGAATAGAGACGACCTTTACCTAGGTTTTAACGGCTGTGGTCGTTGTTACTCCGTTGCAGGCGGCTCTTTCGGCTGCTCTTTGGATAGCTCTTTGCTTTGATATTTACTTTGTGCTTTGCGAAGTTGGGCAGACCACAGCTCGGCGTAGTGCCCATCAAGGTCCAACAGGGCCTGATGGTTGCCCTGCTCAACAATAGTGCCATGGTCCAGCACCAGTATTTTGTCGGCGTCGATAATCGTCGAGAGGCGATGAGCAATCACCATACTGCTATGGCCTTGAGATATTTCTTTGAGAGCGGTTAGTATCGATTGCTCAGATTTACTATCTAGAGACGAGGTTGCTTCATCAAAAACCAGTATAGGAGGGCGCTTTAATATGGTGCGAGCAATGGCGACTCGCTGCTTTTCTCCGCCAGATAGCTTCAGTCCGCGTTCGCCAACTCGAGTTTCAACACCTTCGGGTAAGTCGTCTACAAAGGCTTTTAAATGGGCTGATTGTATTGCTTGATCAACTTCTTGGTCGTTAGCCGATGTGCTGCCGTAGCGTATATTCTCAACAATACTATCGTTAAACAGTACGGTGTCCTGAGGCACTATGCCTATCACTTTTCTAAGGGATTG
>Ga0307998_1000034_pt1 | contig 75642 bp, 78 predicted proteins | sample Davwhametageno37_FD_203147 | JGI IMG/M metagenome (GOLD analysis project Ga0307998, IMG submission 203147) | Marine microbial communities from Davis Island wharf, Antarctic Ocean - #37 | ecosystem: Environmental > Aquatic > Marine > Unclassified | place: Antarctic Ocean: Davis Island wharf... | reverse complement strand
GGTACGGGTACACGCACATTAGCGGCGGCGAGTTTGTAGAGGGCGTCGACTTCGGCGTTCTGCCAGGTTTCTTCCTGCTGCTTGCGGCCGAACCTTGAGCCTTTTTCCATGGCGCGCTGGCGGCGACTGTTGCGGACCTTGCGGCCCTCTTGATAGGTGACAGCCTGTTTAAAGCTGCGTTTGCTGGCCTCTTTGTAGACCTTGGCACAGCGTATTTCCGAACCGCAGCGCACCAACACCTGAGTGCCATTGGCCGGCTTAAAGCCAACCCGCTGATTGGAATTGCGAAACATCGCGCAGCGCACCTGGGCCTGATCATCTTTAAGAGTCAAATACCAATGCCCGGAAGCAGGGCGGGCAAAGTTCGAAATCTCACCCTCGACCCACAGCAGCGGTAGTTGAGTTTCGATTAAATGACGGACGCTGCGATTAAGCTGGCTGACGCTGAAGATTTGACGTTCTGAAGGATTGGTTATCATGCTGCTATTGTAGGGATTCAGGCCACTGCAAGTCACGGTTTTATCCTGCCCTTTTATATGCTTTTAGTTGCTCAAATAGTTGTTTACCTTAAGACAGTCGCTGATTTATATTGAACCGCTTACTTTCCAAAACCTCGCTGAGGTAAGCGTCCCCTTATGTTACGCATTTCCCATGAAGCATTAACCTTTGACGATGTACTGTTGGTACCCGGCTACTCTGCTGTTACAGCAAAAGACGTGTCGACCCACTCGCAGCTTACTCGTGGCATAACCATGAATATCCCCCTGGTCTCAGCGGCTATGGATACAGTTACCGAAGCGCGTCTGGCAATTGCCATTGCAGCTGAAGGCGGCGTCGGCATCATCCACAAGAGCATGACCATCGAACAGCAGGCCAAAGAAGTTCTGGCGGTAAAGAAATATGAAAGTGGTGTGGTTAAAGACCCCTTCACGATTCAGTCTTCAGCCACCCTTGCCGAACTCTACGCTCTAACCGTGGCCAACAATATCTCCGGCCTGCCGGTTCTCGAAGACGGCAACCTAGTGGGAATAGTCACCCGTCGCGATGTACGCTTTGCTACCGACATGGATGCACTGGTCACCTCAGTGATGACACCCAAAGCCGAGCTAGTCACCTGCAAAGAGGGCGCCGAGCCCGACGAAGTGCGGGCACTGCTCCACGAGCATAGAATTGAAAAAGTATTGGTTGTGAATGACGCCTTTGAACTCAAAGGTCTGATCACCGTCACCGATATCGACAAAGCCGAACAGCATCCCAATGCCTGTAAAGACGACCAGGGCCGGCTCCGTGTTGGCGCCTCAGTTGGCGTAGGCGAGGGCACCGATGAACGTGTTGCAGCTCTAGTCGCTGCCGGTGTTGACGTCCTAGTAGTGGATACCGCTCACGGCCACTCCAAGAATGTTCTCGAACGCGTTACCTGGATCAAGGCCAACTTCCCCGATGTTCAGGTTATTGGCGGCAACGTAGCCACTGGTGCTGGTGCCAAAGCACTGGCTGATGCCGGCGCTGACGGTGTTAAAGTTGGTATTGGCCCAGGTTCAATCTGCACCACAAGAATTGTCACTGGTATTGGTGTACCCCAGATTACAGCGATTGCTGAGGCAGTTGCTGCACTCGAAGGTACTGGCGTTCCGGTTATTGCTGATGGCGGTATTCGCTATTCAGGTGATATGTCGAAAGCCGTGGTTGCCGGTGCTAGTGCGGTGATGATGGGCTCTATGTTGGCCGGTACAGAAGAAGCGCCCGCAACGGTAAATAAGAATGTTTAGCTGTATGACCACTGTGCGATTTTTGGCACGGGAAGGTAGCTAAATAGAGAGGCCCTAACAGGCAGCTCGCTTATGAGTCCGGAGACCGGCCTATCGCTATGCAGACAAACCGCGGGGTGCGGTCTTGTGCTGATTGACAGTCTCTGTCCCTCTGCCTGTACGCCCCCGTTTATTTAAATAATCGCTCGGGTGTGAGTGTGTTAGAGGAAATCATGAAAAAATCATCTTTATTTGGCGCAGTTTTAACGCTGTCTGCCACATCCCTATTTACCCAAGCAGTGACCGCTGCTGAAACAGAAATCCAAGAAGTACTTGTTAGTGCATCCCTTGTGCCCATTGCGGCCAAGCGATCGGCTAATGCTATTACCGTTATTGATCGAGAGCAGCTAAGCAATCGTGCCGCTCTTAGCGTCAGCGATCTGTTACGCGATGTGCCTGGCCTTGCGGTGAGCCGCAGCGGTGTGCAGGGTTCGCAGACCCAAATTCGCGCCCGTGGCGCCGAAGCTAACCACCTATTGGTTCTTATCGACGGCGTTGAAGCCAATGATCCCTCTCAGGGAGATGAGCTTAATTGGGGCACTTTGTCTGCAGACGATATCGAGCGTATCGAAGTGATTCGCGGCCCCCAGAGTTCTATGCGCGGCAGCGATGCCATGGCTGGTGTAGTGAATATCATTACTCGCAGTGCCGACGAGCCTTACAGCGCCAAGCTGTTTACCGAAACCGGTAGTTTTTCTACCCAACGCAGTGGTTTTAGCGTTGGCGGAATCAAGGGCGACTTAAATGTTCGCTTGGGTGTTAGCACCACAGACACCGAAGGCGATAATGTCTCACGCACGGGTAACGAGAAAGATGGTTACGAAAATACCAGTATCAACTTCAAGGCAGGCTATAAAGTCAGCGAAGAGTTGAATGTGTCTTTTGCCGCTCGCCAGTCTGACGGTTTCAATGAGTTTGATGCCGACAGCGATTTTGACGGTTTTGTAGAAGACCAGGATCGCGTCTCGGAGTTTCGTAACAGCACTATGCGCGTCCAGGGCGACTATGCCTCTGCCAATGGTCGTTGGCAGCACAAGCTAGTTATTGCCCAATCAAGCAATGATAACGAAGCCTTTGCCGATGGCATCTTAGGCAATGTAACAGCGTCTACCAAAGACCAGTATCAGTATATTGGTTCAATGTTTTGGGACCAGGCTACTCAGCGTATTTCGGTTTTGGCCGAGCGTGAAGAAGAGGACTACCAGCAGCGTGGACCCCTGAACTGGGGCTTGAATCCCAATCAGGATCGTGAGCGAAATACCGATAGCTTTGCCATTGAATACCGCACCGATATATCTGATGCGCTAACCTTAGCCGCCAGTGGCCGTTACGACGATAACTCTGAATTTGAGAGTGCCAATACCATGAGAGTGGAAGCAGTTTATCAAATAAGCGATAACACTCGTCTGCGCAGTGCTTACGGCACAGCAGTTAAAAACCCTACTTTTTCTGAGCGTTTTGGGTTTTACACCAACTTCATTGGCAACCCTAATCTTGACCCAGAAGAGTCAACAAGCTGGGAGTTGGGTGTCGATATGGAGTTAGCGCCAGCTGCACTTATCTTATCTGCGACGTTATTTGATTCAGAGCTAGAGAATGAAATTAATGGCTTTGTCTACGACCCAGCTACTTTTGGCTTTACCTCTGCAAATAAAGATGGTGTCAGTAAGCGCCAGGGCATCGAATTAACCGCCTCGGCTACTCTGACCGATGATCTTTCTATTAACTCTGCCTACACCTACACAGATTCTGTTGAGTCTGATGGTGCCGGTGGATACATAGATGAGGTGCGTCGTGCACGTCACACAGGCAGCTTAAATGTAGCCTGGCAGGCCACAGAAAATCTGCATATCAATGCCAATACTCAGTTCAATGGTAGCCAGACTGACCTGTACTTTCCGCCGTTTCCAACGCCATCTCAGACAGTCACTTTGGACACATACACCCTAGTAAATGTTACTGCTAATTACAGTGCGACGGAGCGGTTAGATATTTATGTACGTCTGGACAATTTATTGGATGATGACTACGAAGAAGTCTTTGGTTTTCAGACTCTTGGATTTGGCGCGAACCTCGGTTTTCGCTTTGACCTGTAATTGTAGGCGTCCAGCATGACTCAGCCAGTTGACACAGGTCCCAAACGAGTACTGCTTTCTTGGAGCAGTGGCAAAGACTCGGCTTGGACTTTGTATCAGCTGCAGCAGGACCCTTCTGTTGAGGTGGTGGGTTTACTCACCACCTTTAACAGTCAGTTTAATCGCTCTGCAATCCATGGGGTGCGCCAGCAACTATTGCAACTTCAGGCCCAGGCGGCAGGCTTGCCCCTATTTGAAATTGCCTTGCCGTGGCCCTGTAGCAACGAGCAGTACGAAACTATTATGGGTGAGGCGTTGGAAGACGCTCGCAGTCAGTTTGCAATGGATGCCGTTGCTTTTGGCGATCTCTACTTAGAAGATATCCGTGCATATCGAGAACAGCAGATGGCCGACACCGGTCTCGAACTGTTGTTTCCTCTGTGGCAAATTCCCACAGAACAATTAGCCCAACAGATGATTGTCGGTGGGCTCAAAGCCGCGATCACCTGCCTTGATCCCCGTGTGATGCCAGAGCATTTAGCCGGCCATGCATTCTCCCATGAGCTGCTTAAGCAACTCCCAGACTCAGTCGATCCCTGTGGCGAAAATGGTGAATTCCATACCTTTGCCTGGGATGGCCCCATGTTTAAACAGCCCATTCCTGTGGTGGCTGGTGAGGTGGTTAGTAGAGATGGTTTTGTCTATGCTGATTTGGTTTTTGGTGGGTCGCTTTCGCTCTTTAATAAGTCGCTTTCGCCCTTTAGTGGATCGCTTTCGCTCTTTAATAAGTCGCTTTCTCGCTTAGAGGGATCGAAATGAAAATTGTATCGCTTCTACCCAGTGCCACAGAATTGGTCTGCGGCCTAGGCCTGCGTGATCAGCTTGTGGGTGTGTCCCATGAATGTGATTACCCACCTTCTGTGGTTGGTTTGCCCATACTCACCAGTTCACGAATCCCCGAAGGCCTTGATAGCGGCGAGATCGATCGCCTGGTCACCGACCAGTTAAAAAATGATGAGGCGCTTTACGATCTAGTGATGACTCCCCTTATAGAACTTGAGCCACAACTTATTGTGACTCAGGCACTCTGTGATGTTTGTGCGGTGTCGGGCAACGATGTGGCTAAGGCCATTGGCCGTCTGCCTGGTGATCCACAGGTTGTTAACCTAGAGCCTATTTGCCTCGGCGATGTACTGGACACCATTAACCTGCTGGCCAAGGCGGCTAACTGTGAGGAATCTGGGCACCGTTATAGGGCAGAGTTACAGGCTCGCATAGATACAGTGGCAGAGCGCTCTCAAACCATTGGTGACAAACCGAGAGTGGCTCTGTTAGATTGGTTAGAACCATTATTTGACGGTGGGCACTGGAGCCCAGAAATTATTGATCTAGCTGGCGGTGAGCCCTGTTTTGGTGCCAAACAAGAGCCCTCGCAACGCCGCGAATGGGATCAGTTAATTGCGGCTCGGCCAGACTATATTTTTATCGCCCTCTGTGGTTTTAATGTGCAGCGATCCATGCAGGACGTCGAGGCATTTATCGCTTGCGACGGCTTTATTGAACTGCAGGCGGCGGCCAACACCAAAGTTTTTTTAGTGGACGGTAACGCTTACTTTAGCCGCCCTGGTCCAAGACTCGTAGACGCGCTGGAAATTATGGCCAACGCTCTACACCCCAGTATTCATTCATTGCCAGCGGGACTTCCCGCTGCCATAAAAATTATCGAATAAGGTTTTAATAAAATGACAGACGATCAGGCGAAAAAAGACAGTAGCCATAAAACCAAGATGAAAAAAATGAAAGACAACATTGACTCTACCGTTGCTGCTGCGGATACAGAGCGTGGGGTTTTTATTCTGTTGACGGGCAATGGCAAGGGCAAATCAAGCTCTGCCTTTGGTATGGTCATGCGGGCTCTGGGCTATGGCTACAAAGTTGGCGTGGTGCAGTTTATTAAAGGGGCCATGTTGTCTGGCGAAGAAATATACGTTCGCGACCAATGCCCTCAGGTGACCTTTCAGCAGATGGGTACGGGCTTTACTTGGGATACTCAGGATCGCTCGGCAGACATAGCCGCCGCAGAAGTCAGCTGGGCAGTAGCCGAGAAAATGCTCAAAGACGAAAGCTATCATCTGGTTGTGTTAGATGAGTTGACCTACATGCTGAGCTTTAAATACCTCGATGAAAATAAAATTTTTGAAGCCCTAAAGAACCGACCAGCCAACCAGTCAGTCGTTGTTACTGGCCGTGGTGGTGGTTCAACACTGGCCGACATGGCAGATACGGTTTCAGAAATTAAAGAAGTGAAACACGCCTACAATTCTGGCGTTATGGCTCGCAAGGGCGTGGACTACTAATTTGCGTCGAATTGCTGCGCCTAGTTTAATTTTTGGATTGATTATTTTGCTGCCTCTGGCGGCAATGGTCTCCCTGACCCTGGGTACTGTCGATATTAGTTTGGCGGATGGCCTTAACGCCATCGTCGGCAACTCCTCGAGTGCGCAAATTAACACCATTCTTTTTGATATTCGCCTGCCCCGTATTCTGTTGGCTATTTCTGTCGGCGCTGTACTGGCCAGCACCGGTGCCGTGATGCAGGGCTTGTTTCGCAACCCTTTGGCCGACCCCTCTTTAATTGGTGTTTCCAGTGGTGCCTCAGTGGGTGCCAGCCTGATGATTGTGACTACCGGTGGCTTTATTCAGGTGGGTGCTTTGATGGGGCTGTCGCTGGTAGCGCTGGGTGCTTTTCTGGGTGGCTTTGCTGCGACCTTATTGGTTTATCGCCTGGCTACTTCAAATATTGGTACCTCGGTTACCACTATGCTGCTGGCGGGTATTGCTATAGGCGCATTGGCTGGGGCCTTAAATAGCCTGCTCAGTTACTTTTCTGACAACGACATGTTGCGGCAAATTAGCCTTTGGCAAATGGGTAACCTCAGTGGTGCCAGCTGGGCCAAAGTCAGCATCATGGGTGTGGTTACAGTGCTATTGCTGGTGTCGTTCCCCCGCGAGAGCAAGGCGTTAAATGCGCTGCTGCTGGGGGAATCTGAAGCTCGTCATCTGGGTATTGATGTGCAGAGAGTTAAGCGCCGACTAATCGTGCTCACTGCGCTAGGTGTCGGAGTGTCTGTTGCTCTAGCCGGTTTAGTGGGCTTTGTGGGATTGATTATCCCCCATATGGTGCGCCTCGTTATAGGTCCAGACCATCGCTGGCTGATTCCTGCCTCTGCATTGGCTGGGGCTACATTATTAGTAATTGCCGATAGCTTGGCACGCATAGTGGTTATTCCTGCCGAGTTGCCCACGGGCATTCTCACTGCGTTGTTAGGCGCTCCATTCTTTGTCGCACTGCTATTGCAGCAGCGCAAGGATGTGTAAGCCATGACTATGCTAGCTGACAATATCTCTCTGCATTTATCGGGCTTTGATTTGCTGCGCAATATCAGTCTCGAGGTGCAAGCAGGTAAGGTGACCGCCATAGTGGGCCCCAACGGTGCCGGCAAATCGAGCCTGTTAAAAGTATTAACCGGTGAGATGGCGCCAACCAAAGGTGAGGTGCGCCTCAATCATAGGTTATTAGACGAATGGCCGCTGTTAGAAAAAGCCCAGATGCTTGGGGTGCTGCCCCAGCACACAATGCTTAATTTCCCTTTCACGGCCAACGAGGTGGTAGGCCTAGGCCGTATTCCCCATCAAACTGGCCTAGTAAAAGACAGGCAGATTGTTAGCGATGCGCTGGATCTGGTTGATGGCAGCTATCTGCAAAAACGCTTTTATACCCAGATGTCTGGGGGTGAAAAACAGCGGGTACAGCTGGCTCGAGTACTGGCACAAATTTGGCAGCCCAGCGCCATCGGCGAACAGTTTTTAGTGTTGGACGAGCCAACTTCTGCCTTTGATCTGTCTCATCAAAAACTGACCCTAGACATTGTGCGCCAGCTTGCAGAAAAAGGTGTGGGGGTTGTGATGGTGTTGCATGACCTTAATTTAGCCGCTCGCTGTGCCGATAATCTGGTGGTTTTTGATGGCGGTGTTATTGCTGCCCAAGGTACTCCAGAAGAAGTTCTTACCGAAAGGTTAATTGATAAGGTGTTTGGCGTTAAATCTATTATTGCCCAGCACCCTGTGACTAAACGACCGTTGGTGATTACCTAATGCGCTGGCTCGCTATTTTAATTGTCGGCCTGCCATTTTTACTGCTGCCCTCAGTATCAGTATCAGTATCAGTATCAGTAGCACAGCCGCTCGCACTCACACTGCAACTGCCATCATCTGATGCCAGTGAGATTGTGGTTATCGACGACAATGGCGATGAGGTGCGTTTGGCTGCCCCGGCAAAACGTATTATTAGTCTTGCGCCAAATATCACCGAAGTGTTGTTTCATATAGGTGCTGGTGGGCTTGTCGTTGGCGCTGACGAATACAGTAACTACCCAGAGGTAGCAAAAAAGATTCAGCGGGTGAACAACCATGCTGCCGCCAATTATGAGTTGATACTGTCTCTGCAGCCAGACCTCGTCATTGCTTGGCAGTCGGGTAATGGCGATAAGATTATCCACCCATTACGTAAGCTGGGTATTCCAGTCTTTGTTGTCGAGACCCGCAAAATTGAGGATATCCCCAATCTGTTTCACCGTTTTGGGAAGCTGAGCGGTTTTACTCAGCAGGCTGACAGGCGGGCGCTAGAATTCACTGAGCGCCTAGATAGGTTGCGTCGAGACCAGGTGGGCAAGCCCCAGGTTAGAACCTTCTATCAAATTTGGAATGAGCCACTGATTACCCTAAACGGTAAACATATGGTCAGCGATGTAATTGCTCTTTGCGGTGGAGTGAATATCTTTGCCGATGCTATTCCCTTGGTGCCTTACGTCAATATTGAATCTGTTGTTGCCGCAGACCCTCAGCTTATTATTGCTGGGGGCAGTAAAGAAGAGCAGCCTAATTGGTTTAAAAGTTGGCAGAAGTGGGACGCGCTGTCAGCGGTCATCAATAAGCAGATTTACCTGATCCCAGCAGACCTAATGCAGCGCCACTCGGTGCGTATTCTTGAAGGGGCTGAAATGATGTGTGGCTATTTAGATAGGGCCCGCGAAGGCTAGTACTGTTAATTCAACAGCCTTTTATTGGCACAAATAAAAAAGCCGCTAACAATGTTAGCGGCTTTAAGTGTCCCTTTTTTTCACTCAGTCATCTCAAGTATGTCTGTAGCGTTCGGACGATTTTTTATTTTCCCCTTCTCTTCTTATTATAGGTCATACCCCCTCTCATTATGCTCTGTGAGATCGAGACCACTTGTTTCGTCTTCTTCGTCGATACGTAATACTAACAGCTTATCGACCAGTTTCAACAGAATAAATGTTGCTATACCTGTATAGACGAACGTTGCGGCAATACCCACAATTTGCACCTGCACCTGAGAGGCCATGTTCATACCTTCGTTGTAACCCTGCCCACTGAACACACCCAGAGCATCGGACGCAAAAATACCAGCATAAAAAGTACCTAATATGCCGCCAACGCCGTGTACGGGGAATACATCTAAAGAATCATCGATTTTCCAGCGCTGCTTAATTGCCTGAGTGGCGTAGTAACAGATAATGCCAGCACTAAAGCCGATCACCAGTGCGCCACCAGGGCCAACAAAGCCTGAGGCCGGGGTAATTGTGCCCAGACCAGCAACCATACCGGTCACAATGCCTAGTACAGAGGGCTTACCGTACTTAATCCATTCCATCATCATCCAGGCCATAGAGCCCGCTGCGGCAGAAATATGGGTCACTAGCATCGCCATACCTGCATCGCCGTTAGCGGCAAGGGCAGAGCCAGCATTAAAGCCAAACCAGCCAACCCACAGCATGCCAGCACCGGTGACGGTCATGGTTAGGTTGTGGGGGGGCATCGCCTGAGTCGGGAAGCCTTTACGATTGCCCAGAACCAATGCAGCCACAAGAGCGGCAACACCAGCAGTAATATGCACAACCGTACCACCTGCAAAGTCCAGCAGACCCATCTCTGCGAGCCAGCCACCGCCCCAAACCCAGTGGGTGATGGGTGCATAGACAACAATTAGCCACAGGGCACTAAACAGTAGCATCGCGCTAAAGCGCATACGCTCGGCAAAGGCACCCACAATAAGTGCTGGGGTAATGACGGCAAAGGTCATTTGGAACATGGCAAATACAGACTCGGGGATATCGCCGGCCATGGAGTCTTCTTTGATGTTGCCCATCAATAGATTATCCAGATTACCAATCCACGCGTTCATAGAGCCGCCATCACCAAAGGCGAGGCTGTAGCCAAAGGCAAACCAGATTAACGAGGCCATGCAAGTAATGGCGAAACACTGCATTAATACCGACAGGACATTCTTAGAGCGAACCAGACCACCATAAAAAAGCGACAGACCGGGAATCGTCATAAATAGCACCAGCGCCGTTGACGTCAAAATCCAAGCTGTATTGGCGCCGTTTAATTCGTCGGCAAAAACCTTAGTTGATAGAGCCGATAAAACAATCGCGAGAATCCCCCGACTGAGATATTTATTGTTGGCTAACATGCTGTTCCCCCTAAAAATAAGCACTATAAAAGTGCGAAATAACAATCGGACGATTAAAAGCGCACCATAATCGACCATATATCCTGCTGTAGGCTTTTAACGCCTACTTATAGACTGGGGGGAGCAATATTTATGCCAGTAACTAATACAGCTGCACTATTTTGTTTCATTCACCCGGTTACGCACCAGTTAGGTGCTCAAAAGCGCCCTAATACAGGGCCCAAGTATCTGTCTATACTTAAACTGAAGAGCACAGGGATGAATATGAATATGGATATTGATAAAGAGAAGAGGCAACAATCATGGAAGATAACAGCGAGTTAAAAGAAAAGCTTGAAGCCCTCCGGGACAGGCTACAAAAGGCCAGCACAGTAAGCCCCTCAGAGCGCGATCTTTGGTCCACGTTAATTAACGAGATGGTGAAGCTGAATGAAGCAGGTCAATCAGAGAGCCACCAATCAGGGACTCACCAATTGGAACAAGGGCAACTGCAGAGCAGCTTTCGAGAGCAGCTAGAGCAAAAGAGATCTGCCTACGAGGTTGATCATCCAGAAATCGCCTATCTAGTGCGTCAAGTGCTGGACATATTAGCCAAAATGGGCATTTAATACGCCCAGTGCAATTCCTAAAATAATATAAAAGGTTCGGTGTATTCCTTTGTTTAAACTCTTTGGTGCAGCAGCACTTTTAGCAGTCGTCCTCAGTGGCTGCTCCTCTGCGACAGGCCCTATTAATAAGGCTCCAGAGACTGCAAGTCGATCTTGGTACTGCGCAGACAATGCCAGCTCAGATGAGCTTTGGCTGTGCAGCAAAAACCCAGTCAACGATGGCCAGCCAGCAGCCGTTAATGCACCTGTTGTTAAAGCGCCGGCCGCTCAACTAAAAGCGCCTGCGGCCAAACTAACAGCGCCTGCGGCGTCGAATAAAGTCCCCGCGGCGCCGATTAAAACCCCCCACCCATTATCCGGCTACCTAGTGCAACTAGGCGCTTTTAGCACCCTTCAGGTAGCTGAGCAGCAAGCGCAGCAGATCGCGCAGGAATTAAACTTGGGCTCAGACGTCCAGGTCACAGAGATTACCTCCCAGGGCACAGCCTTTTGGGTTGTTTTCTTGGGCCATTATCAAAACCGTGCCGCTGCCGACGTTGCAGCTAAAAAACTCGGCATCAATTATTGGGTACGTTCTATGAGGTCTCTCGCTAATGCAGCAGCCCAGTGATAAATCGGTTTCATCGCGACTAAAAGCATTCGCAGATTCTGACCGGATTGCTGCCGCCAAGCCCACGGCCACAAATGCAGACGCAGACTATTCGATGATCTGCCGGCAGCTTGAGGGGCTTATTGATGGTGAGAAAGACCGTGTTGCCAACCTAGCCAACTGTTCTGCACTTTTGTGGCAGGAGTTAACTGATATCAATTGGGTTGGCTTTTACCTAATCAAGCGCAATAAGTTAGTGCTGGGCCCTTTTCAGGGTAAGCCAGCCTGTTCCAGAATAGAAATAGGGCAGGGGGTTTGCGGCACAGCCGCGGCAATCAGTAAAACCGTCATTGTTGCCGATGTGCATCAGTTTCCTGGGCATATTGCCTGTGACCTGATGTCCAAATCAGAAATAGTGGTGCCTATGCTAAAAGACGGCCAGTTAATTGGCGTCTTGGACATAGATAGCCCAGTGGTTGATCGCTTTGATCATCGGGACCAGCAGGGTCTCGAAGAACTATTGCAGGTGCTAATACTACGGCTTTAAGGGGAGTAAATTGGACATGGGTAAAGTATTTCGGCCCCAGGCTATTTTCACAGCCTTTAAATACGGCGTCTACGCGCTGTTGGCACTCAATGTTGTTTTGTTTTTCCAAGAGGAGAGTTTGGCGACAGACAAGACTTTTAGTCGGGGTATTAACTTGGTCGATATCATCCAGGGCTTTGCGGCCACTATTGATACGTCAGCATGGCTGGCCTTGCTACTGCTTTTTGAATTACAGACATCGTTCCTCGATGACGCAATATTACGCAAGCCTAACGTCAAAGCTTGGTTCTTAGGGGCTAGGGCATTTTCCTACGGTTTTATCCTCTACGTATTTTATGGTTACCTGACGAAAATGCTGCTGCTTTACAATATTTCACCTTTGTCAGTAGAGGACGTTTGTGACCTGGTGGGGCAGGGTTTTTCCAGCATTGTCACCTTGGATGAATACAGTTTATTGAATCTCCAAAGCTGTCTGGCACTGATGGATACCGAGCTATTAAGACTGGATGGTGAGCAGGTTTTAGGGTCGGCGCCTGACTGGCAGGCGATCCAATGGTTAGCTTGGGTCGATGTCATCAATTCATTAACCTGGATAGCAGTGGTGGTGATTTTAGAGATAGATTTGTTGCTCCAACGTAGCGGCCTGTTAGCGGGCCACTTTGCTAATATCAGTAATCGGCTCAAAATGATGTTGTACAGTATTTTGTTTGCCGCCGCTGCTTATTGGGGGCTACATGGGGACTTCCTTGATTTCTGGGACTCATTTTTGTGGCTAATAGCTTTCGTCTTTATTGAGAGAAATCTATTTCACCGGCAGGCGCAAGCCAGTGCGGACTCCGCCGGCTAGTCTGCGTCGAAAAGCCTGTGCTACATAGTCTGCACAGGAGAACCTACCCAGGAATAATCGCCAATATTAGCTTGGCCAAACAGGTCAATTTACCCTCTTCATTCTCCAACCGTATCTCCCACACATGGGAACGACGACCCAGGTGTATAGGTCGAGCTGTGCCTATCACTAGACCAGAGGTGACGGGACGCAAATGGCTGGCACTTACTTCTTGCCCCAGACATTTAAACTTAGCCATATCAATAACATGGGCACCAGCAATACTGCCCAGGCTCTCGGCGAGTACTACGTTGGCACCGCCATGGACAACCTTGTAGGGTTGAAACGTACGATGATCTGCGGGCATGGTGCCGCGCAAAAAATCATCGCCGACTTCGATCATTTTAATATCTAGATGCTCGCCAATGGTGCCTTTGTTCATGTCGCCGTTCATTAGCGCAATGTCTGGTGTACGGTGCCAAATACTGGTGCTCATAGCCTGTCCTTTATTATTATGTTTTAAGGCGCTTGTGCTTCACTCTTGTGGGCTGTGCGTCTGTGCCTTTACGGGCGATAAAGTCTTCGTGGTACTCGCTGTAGTTACCTTCAAAGAACACCATTTCGCTGTTATCTTCGTAAGCCAAAATATGCGTAGCAATACGGTCTAGGAACCAGCGATCGTGGGATATTACTAGTACGCAGCCAGGGAATGAAAGGACTGCTTCCTCCAGTGCGCGAAGGGTTTCAATATCCAAGTCATTGGACGGTTCGTCGAGTAGTAATACGTTAGCACCCTGCTTTAAAGTATTGGCTAGGTGCAAGCGACCGCGCTCACCACCAGACAGTTCGCCAACACGTTTCTGTTGGTCGTTACCTTTAAAGTTAAAGCGTCCAGCATAGGACCGCGAAGACACCTCATAGCTACCAATGCGAAGAATATCGTGGCCGCCGGAAATTGCTTCCCAAACCGTATGGCTATCATTTAGCGCATCGCGACTCTGTTCAACATAGGCAACCTTAACGGATTCTCCCATAGCAATAGTGCCGCTATCTGGTTTTTCGGTACCCGCAATCATGCGAAATAGAGTTGATTTACCAGCACCGTTACCACCAATAATACCAACCACAGATGCCTTGGGGATCGACAGTGTCAGATCTTCAATTAACACTGTGTCGCCAAAGCCTTTGCTGACCTTGTCGAGCACAATAACTTTATCGCCGAGGCGTTCGCCGGGGGCAATATAGATTTCATTAGTCTCGTTACGAGTCTGAAACTCTTGGGAATTCAACTCATCAAAGCGGGCCAGACGTGCCTTGCTTTTAGCCTGTCGCCCCTTCTGGTTTTGACGCACCCATTCCAGTTCCTGCTTCAGTGCGCGCTGGCGAGATATCTCTTGTTTGGATTCTGTATCCAGACGTCTGGTCTTGGCTTCCAACCAGGTGGAGTAGTTTCCCTCGTAGGGAATACCGCGGCCCCGATCCAGCTCGAGAATCCAACCGGCAACATTGTCCAAAAAGTATCTATCGTGAGTAACGGCCACAACAGTGCCGGCAAACTCTTCGAGAAATTTTTCTAGCCAGAACACAGAGTCGGCGTCCAGGTGGTTAGTCGGCTCATCGAGCAGCAACATATCAGGTCTTGAAAGCAGCAAGCGACACAGGGCAACACGACGTTTTTCACCACCAGACAGAGAGGTAACATCGGCATCCCAAGGCGGTAAGCGCAGTGCATCCGCGGCAACATCGAGGGCATGGTCCAAATTATGGGCATCCCAGGATTCAATAATAGCCTCCAGATCACCCTGCTTTTTAGCTAGGGCATCAAAGTCGGCGTCCGGCTCAGCATAATCAAGATAGACCTGATCAAGACCGCGCAGAGCATCGACAGCTTCGCGCATGCCATCTTCAACATTGCCCCGTACATCTTTGTCGGGATCTAAGTGAGGTTCCTGAGCTAGGTAGCCAACTTTAAGGTCGGGCATAGCACGAGCTTCACCTTGAAAATCCACATCAAGGCCCGCCATAATTTTAAGCAGCGTGGACTTACCTGAGCCGTTGAGGCCAAGTACACCAATCTTTGCACCGGGAAAAAATGAGAGAGAAACATCTTTCAGAATCTCCCGCTTGGGTGGAACAATTTTGCTCACCCGATTCATTGTGTATACGTATTGTGCCATTGGGTTAATTGTCTTCTATGTAGAGGTGAATTTAACCTAAAGCTTAGGCTTTGCAGCCGGCGCCAAATTTTAGCGCATTCTAGCTGAAAGCGAGGGCATAGAGAATGAGCTGCTGCAAAAACACTGTTTATTGGGTTAAAAAACTATGCAAATATGTATATAAATCAATGGTTTATAGAGGTTTTATTCCTTTTAATAACATGATAGTGTCGGCTTGCTTTATTCATGAAGATTAGACAATAAAATAAAATCAACTCAAACGAGATGGGGTTACAACATGAATGCATTAAAAATTGTACGTTTAGTAGCAATGGCAGTGGCAGTAATTGGCGCATTTACGGCAATTCCTGAAGCGGCACTTATTATGGCAGTTATAGGCCTAGTAATGGGTGTCATGGGCGACATGGCAGACAACAGCAACAGAACCTATATGATGGTTTTTGCAGTAACTTTAGCGACAGTAGCAGGCGCAGCTGGACCGTTGCCTCTAGTGGGCAGCTATATCAGCGACATCATGGGTAACATGAGTACGATCATGAACGCTGCTGCACTTGGTATTATTCTGAGCGCAATGAAAGATCGCGTAATGGACTAATTACCACAAGAATGGCAATAACTTACTTTGCTCCTAGTTAAATAAATATTTAGATAGTGAGTTATTAGTTAGCCATTATCGAAAAAGCCTGGGTTTAAACGCCCGGGCTTTTTTGTGCCCTGCTTATTTTACGCGAGGTGGTTAGCGGATGGTCCGAGGGGGGGGTGGGTTTAGAGCCCTTAGCGCAGCTATTTAGAGCCCTCAGCGCAACCAACAAAAGCCCTCAGCGAAAACAATAAAAGCCCTTAGCCCAACCAATAAAAGCCCTTAACCCAACCAACAAAAGCCCTCAGCGAAAGTAGAGTTAAGAGCAACTACCTTGAATAGCCCAATTTTCCCTTCTATGGTTAAACCACAACAAACCAACCTAGGAGACAGAGGATGTTTAAGCAAAATTTAGTAGCGACGGTGGTGGTGTTTATTTTGTGGTCCGTCATAGATTTTTTAGTTCATGGGCTAATGCTCCAATCAGTCTATCAGGACACCGCCGCTCTATGGCGCCCTGAAAATCAGATGTACCCGTTGCTAATGTCAGCAGTGACATTATTTTTTGGTTTCTGTGTGGTGATTATTTACAGTGCTTTGATTGCACCTAAGTCACTGCAGGCGGGCTTTAAGTACGGCCTATTACTGGGGCTTGGTATCGGTGTTCTTACTGGTGTTGGGTCCTACGCTTATATGCCTATTCCGCTGTATCTGGCAGGTGCTTGGTTTGCGATATATTTTGTCAAACTAGCTTTGGCAGGTGTTGTTGCAGGTTATATGGTCAAAGAGCCAGCGACTCCTGTCGGTGCCACTAGTTATTAGAGAAGTACACTTTAGAGATGTACATTTTAAAGCAGTATTTGAAGAAAGGTATCGAGATTAGGTTTTAAGTAGCACAGAGGGTTTTGGCCCTCTGTGCTGCCTAAAGTTTAGTCTCGATATAATGAACTTAGAACTCTAATCAATAACCTTAAACGACATGCCTGCATGTTCGTTAAGGCGTCCAATCAGCAGATCACCCATAGCAGTTGCTGGTGTCCAAAAACCGCCAACCTTATCTTCTTTAGGTAAATCAAACGCCAGACATAAACCGGCCTGGGCTAGCATCTTTGCGGTGCAACCATAGCCGGGGTCACGATCACCCGTCACCTGTACAACTAGCTGTTGGTTTTTATCATTTTTGCCCATCAGGTCAATATCAAAAAAGCCATTAAGCTGGTCCTGCAAGCTTGGGCCCTCACCTGGTTTAGGCAATACAAATTTATTCAATAGGTTGCGAACAGGGTCCAAGACCATGCCGAGGCCAAAGGCCCCTAGGCCAGCAGTTAACCCAATAGCCTTAAGGCGACCCTTAGTGCCTGTTCCGGTCAACATAGCTTCGCCATAACTAAAGTCTTTGCCATAGGCCATTTTAGTCAGGGAATTAGAGCGCAATACCACTCGAGCGTTAATCGCTTCCATAATGAACGGGGCAGACCAGCAAGCAAAGTCACTGTCATATACAGGGCCTTTAACGCTTACCTGCTTAATGCTGTAGCTGTGTTTCTTCGGGCATAAAATATAGGGGTTACCCATGTCTTTACGCAGCTGCGGGTCCGCTTTTGCAGCAACAATCATTTCGGCCATGCTGGCAATCGTGCCACCCGAGGCGCCGCCTTTCATGGCTCTAACACGCAATTTAACGGTATTAAAGAAGCTGCCAAACTTCTGCTTACCCTGCTTTTGCAAGAAGTGGTTGCCTAAATCAGAGGGTATAGAGTCAAAGCCACAGCAGTTAACAATACGTGCACCGGACTTTTTAGCCAGCTTTTCATACTTAACGATCATCTGGTTAATCCAATAGGCTTCACCGGTCAAATCGCAATAATCATTACCGTTCTCTGCACAGACTTTCACTAGGGTTTCGCCATATAGGGCGTAGGGGCCTACGGTGCTTAAAATGACGCGAGATTTCTTGCACATATCAGTCAGAGCGGTTTCATCCATAGAGTCTGCCACTATAATAGGTAGCTTCGCGGCGCCTTCACCCAGAGAGTCTCTAAGCTCATTGAGTTTAGCTTCTGAACGGCCAGCGATAGCCCACTTAACCTTGCGGCTCAGACCAATATGAGTGAATAGATATTCAGTGAGAATTTGGCCGACAAAACTAGTAGCGCCAAAAATAACAAGATCAAACTTCTTAGTAGCCATTGGTAGTATTTTTCCCCGAAATGCTGATTTATAGTGTTTGTTATTATGCTGTCATCCAACCGAGCGAGTTTTCCCTAAATGCTGCCAGTCCTTTACTCTTTTCGCCGCTGCCCCTATGCCATGCGGGCTCGGATGACTCTTAGGTGCGCGAGTATAACCGTTGAGCTCCGTGAAGTCTTTCTCGCCGCTAAACCGCAGGAAATGCTAAATCTATCTAGCAAGGGCACAGTACCAGTGCTTAATTTGGCCGATCAGGTCATCGACGAAAGTATCGACGTGATGCACTGGGCACTGCAGCAGTCAGACCCAGAATCTTGGCTGCGGGAAGATCTTAAATGCCAAACTAATGCACTGGTCGAGGAGAATGACGGCAGCTTTAAATCCCACCTCGACCATTACAAATACTGGGACCGTTACCCCGCAGAGTCTCAGAGCCATTATCGACAGCAGGCCGAGGCTTTTTTGAGCAAGCTAGAGTCCCTGCTAGAGGCCAATCAGTTTTTGCTCGCCGATCAGCCTACATTTGCTGATATTGCTATCTTTCCGTTTATTCGCCAGTTCGCATTTGTCGACAAGGCCTGGTTCGACCAAGCGCCCTATAAGCATTTACAGCGATGGCTAGCTCACTTTCTTGAATCGCCACTTTTCTTGCTCAGCATGAACAAACAGCCGGCATGGCAAGCGGGCGATAAACCCAAATTATTCCCCTAGCTACTAATAAGCCAAAACTCGATATGCCAGCGACTAAATTATTGCTGACATTGCGAGTGATTCAAGTCTCGGGGCAGGGGTTCTGTTACAATCGCGCCCACAAAATTTGACCCGTGCTAGCTGTCATGGTGAAAACGTTGTTTTCATTAGTCCGTAAAGGCTTTTAGCCCACAAAGTTTAGTAGCCCATAAAGCTCAATATAACGAACCAAAGACCTCCTATCTATGATTTCATTAACCGATATCGAACTGCGTCGCGGCACCAAAGTGCTGCTCACCGAAGCAGAGCTTGTGATTCACCCCGGGCAACATATCGGAATCATTGGAGCCAATGGCTGCGGAAAGTCGAGTCTGTTTAAACTACTACTTGGCCAGGTCGCACCAGATGCAGGCAATCTGTTTATTCCCCGTGATTGGCGTATCGCCCATATGGCTCAGGAACTGGCGACCTCTGAAAACAGTGCCGTGGACTTTGTATTGGATGGCGACGTGGAGTTGCGTCGTGCAGAGGCGGCCATTGAAAAGGCGCTACTCGATGAAGATAACAATCGTCTAGCCAACGAATACGAAAAAATGGATACCATGGGTGGTTTTGATGCTCATTATCGCGCAGAGCAATTACTCCATGGTTTGGGTTTTCATCAGTCTGAAATTGATCGTCCGGTAAGTAGCTTTTCGGGAGGCTGGCGCATTCGCCTTAATCTCGCACAGGCCCTCATGAGCCCCTCCGATCTGATGATGCTCGATGAGCCAACCAACCACTTAGATTTAGATGCCACATTATGGCTTGAGCAATGGCTCAAACAGTACCCAGGTACATTATTAATTATTTCCCATGATCGCGATTTTATCGACAATGTTGTTGAGCGCATCGTGCATGTTGAAAATCAAAAAATAAATAGCTACAAAGGTAATTATTCTACGTTTGAACGCGTGCGTGGCGAACGTCTTGCACTGCAACAGGCGAGCTTTGAAAAACAACAAAAACGTAGACAAGAAGTTGAAGGCTTTATTGCACGTTTTCGCGCAAAGGCTTCAAAAGCCAAACAGGCGCAGAGTCGCGTAAAAGAATTACAGCGCATGGAAGATGTCGCGCCAGCACATGTTGATTCACCATTTTATTTTAAATTTCCTGAACCTAAAAAAGCCCACAGTGCCCTAGTTAATATCAGTCGAGGCGATCTGGGTTATGCAAACAAAAAAATATTATCCCACGTCAATTTCGATTTACACCCTGGCACCAGAATTGGTTTGCTCGGGCCAAATGGTGCAGGTAAGTCGACCCTCATTAATAGTCTTACAGGCGATCTAGATTTATTGTCTGGTGAAAGAGTCTATGGCGAAAATATTAAAGTGGGCTACTTTGCACAGCACCAGCTCGAAGTTTTAGACATGCAGGCAAGTGCGGTTTTGCATTTGCAGCGCATAACCCCCAAAGCCACTGATCAAGAAATAAGAAACTTTTTAGGCGGCTTTGATTTTCATAATGACAAAGCCCTAGACCCTATTAAGGATTTCTCTGGGGGTGAAAAAGCACGTTTAGCTCTGGCGATTATCGTGTGGCAAAAGCCCAACTTACTATTACTAGATGAGCCAACCAACCACCTTGACCTAGAAATGCGTCATGCCCTAACTATGGCGTTACAGGGCTATGAGGGAGCGCTGGTAGTTATTTCTCACGATCGTCACCTGCTGCGCAATACAGTCGATGAGTTTTATCTGGTTGCCGAAGGTACGGTGACAGAGTTCGACGGTGACCTAAAAGATTATCAAAACTGGTTAAAGAATTACGTCAGAGACCCAGGCGCTTCTGAGCCAGCTGTGGTTGCAGCGCCTGCAGAGGAAAAAGCGCCTGTAGCGAATAAAGCTCCCGCGGCAAATAAAGTGCCAGTAGCCAGTCAAGCGCCAGCCGACAAAAAATTAGCTCGGCAACAGTCCGCAGAAGATCGTAAAAAACTGGCACCCCTCAATAAGCAGATGAAGGCACTGGACGCAAAAATAGCCAAAGGCCAAAAACAATTGCAGGCAATAGAAGAGCAGCTCGCCGATGGGACTATCTATGAAGAGAGTCAGGCCGACGTACTGAAAAACTGCTTAGCCGAGCAGGTCAATGTGAAAAATGCTATGACAAATTTAGAAGAAGAATGGCTAGAAACCCAAGAATTGATAGAGAGTATGAACTAAGGGCAATTCCATAATATACAAAAGGACATAATTAATTGTGTTAAACAGTACTAAGTGGGCCCGTTCCTAACAGAAGGGTCCCAAGTTTATTGGTTTTAGTACTTGGTGATTAATATGTTTGATAAAAACAAAATTATGGAAAAATATAGCTCAGCTGTCGCTAAATCGTTTTCTGCTGACGCTGAACATATGGGCCAAAACTCAAATTCATTGTCAGGAGTTTCGAGCATGATAGGTGCAAGTGTAAAAATTGACGGTCAGATTACTAGTGAAGAAAATCTAGTAATAGAAGGGTCTGTAAAGGGAAGCATTACAGCAAAAAATAGTGAAGTGCTGGTCGGTAAGTCCGGTGTTTTAAAAGCCAATATCGTCGCCAAAATTGTACGCATAGAAGGCACGATAAACGGCGATATTACTGGTGGTGAAAATGTCATTATCACCAAGACAGGCAACGTACAGGGCAACATTCAGTCACCTCGAGTTAGCCTCGAAGATGGCGCCAAGTTTAAGGGTAGTATTGAGATGGATCCGAGTGATAAATCGGTGACAGAACTACCTGTATCTGGGTCGTCCAATGTTAAAGCTCATCGTCCTGGTTCTGCAGCCGACGCCCAAGCGTCCTAAAGGCTAAACCTTTAATCAATCTAATGTCTTTGCCACTGGTTCGGACTACTGCCAGTGGTGAAGGGATTTGCACAAAAGTTGAGTTCTGTAGTTGATGAAAAGATCCAGCGCACTAGCCAGTGAGCCGTCACAGAATCGGACTCTGGGCAGTAATCTTATTCCCCAGTTGTTTGAACGCCCCAGGCCTGATGAGCGGTTAATAGTGCTAGACATGGGTCATCCCTCTTCGTCCACTGTGAATTTTTTTAACCAGTTCAAATGCCGACTTACATTCCTTGATCTTCAGGGGAGCGAGTTTTTGGCAGCACAGCCGGAAGACCCAAGCCACGAAGAATTGGTGGCATATTTTCAGCAAGGCCTAAACCTGCAACCCGGGGTCATGGTAGATGTGTGTTTATTTTGGGATTTGTTGAGTTATCTTGATGGTGCTTCCGTGAAGGCCTTTATAGAAGCATTAGATCCTCATGTTGACCGGTATACCAGAGGCTATAGCCTGGGTTTGCACAATGCCCGCAACCAATTGCCTCACTGCCGTTACGGCCTTGATACCAACACTAGCCTATCCCAAGTACCAAAGTCAGGTACGCAACCTACTGTCTATCCCCATAATCAGCGGGACCTAACCAAGTTGCTTGATTATTTTGAGATTGATAAAAGCCGGTTGATGTCCGATGGGCGTATTGAATATATTATGTCCGAAAACAGAGGCTTGAGACGAGCAACCCCATCAATCTGGTAAGTCAGTGTATTTCTAAAACCCCTTCTCAGTACCCCCTAGTGGCGCTAAACTACGGCCAATAAAAACATAGCCTAGGGGAATCAATATGAAAAAAGCCATTATTATCGGTGCCAGTTCAGGAATTGGCTGGGAGCTTGCCGTGCAGCTCGCCGCCAAGGGATACCAGCTGGGCCTCATGGCTCGTCGCAAAGATTGCCTAGACAAGCTGGCCGCCAGCCTTCCTGGTGACCATTTTGTGCAGACCACGGACGTGAGCCATGCAGAGCAATCCCAAGGGGAGTTGACCTCTTTAATTGAGCAAATGGGTGATGTAGACCTGATTGTGGTCAACTCTGGAGTGGGTAACAAAGAGCGTGTTCTTGACTGGGTGGTTGAACGAGAGATGATTGACGTCAATGTACGCGGTTTTGCCGCCATGTCACTTACGTCGATGAACTACTTCGTACAGCGAGGTACTGGCCACTTAGCTGGCGTTTCCTCCTGTGCCGCGCACTTTTCGGCGGGTATTACCCCCACCTACAATGCCACCAAGGCCTTTGCGTCCAATTATCTGAATGGCCTGCGCTCCCGTGCTGCCAGATCTAAGTTACCGATCACTGTGACTACTATTGAGCCAGGGTTTGTAGAGACGCCCATGGTCGAAGGCAAACCTATGTGGTTGGCTCCAGTTGAAAAAAGCGTTGCCCAGATGGTGAACGCTATCGAGAACAAAAAAGACCATGTGTTTATTACCAAGCGCTGGCGTTTGGTGGCCTTGCTGCTGGATATCATGCCCAACTGGCTGATTCGTAAATTCATGTAATGGCTGTTGTTTTAGTTACGGGCGCTTCAGGCCTTTAACTATAAGGGCTTTTGATTTATGTGGCTAAAGGCTTTTGATTTATGTCGCTAAAGGCTTTTGGTCTATATTTAACGTTGGTTCGCTAACCACTGAATTCACTGGATAAAATCTCTATGTCAGTATCATCTCGGGGCTTTGCCAAAGCGGCCGGAAAAGGGGTTGTTGATATGCTGCCTCTTAGTCTGGCGGTATTGCCCTGGGGGATTCTATTTGGGTCCCTAGCGGTGCAGCGCGGTTTTAGCTGGCTTGAAGCGCAGCTTTTTTCTGGGATCATTTTTGGTGGCGCAGTGCAGATTGTCACCGTAGAGCTTATTGCCGACAACGCCTCATTGCTTACGGTTTTATTCAGCGCCTTTGTTATTAGCTCGCGGCATTTCCTGTACGGCCTTTCTCTACGAGAGAGGCTGAGCCCAAAGCCACTGCGCTGGCGTCTGGGCATGGGTTTCTTGCTTACCGACGAACTATTTGCCCTATCGGGCCATCGCCGCGCCTACCAAAGTAAATTTCGACTCTATTACGCACTGGGGGCAGGCGGTAGCTTTTACCTCGCCTGGAACCTATGGACATTTATCGGCATTGTTGCCGGCGCCTCATTACCCGACCTCACCGAGCTGGGCCTAGATTTTGCAATCGCCGCTACCTTTATTGCGCTGGTCGTACCAGAGATCAAGTCGCTACCTACCTTGGTGTCGGTAATGGTAGCCGCCTGCAGTGCAGTGCTGTTTAGTCTCTGGCAGTTTGAATTAGGTCTGGTGTGTGCCGCGTTATTGGCCATGTTCGCCGGTTACCTAACGGGCAAAATGCAAGGTGGCGCGGCATGACATTACTGACTATCTTTCTGCTAGCCTGCATTACCTTTTTTACCCGCTATCTGTTTTTGGAGGGGCGCCTGCCAATTCGCCTTGGGCCCAACCTCAAGTATCTACTGAGCTTTAGCGGCCCTGCAGTGCTCACAGCCATTACAGTGCCTATACTCTTTGTTCACGATCAGCAGCTAGATATCGCCATGACCAACCCCTATCTTTGGGGCGGGCTTGCTGCTGTGGCGGCTGCCTATAAAACCCGCAGTGTTTATTGGACTATTAGTCTGGGGCTGCTGTTGTTTGTGCTCACGGGTTATTAAAAGGGCTACTCAGGTGAGTACTCTTGGGTCACTAAAGCCGATATTATTTGCAATAGGTGACTGCGCTAATTTGCCATCATTGATACTATCAAACGCTAACGAAAAAATTGGAATGAGAAAACGACTATGATCCCAAGAACTTTATATGATTCCGACCATGAGATGTTCCGCGACACCCTGCGCAAATTTCTAGAAGTAGAGGCTATGCCTCAACACGAGCAGTGGGAAAAAGACGGCATGGTTAGCGACGAAATCTGGTTGAAGGCCGGCGAGCAGGGCTTTTTGTGCCCAATGATTCCGGAAGAGTATGGTGGCTTAGGAACCGATTTTCGCTATAACTGCATCGTCAATGAAGAGATTGGCCGCTCAGGTTGCACAGGCCTTGGCTGGACGTTGCACAATGATATTACCGTCCCCTATATCGTGCGTTATGGTAGTGAAGAGCAAAAGAAAAAGTATTTGCCTCTGTGTATCACCGGCGAACTGATTACCGCAATCGCCATGACCGAACCTGGCGCCGGGTCAGATTTACAGGGCACCCATACTAGCGCCGTGCTGGATGGTGACCATTATATTCTCAATGGCTCCAAAACCTTTATCACCAATGGCCAAAAAGCCGGGCTGGTAATTGTAGTGGCTAAAACAGATAGCTCTGCTGGCTCAAAAGGCATTAGCCTATTTTTGGTAGACGCAGATTTGCCTGGCTTTAGTAAAGGTAAAAACCTTAAGAAGCTAGGTTTAAAAGCTCAGGATACCTCAGAGCTATTTTTCCAAGACGTCAGAGTCCCCAAAGAAAACTTGCTTGGCGAAGAGGGCCGTGGATTTATTTATCTGATGCAGGACCTTCCCCAAGAGCGTCTATCTATTGCAATTGGTGCAGTGGCAAATGCGCAGGCAGTATTGGAATCAACCGTTGCCTACACCAAAGAGCGTAAAGCCTTTGGTACCACTATAGCGTCCTTCCAGAACACTCAGTTTAAGCTGGCAGAGATGTCTGCAGAAATAGACATGGCCGAGGTCTATACCGACCGCTGCACCGAGCTGCTATTAGAGGGCAAGTTGGATACGGTAACCGCCTCTAAAGCTAAGCTGTTGACCACCGACCTGCAATGTAAAGTAGCCGACGAATGTCTGCAGCTATTTGGCGGCTGGGGTTATATGTGGGAGTACCCAGTGTGTCGCGCCTTTGCGGATTCAAGAATCCAGCGTATTTATGGCGGAACCAACGAGATCATGAAGTTGATTATCTCGCGGGACTTAATGAAGTAAGTCGATGCCTTTAAGCGAAAAACAAAAATGCCCCAATTAAGGGGCATTTTTTTTGCTCGGTGCTTTTTTATTACAGTTTAATCTAGGCTCTACATTAAGAATTCCCTTTAAGAATCCAAGCGATCCAACACCTGCTGCAGCTGCGCCGCACTGGGCCTTGTCTTGTAGTCTTCACCAATATAGAACCACTGCACCAAACCTTGGTCATCGAGCAATATCATGGCGGGGTGGGGCAGGTCTGCATCTTTGCGAATGCCATATAAGTCGGTGACCTCTAGATTGACGTCAGACAGAAACTGATAGGGACGGTCCATGCGGTCGGCCATCTTCTGCATACCACTTGCGTCGTCTGGGCTAATCGTTAGTACCTGATAACCCTCTTTCTCTAGTGCCGGCAGCATGACTTGAATATCTTGTAGATGGCCTACACAAAACGGACACCAGTGACCGCGATAAAAAATCATGATGATCTTACTGCCCCGCAGCTCGGACAGTGTGACCGAATCACCCTTGAGAGATTGCAGGGTAAAATCTGGCGCTGGCTTACCTATCTCCAATGTTATACCCGCAACATCGGTAAACCCCGTCTCAGCGGTAACTGCTTGTTCAGGCACTGATGCATTATCACAGGCCGCCAGAAAACCGAGCACTAACATCGGTAAATAGTTTTTAATATTCATATTATTTCTCTCAACTTCGTGACCAAAACATTAGTCTTTATAAGAGGGGTCTAATTTTTCAATAATACGAGTGAACGCATTAAATTCTAGTTCGCCTGAAGGGCCGCCCATAGTTTGCATGGCCATTAGCTGTTCGGACTTAGCGAGAATTTCTGGACCCACGGGAATATTGGGTTTGCCCGTTGAATCTGTGGCCATCTGAACTTCACAGGCGCGCTCCATAGCCCAAAGGTTTTGGAACGTCTCGGGAATAGAACGACCACAGGCTAACAGCCCATGGTTGCGCAAAATCATCAGGCTTTTGTCGCCCATATTGGCAATTAGACGGGGCTTCTCATCGTCATTGACCGTAATGCCTTCAAAGTCATGGTAGGCAATGCGGTTGTGCAAAAGTGCAGAGTAGAAGTTGTCGGTACGTAAACCGTCCTGCTGACAAGCAACAGCCATACCGGCATTGGTGTGAGTGTGGGCAATACAAACCACGTCAGCACGTGCGGCATGAATGGCAGTGTGAATAACAATGCCCGCAGGGTTCACGGCATAACCATTGTCTTCAACAATATTGCCATCGATATCAACTTTGACCAGGCTCGATGCGGTGACTTCTGAATAGTGGAGGCCGTAGGGGTTAATAAGAAAGTGGTGCTCGTCCCCTGGTAGCTTGACGGTAATGTGGTTGTAGATCATTTCGCTCCAACCCATATGGTCGAAGATTCTGTAGCAGGCTGCTAGCTGTATTCGCAGTTCTTGTTCTGTCTGTGCCATTAGTTCGCCCTCTTAACAAATTTAGTGAGTATTACAATCTGTGTGCCGTTTACTCGGCCTTCTATGTGTTCCTCATTACTCGACACCAATGAAATATTACGCACTGCGGTGCCGCGTTTAGCGGTAAAGCTGGTGCCTTTTACATCTAAATCTTTAATCAATGTCACTGTGTCGCCAGCGGCTAGCACAGCGCCATTACTGTCTTTATGAATAACGCCGTCATCATCTTCCACAGTATCGGCCTTAGCCCAGGCGAGTGTTTCTTCATCTAGATACAGCATATCCAACAAGTCTTGGGGCCAGCCTTCAGCGCTTAATCGGGTTAGCATTCGCCAAGCCATTACCTGCACCGCGGGTACCTGCGACCACATGCTGTCATTCAGGCAGCGCCAATGGTTAGCATCGACCCTGTCATGATTATTGATCTGATCTTCGCAGATGTCACAGATTAACAATGACTGCTCAGTGCTACCGTCGCTATTAGGTGGAACGGCATAAGCAGACAGGTTGTCGGTGCTAGTACAGAGCTCACAGGCTGAGCCGCTGCGGGTATGAAGATCAGTCATTGAATAGGCTACTTATCATTATAGGAAAGCGGCCATTATAGCGGTCTTTTGCTAGGTGGCACTTATAAGAGCTTTCGCAGCTGCCCAACCAGATTGCACAGCACCCTCAAATCTTGGCCCGGCAAAGGCATCCCCAGCTAGCGCCAGTGGCGGCAGGTCGGTGGACTCGCTCAGTAACATGCAGGCTGCGTCATCGACGACAGTGGGTTTGCTGTAGCGCCAGCCATGTACCTGAAATTCGGTGACCTTGGCATCACCAAGGTAGGGTTTGGCAGCATCAATAAGTTGCTGGCCAATTTCCATGCGGTCGTCATCTAGGTGCTGGGCACTAAATACACCACTTCCATGAATAGTCACCGCAGGTATAGCCGATACACCTTTTTGTAAGTTATCGCTAATCCAGGCAATGGGGCCATCATCGAGTGCCATAGCACCGGGCGCTGCAATGGCCGTAGGGCCGTCGAGCACTGCCATCACAGCAATGCAGCTCTCGTAGTCAATACGGTCAAGGCGTGCTTGTTTGTCGTCAGGGATTTGGATATTGCCCTCATTAAGCAGGTCGAGAGTCTGGGGTACCGGCGAGGTGATCAGCAGCTTTTTGGCAATCACAGTCTCACCATTATCTAAATTAGCCAGCCATTCACTGCCTTGCTGGCTAATATTATCCACTCTTATGCCACGCAATATCTCTAGCCCAATGGCCAGATGTTTAGCGATAGCGGTCATGGTGGGTACGCCACGGTATCGCGGGTGGCCGTTGGGCTGCCCGGGGTAGCTGCTATACCATTCTGCAGCAACACCAGCGGTAATCCAGCTGGCGACCGCTGCCTTAAAGCGAGTTTCTCTGGCTGTCATAAACTGTGCGCCATGGTCAAAAGTAGCCTCACCAATACGACGCCCGGCTAAACGCCCGCCCAGCCCTCGGCCCTTATCGACGACCAGCACGCTGTGGCCAGCCTGTTGCAGGTCGTTGGCGGCACTAAGGCCAGCAAGGCCAGCACCAATAATTAAGACGTCGGGATTGTGAGTATTAGGCATAGTTTTAGGGCTTATTTTTTTTAGCGTCAGATTTACAGCGCACAGAGCAGTAGCGCACTTCGTCCCAGACCTTTTCCCATTTTTTGCGCCAGGTAAATGGACGCTCACAAACGAGGCAGATCTTGCTGGGCAAGTCAGATTTTTTACGCATTGCAGGCATAGGTGGATTATCGCAAATTGTTATCAGGCAGCAGCCAGCGCAGTGCCCGCAAGGGTAATACGATGCATCAGGCGCATCTGCCCCTGATAGTCGTTGTCGGCCATATGCCAGGTACAGCGATTATCCCAAAAGGTCACAGACCCAGGCTGCCAATCAAAATTGCAGGTAAATTCTGGTTGGTTTACATGGGTATAAAGCTCGTCTAACAGTTCACGACTCTCGGCAAATTCCCAGCCTTCAAACTGAATGGTATGCCCAGGATTAACATAGAGCACCTTGCGCCCACTCTCTGGGTGACGAATCACCACAGGATGTGTGGCATCACCCACACGGTCCATACCTCCGAGTTGGTCGGCCAAATCTGTCATGCGATAGAGGCCATTTTCGCCATATAGGTGGGTATTACTGTGCACTGCCCGCAACGACTCGACGCGCTTTTTTAAGCCTGCCGGCAGGGCATCATAAGCATTCGCTAGGTTAGCAAAGTGGGTGTTGCCGCCAGTTTCTGGCAGTGTACGAGCCACCAAAATAGACCCCAATGCGGGTTCATCATCGTAGGAGTGGTCTGTATGCCAGCCTCCTCCAATGTTGGTTTGCTGAGTTTTTTCTTTGCGCACTTCGGCAATCTGCGGGTGTTCGGCTGTGGTCTTAAAAAACTTGTTCACCACAATACTGCCAAAGCGATTGGCAAACCGCAGGTGTTCTTCTGGGGGCAGTTCTTGATCACGGAAAAACAGCAGGCCATACTGAGTAAACGCAGCACGCAACTCAACGAGTTCAGCGTCGGTCATGGCGGCTAACTGGAAGTCACTAACAACGGCACCACAGTTTTCGAAAGGGGATACTTGCATGGGTATCTCTGATTGTTATTTTGCTTCATTTGATCACTTTATTAGGCCACTGTCATCTCTCAATAACAATGTGTCATCTTGAGCGGAAAGGGAGATATTGTGGTTTGGAGCACTGATCCGGCTTACCTACCCCTGCCCCCCTTTCAAAACACGACGTGAATACGGTCGCTACCGGCATCCTGCCTAACGCGATACTCACACATCCCTGTGTATCGTCCATGTAGTCTCGGAGCGAGCATCCATGCTGGCTAGGGTTTTGAAAGGGGGTAAGGGCAGGCAAACCTCGAGATTGGAGCGGAATTGTAAATTGGGATGTTCGTTCTTTTTTTGTCTGCTTAGATGTACCACGGAAATTAAAATAGTGCCTAGGGCTAGCCTGACGATCAGTCAGGGCCCGTTTATGGGTGTGATCATTTTCAGATTAAGAGAGCTCACTGTCTGAGCGCAGCGAGTTGAGCGAACGCTGAAAAGGGTTACACCCATGGGACCGATCGCCAGGGTAGCCCTCGGCGCTATTCCACTCCCCATAAATTACGCTACCGTACTTTTTACTACACCACCGACAACACAACAATAATGATCAAACAAAGCACCAAAGGAATAGACAACAACCCCGTAGCAAAGAACATCAAATGACGATTAGGTTTTTCCATGGGTTAGTAACCTCCTGTAAATGTAACCACAGAAGCAATGTAAACCCAGCAATCAAAACCGGCCTTGATCTACATCGATAAAGCGTTAACTTTTGATTAACAACCCAACATGCGCGCGCATAACAGGTACCACCTCAGTCTCAAACCAAGGGTTTTTTTTGAGCCACAGATTATTTCGAGGGCTCGGGTGGGGCAGGAGTAACCGATTAGGCCAATCGGACTGCCAGTCCTTAACCAGCCCAGTCAGCGTAGGGTGCCCCTTACCAAAATGGTAATCCTGAGCATATTTGCCAATCACCAACGTAGTTTCGATATTAGGTAGCTGCTGTAGCAGCCGTGCCCGCCAAGTAGCAGCACACTCTGGCCGTGGAGGCAGATCGCCAGACTTACCAGTCCCCGGGTAACAAAACCCCATAGGCACAATGGCAAACAAATCTGGGTTATAAAACTGCTCAGGTGTTACGCCCATCCAATCCCTAAGGCGCACACCACTAGGGTCATCAAAGGGAATGCCAGACGCATGTACCCGCCGACCGGGGGCCTGCCCAGCAATAAGAATTTTCGCTTTGGTATTAACCTGCACAATAGGCCTTACCCCATGGGGCAGCTGCGCCTCGCACAATGTGCAGGCTCGAATATCGGTAACAAGGCTATTAAGATTGGTAGTCATAATGACGGAAACGATTGAAATGATTGAAACGATTGAAATAATTGAGAGACATGACAAAAATGATAGTACATAAACCCATCACAGCACCGCGTCTATAAAGCACACCGGTGCTGCAACAGACCATTATTGCGGCTATTACTTGTCCAGACTCCAAATGCCTGGCCCACGAGCAGCAATAAACAAGAAGGCAAAACAGTACAGGGCTGCAAGCTCACCACCATTTAACATTGGGAATACATTGTTCATGCCATGGGCCATCCAATAGGCCGCTGCCATAGTGCCGCTGCAGATAAAAGCAGCAGGGCGCGTGAACAAACCAATCATCACCAGCAGACCGCCTACCAGCTCGATAGTGCCAGCAGTGTACATAAGTGGGTTCAGCGGATAGGGAAAGTCAGCAGGGAAGTTAAACAGTTTCTGAGCACCGTGCCAGATAAACAAAAAGCCAGTAACAATTCTAAGTAATGCATAAGTCTGGTCTTGGCGGCCATCCAATAAATTATCTAAAAATTTCATAGTTTTACCCTTAATTATTTTAGTCTTTATAGCGCAAGTGCCCACACAGCAGCAATCGCCCGACCGATACCTTATTAGATCGCTGGTAAAACAACAATGGCAATCAAGGCCAAAGCCCTCTACCCCTAGCAACCATTGCGCCGTCCCTTCCATGCAGCTGGCAGCACAGGCCACTTCATACCGAGAGCCACTATTTGTGGCTCTGAACTGATCCGCAGCTATTGGAGGCTCTTTTTTTTATAGGGGGTTGGCGATGCAAGCCGATGCTTACTGCGCACCAGCTCCTTTTAACGCCTTAACATACACCTCGCCATGGCCATGTTCATTGGCAACGGCAGTGAGGGTTTTGCCTTCTGGGTTGGTGGCATTCAGATCACGGCCGGCTTCGGTAAAGAAGTTTAAAAAGGTCACAAAGTTGGCGATGTTCATGCCGCGATAGGCTTTTTCTAGCAGGTGAAAGTCGGTGCTTACGCCTGTGGGTGCTTCGTATTCTAAAAAGCTTTTTACTCGCTCGTCGTCAAACACTTCGCCTAGTACTTTTTCTTTATCTTTCTTTAGTGACATGATTTTCCTTAATTGCTTTTAAATTTCTCTAATTTTCTCTAATTTTCTCTAAATTTCTTTTAAGTGGTTCAGACTAATTTAAACTAGCTCATTAAGCTTTTGAGCCAGTATTTGGTTCACTTGCTGGGGGTTAGCCTGGCCCTTTGAGGCTTGCATAATTTTACCCATAAAGCCGCCGAGCTTTTTCTTGCGCTTGGCTTCGTCGGTATTTATGTAGTCGTCGACCATGGCTTGGTTGGCGGCTAATACGTCGGCCACCATTTGTTCTAGGGCGCCGCTATCGGAAACTTGCTTGAGGCCGCGGGCTTCAATAATCTCGTCGGCGCTGCCTTCGCCTGCCCACATTCCTTCAAATACTTCTTTGGCCATTTTGCCGCTTATGCTGTTGTCGGCAATGCGCGCGACTAATCCACCTAGCTGTTCGGCGTTGACTGGGCTTTTGTTAATGCTTAGGTCTTCGCTGTTTAAGCGTGCGGCGAGTTCACCCATGGTCCAGTTGGCGGCCAGTTTTGCGTTGCCAGACTCTTTGGTCGCGGTTTCAAAATAAGCTGCCATAGCAGCATCGCTGCCAATCATGGCGGCGTCATATGCCGATAAACCATACTGTTCAATAAAGCGTGCCTGCCGGGCATCTGGCAACTCTGGCAGGTTGCGGCGCAGCTCTTCAATGGTTTCGTCGCTAACAATAACGGGCAATAGATCCGGGCAGGGGAAGTAACGATAATCGTTTGCTTCTTCTTTGCTGCGCATAGAACGGGCCACTTTGGTGTCGCCGTTATATAGGCGTGTTTCTTGTAGTACGGTACCGCCATCTTCGATGAGGTCTATTTGACGCTCGACTTCTTTGGCGATGGCCTCTTCCATAAACTTATAGGAGTTGAGGTTTTTGGTTTCGGTTCTTGTACCGAGTTCGGTGGTGCCGGTGCGGCGCACGGAAACGTTAACGTCAAAGCGCATGCTGCCCTGGGACATCTCGCCATCGCAGATGCCGATGGAGGTAACAATGCTGTGTAGCTTTTTCGCAAAGGCGATGGCTTCTTCGGCGTTGCTCATGTCTGGTTCGGAGACGATCTCGATCAGCGGGGTGCCGGCACGATTTAAATCGATACCAGATACGCCGTGGCGGAAGTCACCTTCGTGCAATGACTTGCCGGCATCTTCTTCAAGGTGAGCATGGTGGATGCGCACGTTTTTGGTGCGGCCATCGGCCATCTGAATCTCGACATTACCGCGACCAACGATTGGCTTTTCTAGCTGTGTGGTCTGGTAGCCTTTGGGTAAATCTGGGTAGAAATAGTTTTTGCGCTCGAAGGCTGACTCTTTGCCAATCTCGGCGTCGATCGCCAGACCAAACATGACGGCGTAGTGCACGGCCTGTTTGTTAAGCACAGGCAATGTGCCGGGCATGGCCAGATCTATGGCGCAGGCTTGGGTGTTGGGCTCGGCACCATAGGTGGTGCTGGCACCTGAAAAGATTTTGGTTTTGGTGGCTAGCTGCACGTGCACTTCTAGACCGATGACGGTTTCCCAACCTGAATTACTCATTAGGATGCCCTCTCGGTTGCTGTTATTCCGTCTGGAGCTGTTATTCCTTCTGGTGCTAACGAATGCCACTCAGTAGCCTGCTGATACTGGTGGGCAACATTTAACATGCGCGCCTCATCAAAGTAATTGCCGATAATCTGCAAGCCAACGGGCTTGTCGTCAACCATGCCGCAGGGTACCGACATGCCGGGTAGGCCAGCCAGGTTGGTGGCAATGGTGTAAATATCTTCTAGGTACATGGCAACTGGGTCGTCGCCTTTGGAGCCAAACTTAAAGGCGGGTGATGGGCAGGTGGGGCCCATGATCACGTCAACTTTTTCAAAGGCTGTTACAAAATCTTGTTTAATGAGCTCACGTACCTGCTGGGCTTTGCCATAGTAGGCGTCGTAGTAGCCTGCCGACAGGCAGTAGGTGCCTATTAGAATGCGGCGCTGTACTTCTTCGCCAAAGCCTTCGGCTCTGGTGCGGCTGTATAGGTCGGTGAGGTCTTTGGGGTCTTCACAGCGATAGCCGTATCTCACACCGTCGAAGCGCGACAGGTTAGCTGATGCTTCGGCTGGGGCAATAACATAGTAGGCGGGTACTGATAAGCCGGTGTTGGGTAGGCTTATCTCGACTAGTTCTGCGCCCTGAGCTTCGAACTCTGCCAGTGCTGCGCGCACGGCCTGTTCGGTGCCTGGGTTTAGACCTTCTGAAAAGTATTCTGTGGGTACGCCGATGCGTAGCCCTTTAATGGGCTTGCCTAATGTAGCGCTGTAGTCGGGCACTTCGCGGTCGACACAGGTGGAGTCTTTGTCGTCGTAGCTAGCCATGCAGCTCAGCATAATGGCGCAGTCTTCGGCAGTACGGGCCATGGGGCCGCCCTGATCGAGACTTGATGCAAAGGCAATCATGCCCCAGCGGGAGACACGACCATAGGTGGGCTTTAAGCCAGTGATACCGCACAGTGCGGCGGGCTGACGAATAGAGCCGCCGGTGTCTGTGGCTGTGGCGCCGGGGGCTAACCTTGCTGCAACGGCTGCTGCGGAGCCTCCCGATGAACCTCCGGGAACACAGTCGGTGGCCCAGGGGTTTTTAACCGGGCCATAAAAGCTTGTTTCGTTGGAAGAGCCCATAGCAAACTCGTCCATATTGGTTTTGCCCAGCACTACCGCGCCGGCCTGTTCGAAATTATCGACTACGGTGGCATTGTAGGGGGGTATAAAGTTGTCGAGCATCTTGGAACCACAGCTGGTACGTACGCCGTTGGTGCAAAAGATATCTTTATGCAGCATGGGTACACCACACAGGGCTGGGGCATTGCCTGCGGCCAGACGTTGATCAGCGGCGGCAGCGGCTTTTAGTGCCTGGTCTGCGGTGATGGTGATCACTGCGTTGTAACCGGAGTTTAGTGCGGCAATACGCGCTAAAAAGTGCTGAGTTAGCTCAACACTGGTAAATTCTTTGCTCTGTAGCCCTTTGATGAGCTCGGCGATAGTTAGGTTATGCATTAGGGGTCTGGTTACTCTATAAATTTCTAATCTATGAATTTCTATTCAATGGCTATCTATTCAATGGCTATCTATTCAAAGCCTTTCTATTCTATGGCTCTCTGTTCCATTGCTCTTTATTCTATTACTTTGGGCACTAAAAATAGGCCTTCTTCGGTGTCTGGGGCTGTTGCCTGAAGCGCTTCACGCTGATTGATCTCGGTGACTTCGTCTTCGCGCAGACGTTGAGTTGCTTGCATGCCGCTAGACACGCCGTCTAGGCTGCTAGTGTCGGCTGCTTGAAGCTGGTCAACTAGCTCTAAAACACTGCCAAGTCGCTCGGCGACTTCGGTAATAGTGCTCTCGTCGATGGCAATGCGGGCTAGGGTTGCCAGCTTTTCGATTTCTTGCCGTTCAATGTTCATTTTTTAATCTCTAAGTTGGCTAAAAGGCGAATGTTTTCAGCAGCAGCGATTTTACATCAATTAATAGGCTTAGGTCAGGGGGTGAAATCGCTAAAATCGGCTAATTTCGCTGTTTTAGGCTTCTTTTGCGCTTCTATTAAAGAAGTAGTAGGAAGTTTTGTACAAGATCGGCTAGAATTCCCTCAACATGACCAAGATAGCGACTTACCCGCGTATTTGCGGCCGATTCACTATCGCATAACCACAGTATATTTTACTCTCCTTGTGTGATGAGTCCGCAGGCAGTGATTGAGGAAACGTAATTGATGTTATTTAAAAAACTCCGTGGCTTCTTTTCTAGCGATTTGTCGATTGATTTGGGCACTGCGAACACGCTCATTTATGTTCGCGAAAAAGGCATCGTTCTCAACGAGCCTTCGGTAGTGGCTATTCGCCAGCATCTGGGTCAAAAAATTGTTGAAGCTGTGGGTGTTGATGCCAAGCGCATGCTGGGTCGTACTCCGGGCAACATTACTGCCATTCGGCCTCTGAAAGACGGCGTTATCGCTGACTTTCAGGTAACAGAGAAAATGCTGCAGCACTTTATCAAGAAGGTACACGCCAAAAGCTTTGTACCCCCAAGCCCTCGCGTTCTTATCTGTGTGCCCTGTATGGCCACTGAAGTTGAGAAGCGAGCGATCAAAGAGTCGGCCTACAGTGCCGGTGCTCGTGAAGTGTTTTTAATTGAAGAACCAATGGCTGCGGCGATTGGTGCTGGCTTGCCGGTTGAAGAAGCTGTCGGTTCGATGGTTGTGGATATCGGTGGTGGTACTACCGAGATTGCCATTCTGTCGTTAAACGGCGTGGTGTTCTCTGATTCTGTACGTATTGGTGGCGACCGTTTTGACGAAGCCATTGTTAACTTTGTACGTCGCAAGTACGGCAGCGTGATTGGTGATACCACCGCTGAACGTATCAAGATGGAAATTGGCGCTGCTTATCTGGCCAAAGAAGTCCGAGAAATTGATGTTCGTGGTCGCAACCTTGCTGAAGGTGTACCCAAGAGCTTTACGCTTACTAGCGACGAAATTCTTGAAGCGCTGCAAGAGCCATTAGCTGGCATTGTTCAGGCTGTTAAGCGTGTTCTAGAGCAATCTCCTCCTGAGCTGGCTTCGGATATTGCCGAGACTGGTATTGTGTTGACTGGTGGCGGTGCGCTGTTGCGTGACCTTGATCGTCTGTTGACCCATGAAACTGGATTACCGGTTATTTTGGCTGAAGAGCCTCTGACCTGTGTTGCTAGAGGCGGTGGTGAGGCACTTGAGATGATGGACAATAGGCGCCTAGATACACTAACCCACTAGGTTATAGTTGAACTAACTATTAACTAATTATTAAAACAACTAGTCGTAAGTTTTTAGGAGCGGGCTTATTAACAACGTTTTTTCCAAGTCCGTCTCCCCCGCACGAAAAATTCTGATTGTCGGCTTAATCTCGTTCATGCTGATGGCGGTGGATGCTTATACCACCTGGCTGTCGCCTATTTCCAAAGTGGTTGATAACGCGATTCGACCATTCTATTGGGTGACCAATATTCCTGCTCGTATGCAAGAGTGGGGCGAAGCTAACACCACGCCTCGTGGTGAAATCCAACAAGACAATGCCCGGCTTAAACAAGAGGGGCTGATTCATAGCGCTCAGTTACAGCGCATGGCCGAACTAGCGGCAGAAAACCTGCGTTTGCGCCAACTTCTTAATGCTACCGAACTGCTGATGGACAGCGTACTGGTCACCGAGGTGATTGGTGTCTCTCCCAGCCCCCAAAGCCATACCGTAACCATTGACCGCGGTCGCGACGACGGTGTTTATGTGGGCCAGCCTATTCTCGATGCCGAAGGCTTAATGGGCCAGATTATTTCTGTGTACGACGGCCATAGTGTCGCGTTGCTTATTACGGATAGCAGCCATGCTCTGCCAGTGCAGGTTTTGCGCAATGGTGTGCGGTCGATTGCTGAAGGCACCTCTGACTACAATCGCATGCGATTGCGGTTTGTGTCGCCAACCTCAGATATTCAAGAGGGCGACCAGCTGGTTAGCTCTGGACTGGGTGGGCGTTTCCCGGTTGGTTACCCCGTTGGTAAGGTCACGAGTATTACCCAGCAACCGGGCAAGATATTTGTTGATGTTGAGGTTGACCCCTCGGCCGAGCTCGATCGCAGTAGGCATCTTTTGTTGGTGTTTACGCTTGGTGATAGTGCGGCAGACAGGGGCAGCCGTTGAACCCCGTCAACTTCACCAGCCCGGTGATTATCACGTTAATTATTGCGGTTTTTTTTCAGCTTATGCCCTCGTCAGGGGACTGGATTCTGTGGAAGCCTAACTTTCTTTTATTAGCAGTCATTGCATGGATTCTGTATGTGCCCAGTCAATACGGTATTGGCTTTGCCGCCTTGGTTGGCCTGTTTGCGGATGCGCTATTTCGTACTTCTCTAGGCCATTATGTGTTGGTGTTTGCCCTCTGTGGTGCCGTGGCCTATCTGTTGAGCCGCTGGCTGACTTATTTCTCGTTGTTTCACCGTACCTTTTTAGTTTTTGTTCTGGTTATCTTTGCAGAACTGATGGAATCGGCTCTGTTTTCAATCTGGGATCTCCCGATCAACCTAAGTCAGTTGCATATCCTAGGCTTTACCTCTGCGCTCACCTGGGTGTTTATCGATAAATTTGTCGCTAGGATTCATCTTCATCACCGCTAGGTTTTTTTGCTAGTAGCACTTAAGTGCGTTGACGAGGGTTGAGCAGCGTTAAGTGCGTGGAGTAGTTGTGAGTAGTGGTTAGTAGCGCTGCACTGAGGTTTTACTGGCAGCCCCACCTGTCGAGAACAAATACAGTCTACCGCGAGGGAAAAAATGTCTCATGCAGATCTAATATTGGCTTCGGCCTCGCCCCGTCGCTCTGAGCTACTGGTGCAGATCGGCGTGCGGTTTATGCAGTTGCCGGCAGATATTGATGAGACAGTGCACAGCGCTGAGTCGCCGGATGACTATGTGAGTCGCATGGCAGTCGAGAAAGCCCAGGCGGGCTATGGTCTTCAGACAGGTAATCTGCCAGTGCTGGGGGCGGATACGGCAGTGGTTTGCGGTGGGCAAATTTTTGGTAAGCCAACAGATCAAGATGACGCGGCTTATATGCTCGACCAACTATCCGGGGCAACCCATGAGGTGCTGACTGCTGTGGCCATAAACCACGGTGATAAAATGGCTCTCAGGCTGTCCAGAACAGCGGTGACATTTCGCACTATCTCGGCCAGCGAGAGTCTCAGTTATTGGCAAACTGGCGAGCCTTTAGGTAAAGCTGGCGGCTATGCCATTCAGGGCATGGGAGCAATCTTTGTGACAAACATAGAAGGCAGTTATAGTGGTGTGGTGGGACTGCCTATTGCCCAGACAGAAGAGCTATTAAGCCTGTTTAATATACCTGTTTGGCAAACAGTAAAACCCTAGTCGCGAGCTAACAATTACTATCGCTACAGCATTTCAATTTTTGCGGAAAACAGTATGAGTCGAGAAATTCTTATCAATATTACGCCGATGGAAACTCGCGTAGCCTTGGTAGAAAACGGCGTGCCGCAAGAAATCTCCCTCGAGCGCAATCAGAAGCGCGGTCTGGTGGGTAATATCTATAAGGGCAAAGTGGTCCGTGTGCTGCCAGGCATGCAGGCGGCTTTTGTGGATATAGGCGCAGAGCGAACAGCTTTTTTACATGTCGACGATCTGTATTTTGATCGCAGTACTGATGCTGCCACGCCAGATATTAAAACGTTGCTGCATGACGGTCAGAAAATACTAGTGCAGGTGATTAAGGACCCTATTAATACCAAAGGTGCTCGACTCACAGCTCAGCTGTCGGTTGCCGCCCGTTATCTGGTGTATATGGACAAAAGCACCCGCACGGGTATCTCCCAGCGTATTGAAGACGAAGAGGAGCGGGAGCGTCTAAAACAAGTGGTTGAAAGTGTTTTAGCTGAAGATAATCAGGACCCAGGTGGCTATATTGTGCGCACTGCTGCTGAAGGCGCCAGTGCCCTTGAGCTGAAGTCGGATATCCGGTTTTTACAGCGCATTTGGCAAGATATTGAACAGGCCAAGACAACCACTAAGGTTCCCAGTTGCATCTACTCAGAGCTACCCCTAGCCAAGCGTGTACTCAGAGATATGGCCTCTGAAGATGTCGAGAAAATATTGGTCGATTCCAGAGAGGTGCTCACAGAGCTGGTCAACTTCGGCAATAAATTTAGCCCAGAAATTGCCAATCTTATTGAGCATTACCCAGGGGAACGACCGCTGTTTTTTCTCCATGGCATTGAAGATGAAATCAGCAAGGCGCTCAACCGCTCTGTGCCGCTAAAATCTGGTGGCCATCTGGTGATTGACCAGACAGAGGCCATGACCACTATCGATGTTAATACCGGTGCCTTTGTGGGGCATCGCAATCTTGAAGAGACTATCTACAAAACCAATCTTGAAGCAGCCACTGCCGCAGCACGGCAGGTACGCATGCGTAATTTGGGCGGCATTATTATTGTCGACTTTATTGATATGCATAGTGCCGAGCACCGCAGGCAAGTACTGCGCACGTTTGAAAAAGCGCTGGCTCGCGACCGGGCTAAAAATAAAATTTCTGGGGTGACCGAGTTAGGGCTTGTGCAGGTGACTCGTAAACGCACCAGTGAGAGCCTAGAGCAGATACTTTGCGAAAGCTGCCCAACCTGTGAAGGCCGGGGATCGATTAAATCTGCAGAGACTGTTGGCTATGAGGTATTGCGAGAAATTTTGCGAGTGGCCCGTGCCTACGAATGTGATCAGTTGCGAGTGTTGGCCTCGGCAGCGGTAATTGAACGGCTACTCGATGAGGACTCTGCCCAGGTTGCCGATTTAGAAAAGTTTATTGGCCGCACTATTCAGTTTAGAGCTGAGGGATTATTTGCCCGTGAGCAGTTCGATATTATTCCGGTGTCAGAATAACTAATGAACAATCAATGAATAGCCAATTAATCAAAACATTGAAACTTGTAAGGCGTTGGTTCTGGCTTACGGGTGCCATGTTGGTTATCGGCACTGTGATTTTTATTGTTATTGGTCGCCAGACTATTACCCAGCTCGATGAGTTACGGCCCACCGTGCAATCGGTACTTAGCGATAGTATTGGTATGCAGGTCAAGTTGGGAGAGTTAAAGGGTGAATGGCCGCGTTTAAAACCCATTATTGATATTGAAAAAATCGAGATTATTGCTGAGGACCAGACAGCGGCGTTGGTTCTGGAACAAGGCCGAGCCAATCTGGATGTGTTTTCTACATTAAAATACAGGACGCCTATTTGGCGTGAGCTGATGGTGGATAAGCTTGCCTTGACCCTGATAGAAGATGCGTCCGGCAAGTGGGGGCTCAAGGGGCTCGCAGGCAATACTGAAACCGACCTTAAAATTATTACTGACCCTATTTTTTATAGCCGCCTTATTTCACTAAAGGAAGTAACGGTAAACCTGCAATTTTTCTCTGGCAAGCTGCTGCAGGTACATGGCGATAATGTGCAGTTAGAAAATGACACCGACTTCCATCGCGCTGAATTATCCCTGCGTATTGCCGACCAAGATGTGCCTGTTTTTGCGTTGATTGAGGGGCAGGGTGACCCGGCCGATCTAGAATCATTTCATGCTGACGGCTACTTGCAGCTAAAAGATTTTAATATCTCTAAACCCCTAGTGACTCTTATTAAACCTTTGTTGCCAGAGTTGTTTGCCAACCTGGCAGAATTTCAGGCCAATGCCAGTGGCGAGATTTGGATTGATTTTCATCCCGGCGGGGCTTTGGACTTTGAGGGTAACCTAGCTATTAGCGAGATTCCTTTGGACTGGTTGGCGGATGTTCCTCCGGTGGAAAATGTCAGCACTGAAATCACCGGTTGGTTTACGCCTGGGTTGGACTGGGGCACTCGTTTACAGAGCTTTGATTTTAGTTGGTCTGACGCGGATATTGACCCGCTTGATTTGGTGTTTACCCAGAGGCTTGGCTCCCGGTGGCAGGATTTTGATGTTTCTTTTAATCATTTAGATCTTACGGTATTGGCTGACCTGCTGGGCCAAACACGTATGCCGTCGAACAAGATCCTTGAGATTATTGATGAGTTGCAGCCCCAAGGGAGTTTGGGGGCGCTGACTCTTGGCCATGCAGAGACTGGCTATTATGTGCAGGCCAATTTAGACGGCATTGAGATGAAGCCCTATAAAGGTGTGCCTGGTGTTAAAGGTCTCAATGGCTACATAGAGTTAGACGAGACTGGTGGTCTATTTCATATTGACGACAGTGACGGCTTTGATGTTTATTTCCCATTGGTTTACCGGGATTATATTTCTGTTAAAAAGGCCCTTGGTACGACCTATTTAGACTGGCAGCCAGACAACAAAACCTTGGTGGTGCGCAGTGAACCAATACTGACGGTTATAGACGCTGGCACTGCTCTTATTATGTATTCTGTTGAACAGCAACTACCTTCTAATGGCGTCGCGCCTGTGGTTAGTTTGGTGGTGGGTGGCCGCGATATCGATGCTAAATATAGCAGCCAGTACTTGCCCTATAAAATGCCAGCTGCGTTATCCAGCTGGCTTGATACGGCTGTTCTAAGCGGCAACGTAAAAGAGTTTGGTATTCTATTTCATGGTGGGCCACCGCGATTAGATCGTACCGCTAAAACCACCCAGCTATTATTTGATATGGAAAATACCAATATCAATTATCACCCAGACTGGTTGGGTCTGCGCAACATACAGACAGTGGTGTTAGCTGATGACGGGTATGTGGAAGGGACTGCTAACGCCGGTAATGTCGGCGGTGCCAATATTATTGAGGCTACCGCAATCTATGATACCGAAGTGCCCCCAGCGCAACGGTTACTCATTGTCGATAGTTCGATTACCAGCGAGATGTCAGCCGCCATTAGTATCCTTGATCAGTCGCCTCTTAAGAAAAATATAGGCCCGCTTGCAGGCTGGGAAACCACGGGTCAGGCAGCTATTGATATGCACCTAGAGATTCCGCTAGTTAGCAAAGCTGTACGAGCCAAAGGCAATGTGCCCACTGGGAACTACCAGCTTAGTGCTGAATTAGCAGATGGTTCGATGGCCATTCCCAATACGTCTATTGCTGTAAAGCAACTTGCTGGGTCGGTTACGTTTTCGCTGCAAGATGGTTTGCAGTCACAGAATATGACAGGCCTGTTTTGGGACGAGCCTCTAACGGCAAAGCTATATAAGACCGATGGTGAGCAAAAGCTGGCCTTTAAAACTGAATTCAAACCGCAGAGCCTGACCAGCCTAGTCGACTTCCCATGGCCGGAGGTTTTGTCGGGCATGATTCCTGTTGATGGGTTGATCAGCCTGCCTGCAGCTGCCGACAAAAAGCCTGTAACCATGCAGGTGGTGAGTCAAATGCAAGGGGTTAAGGTCGACCTTCCCCAGCCTCTGGGTAAAGCCGCTAGCGATCTTCGAACAATGGATATGACCCTGCACTTTAACCCTGAATTTAATCGAATGACTGGTACTTTTGGCGATAACTTAATCAGTGATATGAGTTTCTCCAAGGGCACAATAACCCAAGGGGTGGTTAGCTATGACCGAACGAACCTAGTATCAACTCCCAACGAAGTATTAGTGGCGGCCTATCTGCCGACCACCGAGTTAGCTATTTGGCAGCCGACCATTGAGCTGTTTAGCCGCAACTCAGCAAAGGCTGTAAGCCCCAAGCTGTGGAAGCCGGTATTTGATCTGAAGTTTGATGAGCTCGAGTTAGCCACGTTTAATCTAAAAGATATTAATGCCGAGATTCGTTTAAATCCAGAGTCTACGGACATTCAATTTACCAGCCAGCTTGGCGATGGTATGGCTAGCCTGCCGACCAATGACAGGTTAGTGCCAACCATAAACCTGTCCCGCCTCAGTTTACCCAAAGAGATGCTTCAAGAGAAAATTGGACAAGAGGCTATAGACCCAAGGCTATTTTTAGCCGCCAATGTGTCGGTTGATCAGTTATCGGTGGGCGATGCCGAATGGGGCTCTATTGCCTTTGAGGTACGTCCAGAAGTGTCTGGTGCGGCCTTTAACCGTATTAAGGGCGACCTGTTTGGTTTGCAGCCTGGAGCTTCTGACAAAGAGCCAGCTACTGAGTTTTTCTGGAGCTTTGACGGCACTAATTATGGCAGTCGTCTTTTGGGCCCAATCGGGATTGGCGATATTGGCGACATGTTTACCGCGTTCAATATTGGCAAAGTTGCTGACAGTACTTCTGGAAAAATGACTGTTGACCTGTTTTGGCAGGATAAGCCTTGGAATATTGCCAAAGACAATATCTCTGGGGATTTTCAGATTTTCTTAAAGGACGGCAGCTTTTATAAATCTTCTGGAGGCGCCGATGCGGCCCTAAAGTTGGTGAGCCTGTTTAACTTTGCAAACTGGTTGCGCCGCCTGCAGCTAGACTTTTCTGACGTGGTTGGCCAAAACCTTGCTTACAACGACTTGATGGGCATCATACATTTTGAGGATGGTGTGGCGCAGTTGCAGGAGCCTTTAAAAATGAAAATGCCGTCAGGGCGCATGAGCATGGCCGGTAATTTTGACCTGATCAATGAAACCGTTGATGCCCGATTGGTGGCTACTTTACCAGTGGCAACTAACCTGCCCTGGGTAGTGGCGTTGTTGGGTGGTCTGCCAGCAGCCGCTGGTGTGTACCTGACCAGTAAGCTGGTAGAAAAGCAGGTAGATCGGTTATCAAGTATTAGCTATAAGGTCGCGGGCCCTTGGGATGATATTGAAGTGTCAGTGGATTCTATTTTTGCTGCAGAGCTTAAAAACGAAACCCAGGAAGCCGCTAAATCAGCTAAGCCTAAGACGTCGCCAGAGCCCATTGAGCAAGATAAAAAACCTATCCCTGAAGAGGCATCTGCGCCAGAGGCATTCACGCCACAGCCTAAGGTCGAGTCTCCCCAATGAAAATTGTTGCTGCCGCTGTTCAATTAAAACCTCAGGGTTGCGTAGAGGCTAACTTGCGCCATGCAGAGGCCTTGTTACTTGAAACAGCAGAAGCGGGCGCTCAGCTGGTAGTGTTGCCAGAAAACTTTGCCCATTATGGGCAGACAGATTTTTTAGCGGCGGGGCGCTCGGAGTCTGACCCTGAAGGCCCCGTACGTCAGTTTTTAGCCCAGCAGGCAAAGCTGCATGGGTTTTGGTTGGTCGGTGGCACGATCCCGGTTGCCGAGTCCAAACCCAGGTCATTTGCCCGATCCTATGTGGTTAACCCCCAGGGTGAGACAGTGGCCCATTACGATAAGATCCACCTGTTTGATGTGGATGTTACGGCTAATAGTGGCGGTAATAAGAGTGCCTATCGTGAATCTGACGACTTTAGCGCGGGCCACAAGGTGATAACCGTACCTACCGACTTGGCTGTGCTGGGCCTGACGGTTTGTTATGACCTAAGGTTTGCAGAGCTCTATCAAAAATTGACCCAGGCGGGTGCGCAAATAATTACTGTCCCCTCTGCCTTTACGGCGGTAACGGGGAAGGCCCATTGGCAGGTTCTACTGCGCGCTCGGGCTATTGAGAATCAGCTGTTTGTGATTGGTGCCAATATGGTTGATCGTGAACACAAAAAGCGTGGACTCTGGGGTGGCAGTGCCATTGTCGATCCCTGGGGCAATGTGCTGGCCTCGTTGGATGATAAGCCTGGTGTTGCGGTGGCTGAGATTGATTTGGCTCTTATTGAAGAGCATAGGGCTAAGATGCCTGTTGCTCAGCATCGTACTCTTTAGGGCTTGGGTTTATTCGGAGGATTCTCTTAGGTAGATAAATAGCTTGCGGGCGGCAACTGGTGGTTTCTTGGCTTCCATTTCTCGATTGGCTTGGCGCTGCAGGTTGCGAAGCTGTTGGCGGTCGGTATTGGGGTAGAGCTGCATGAAGTCTTCCATTGCGTCGCTACCTTCGTTGATGATGCGGTCTCGCCACTCTTCTAATTTAGCAAAATGCTTTCTGTAGGTCTGGGACTGATGGTCCATCCGCTCTAAGGTTTCTTGAATAACATCAATATCCAAGGTGCGCATAAGCTTGCCAATATATTGCAAATGGCGACGCTTAGCTTCGCGGCTTTTTAAGCGCCGAGCTTCCTGAATGGCTTCTTCAAGAGCTTCGGGAAGATCAAACTTTTGCAGTTTACCGTTGGGCATATCGACGAGCTGCTCGCCCATTTTTTGCAGGCTGTGGCTATCGCGCTTGAGTTGCGATTTGCTGGGGCCGTCCCACTCTGGTTTTTCGGGCTGGGGCGTTTGATCTGGCTGGTCTGCTTGATTTGTCATTAGGCGAGAAATACCGATGCTAGTCCAAGGAATGAGACGAAGCCGACTATATCGGTAACCGTCGTGAGGATCACTGAGCCAGCTAGGGCCGGATCTATTTTCATGGCGCGTAAAAATACGGGTAACAATGTACCGGTAAGGGCTGCAGCCATTAGATTAATAGCCATGGCTAAACCAATAATTAGGGCCATGGTCATATCTTGAAACCAGATAGAGACCACAGAGCCAACCACCACCGCGTAGAGCATGCCATTAAGCGCGCCTACGGTAAATTCTTTACTCAGCAACCAAGATAGATTGCCTCGCTCTACCTGCCCCAGCGCCATGCCACGAATCATCACGGTCAAGGTCTGGCTGCCGGCAACGCCACCCATGCTTGCCACTATGGGCATCAAAATAGCTAGGGCTACGACCTTATCTAGGGTTGCCTCGAACATACTAATGGCCGTAGACGCGAGAAGCGCGGTGAGCAGATTGACGCCAAGCCACAGTGCACGTCTTGGTGCTGTGCGGGCAATGGGAGAAAAGGTGTCTTCGGTGTCGCTCAAACCAGCCATTGCCAATAATGAGTGATCGGCGTCTTCTACAATTACATCAACAACATCATCAATAGTGATGCGGCCGAGCAGGTGATTATTGTTGTCGACTACCGGTGCCGAGACTAAATCATATCGCTGGAATAGCTGCGCCACGTCAGAATCGGTAAGGTTGACGTGAATGGCTTGAACCTCGGTATTCATCACTTCGCGAACCGTGGTGGTAGGGCTTGAAGTGAGTAACTTACCTAGAGACAGATTGCCTAAAAAGGCATCTTTACGGCTCACCACAAAAAGGTTGTCTGTGGTATCTGGAATCTCTTCAAAGCGACGTAGGTAACGTAGTACCACGTCGACGGTAATATCTGGGCGCACCGTAATAACCTCGGTGTCCATCAGGCCGCCGGCCGTGTCTTCGTTGTAGGTCAGTACAGACTCTACTCTGTGCCTGTCTTGCACAGACATGGCTTTGAGTACTTCGGGAATAACTCGATCTGGCAGTTGCTGCAGAATGTCGACAATGTCATCGACATCTAGACCTTCGGTTAGGGACGCAACTTCTGCACCGTCCATTTCATTCAGAAATTCCATTTGAATTTCGTCGGACAGCTCTTGAATGACTTCGCCGGACATTTCGGGGTCCACAAGCCCCCATAGAACATGGCGGAATTTAGGCGGAGCAGTTTCTATTTGGTGGGCAATATCTGGTGGTGCGAGATTATTAAGGATATGACGAACCTGATTCAGCGTTGCCGAATCAATTGTAGCTCCTAGCTTGGCTAGCAAATTATTGTCTGTGATATTGTTCATATCTCTTCCCTAACGAAACCGCGATGTCACGGTTATGCATGCCATTTTAACGGGCTATGGCCCTGACGGATAGGTATTACTGATATTTACAATGTTTAAACCGGTGAAGCTATTCGCCTTCACCAAAATAGTCGTTGAGCAACTCGGTGATTTCGTCGCAGGCAATCTGTTCGTCTGGGCCATTAAACTCAAAGATAAGTTTGGTGCCCTGGTTAGCCGCTAGTAGCATGAGAGACATAATACTTTTTGCATCGACTAATGGTTCTTCTATGCCTGTGCGTACGGCACATTGGTGGTGTCCGGCGGCGCTGGCAAGTTTAGTGGCGGCTCGAGCATGGAGCCCTAGCTTGTTAATAATAGGCAGTTGGCAGCGAATCATGAGCTGAGCTCTTTGTGAACGACTTGGACAAAAGGCTGCTCTTTAGAAAAATGTTCGCAAAGTCGGTTTGCCATATAGACAGACCGATGCTGCCCACCAGTGCAGCCGATGGCAATGGTGAGGTAGCTGCGATTGTTGGCCTGAAACTTGGGTATCCATCTTGTCAGGTAACCAATAATGTCCGCCAGCATCGACGCGACATCAACCTGGCCTTCTAAAAATTCAATAACCTGAGGGTCTCGCCCGGTCTGCCCGCGCAGTTCCTGTTTCCAATAGGGATTAGGTAAACAGCGCACATCGAAGATGAAGTCTGTGTCTTCAGGGATGCCCCGCTTAAAGCCAAAGCTCTCAAACAAAATAGACATATGTTGATCACTGTGGGGTACCACAGTATTTTTAATAAGGTCCCGAAGTTGATGCAGGGATAGCCCGGACGTATCGATATTGCGATCGGCGATATCGGCAATGGGCGCGAGCATCTCTTTTTCTAGATCTATGGCCTCTTTAAGGCTGATATGGTCATTGCTCAGGGGATGTTTGCGCCTAGTTTCACTATAACGACGCAGTAGGTCGCTGCTATGGGCACGTAAAAACATCACGTTGACCTCGACGCCACTGCCAGCGATGCGTTTCAATATCTCTGGTATTTTATTCAGGTCGCCGACAAGGTTGCGGGCATCAATACCCACAGCCAATTTTAATTCTTCACCGTTGCTGTGGTCGGTTTGAAGTTGGGTGATGAGTTCGGGTAATAAGCTGGCCGGCAGGTTATCAATACAGGTAAAGCCCACGTCCTCAAGAATATTGAGGGCAGAGCTTTTGCCGGATCCGGAGCGACCGCTGATAACAACTAGACGCATAATTAGTTAGCGCGCTCCAATTGTATGGCGGTGGAAAATAATTCGTCATTGCTGCTGCACTGCCGCAACGATTGTCGCGAGGATTCGTTTTGCATCAATGCCGCAACTCTTGCCAGAGTGGCAAGGTGTTCGTCATTCTTTTCCTCTGGAACTATGAGCGCAAAGATTAGGTCAACCGGTTGATCGTCCAGAGCGTCAAAGTCCACGGGATTTTGCAGTTTTATGAGGCAACCATGGATGCGGTTGAACCCAGAAGCACGACAATGGGGTATGGCCACGCCTTCCCCAATGCCAGTGCTGCCGAGACGTTCTCGCGCAACAAGCTTGTGAAATAAGCTGTCACTCTGTTCGGCATCACCACCGAGTTGTTCGGTGATAAATGCCGACAGGTTTTCTAAAACGCGTTTTTTACTGCCACCAGGCAGATCGCATTTAGTCATTGTTGGTGACAGTACATCGGTGATTTTCATTGCTTGAACTAATGGCCTCTGTGTTTCTCTTTGTGCTTGATCAGCTGTCGGTCAAGTTTGTCGGTGAGTGCGTCGATGGCAGCGTAGAGGTCTTCATGCTCTGCATTCGCAAACAGCTCTCCTCCAGTAACATGTACGGTCGCTTCGGCTTTTTGGGCTAATTTATCGACGGTTAAGATGACAGATGTGCTGGTGATTTGTTCGTAATGTCTTTCCAGTTTGGAAAGTTTGTTGGTGACATAGTCTCGGATAGGGTCGGTGATATCTAAATGGTGTCCACTTATAGTCATTTGCATGCCGTTCTCCTTTTACTTGGCGTTTTCAAATCTCTTTCTCTGACTTGAGGAAGGAATCCCCATACTCTCACGGTATTTCGCGACAGTGCGTCGAGCAACTTGAATTCCCTGTTCCTCTAATAATGAGGTTAGCTTGTTATCGCTCAATGGTTTGGCTGGTTGCTCAGCGCTAATCATTGTTTTTAGGATAGCGCAAACTGCAGTAGATGAACACTCTCCACCACCTGATGTTCCCACATGGCTAGAAAAGAAATATTTCAGTTCAAAAATACCCTGCGGCGTGGCCATATATTTTGTAGTTGTCACCCTTGAGATAGTCGATTCGTGCAGATCTAATTTGGTCGCAATATCAGATAAGACCATCGGTTTCATGGCGACAGGCCCATGTTCAAGAAAGCCCTGCTGTAAGTCTATTATAGTCATTGATACGCGCATCAGGGTTTCATTACGACTCTCTAGGCTGCGAAGAAACCAGCGCGCCTCGGCGAGATTGTCCTTAAGAAATTGATTTTGGTCGCTGGTATCAGAGCGTTTAATGAGATTACTGTAAGTGTCATTAATGCGCAGCTTGGGCATGTTGCTGTCATTGAGTTGCACTCGCCAGCGGCCCGCAATTTTTTCTACATAAACGTCGGGCACAATATATTCGGCATCGTTTACGGCCAGTGCTTCCCCTGGTCTTGGGTTTAGGCTGCGAATAAGTGTTAGGCCTTCTTGAATCTCGTCGCTGCTGTAGCCTGTTTTTTTGCTTAAGCGGGCGAGTTCTACAGACGCGATGTCGTCGAGAAACTCAGCTGTTAGCCGCTTGGCTTGATCTAGATAGGGAGTTTCTGCGCTCAGCTGATTTAGCTGAATAAGCAGACATTCTTTAATGTCGCGGCCAAATATTCCCGGTGGATCAAACTGCTGTAGCCGCTTTAATACTGCTATTAGTTCATCGTCTTCCAGGGCATCTTCTGGGTCGTCATAGCTTATATGGTCGGTGATCTCGCGGAGATTGGCACCGATTAAGCCGGTATCGCTAATGGAGTCGATATAGGCTTCGGCGATCTCGCGATCACGGTCAGAAAAAGGCGTGAGATTAAGCTGCCAGTGCAGATGATCTTGCAGAGATTCGGTGACCTGATGAACCTGCTCTAGGTTAATCTCACCACCGCCACTGCTGGTGGGCGCAGGGGCGTTATAAACCTCATCCCAGTTAGCGTCGACGGGTAAATCCTGAGGAATATCATTTTCCCAGGTACTGTCGACTTCTGCTTCGGTCACTGTTGTTTCAGTGGCGTCTGCTGCGGTGGCATGGAGGCTGGGATCGTCGGTATTAAAGTCGACATCATAATCTTCGCTTGAGAGCGAGTCGGTGCTGTCGAATTGAGTGTCTGCTTGATTATCGTATTGGCTGTCTTGCTGGCTATCTTGATCGGGGCTGGAACTGTCAGCATTGGAAGCTTCGGTGCTTGAGCCATCAGTGCGGCCAACGTCTTCGTCTATTTCAAGAAGGGGGTTGCTATAGAGTTGTTCGATAACCTCTTGGCGCAGTTCAAGGGTCGACAGCTGCAAAAGCTTGATGGCCTGTTGTAGCTGAGGCGTCATCGTGAGCTGTTGGCTGATCTTGAGCTGTAAGCCTGGGCGCATAAATGGTTATCGTTCTAATAATGGTGTAATGCAATTTTAGTGCCGTTTTACACCATCTGGCAATCATCCATTTGTGAATTGGTCCATTATTAGAGGGTAAAGTGCTCTCCTAGGTAGGTTTTTCGCACTTTTGCGTCATTTAAGATGTGTTCGGTGGTGCCCTCGGCAATCACATGGCCTTCGCCAATAATGTAGGCATGCTCACAGATATCTAGGGTTTCACGCACATTGTGGTCGGTAATTAGCACGCCGATACCACTGTCGCGCAGGTGGCGAATAATATTTTTGATGTCGTTGACCGAAATGGGGTCGACGCCAGCGAAGGGTTCATCTAACAAAATAAACTGCGGATCTGCGGCTAGGGCGCGCGCAATTTCTACTCGCCGCCGCTCTCCACCGGACAGGCTCATGCCGATATTTTTTGCCAAATGGGAAATGTGAAACTCATGGAGCAGGTCCTCTAAGCGCTGCCTGCGCTGCTGCCTACTGAGTTCAGGTCGGGTCTCGAGAATGGCGAGAATGTTATCTTCGACGCTGAGTTTTCTAAAAATGGACGGCTCTTGGGGCAGGTAGCCGAGACCGCGACGCGCACGACCATGCATGGGCAGGGCGGTGATATCTAAATCATCTATGGTGATGGTGCCGCCGTTTTGGGCGACAAGACCAATAATCATATAAAAACAGGTAGTTTTGCCGGCGCCATTGGGGCCCAACAGGCCTACAATTTCACCCTGTTTAACGGACAGGGATACATCTTTAACGACGGGTTTTTTACCATAGGATTTGGCGAGATTACGCGCTTCTAAAACGGCCATTAGGGTTGGGTCTCTTGTGCACTGTCTGATTCACTGTCGCTTTTTATTGTCGAGTCTATTGCCGAGTCTATTGCCGAGTCTGTTTTAGCGTCGATTTTAGAGCCAGCTTCAGGCTCAGCCGCAGAATCTTCTTGAGTGGCCGGCGGGATAACTAGCTGGATGCGCTTTTGGTTACCGCGATCGCCACCTGTAGCTTTCCATGTTTCATTTTTTAGATCATAGGTGATTTTCTCGCCTTTGATCAGCGTACCGTTGCGTGACAACGAGGCATTTTTACTCAAGTTGATTTGATCGAGGGCCAGCATGTATTCAATCACCTCACCACGGGCTACCACCATGCCACCCTCAACCTGGTTTTGCTGTTGGTAGCTAGCCGGTGTGCCAAGGGACACAATGCGGCTGACTTTTTTATCGTTGTAATGAATAGTGACCCTGTCTGCATCAATTAAAACCGAGCCCTGACGCATAATTACGTTGCCGCGATATTCAGTTAAGCCTGTTTTGTCGTTGCGTTCAGCTAAATCAGATTCAATGGTAATAGGCTGTTGGCGATCATCGGGAAGGGCCTCGGCGCCTAGGGAAAAAAGCAGGCACATGGCAGGAATAAGAAACTTACAGAGGCTCATGGATGGCGCGGACCTTAGATTTAATGGTAAATACTTCATTGCGGAGGTTGGCCTTTAGCCCATTTCCGGAAAGTGTAACCTCTGGAGTGAGTAGTTTAAAGGGACCTTCGGTCGAGGCAATATTACTGGACGGCAAAAAAGTGAGGTCGGCAGCTGTTAATTTGGTGACTCCTTGGGAGTCATTAATCAGGGCAACCACATTGCCTTCAAGGTACAGGGTTTCGCCTCCGTCGCTTAGATGTCCCTTTTTTGCATCTAAGTTGAGGCGTTTAGCCTCGGAGCCTTTGTTAGCTGCCGGCGCTTGATTAACCACCAGCTGAGGTAGCGTCAATATAAGCTCGCCATTGCCGGTATAAAAATCCATCTTGGGGGAGCTGAGCACAAACTGTTCTGCACCAGTTGTATCGTAACGGTGGCTGACTACATTGGTCATATAGCTGTCAGCACTAGGTGTTTCTTCGATTTGACCGGCTTGTGGGCTTAAAAAAGATTCTGGGGGGCTGTCCCACACCAACAGAAAGCCACCAATAAATATCAGCAGGCCAGCAACCAGGAAAACCTGTTTAATCATTGAAAAGTAGCCAGAATCGGCTGAAGTTTGCCCTGAGCCTCAAGAATCATTTCGGCAATCTCGCGAACGGCCCCTTGGCCACCAGCTTTAGATGTTTGCCAATGGGCTTGAGCCGCGACTGTAGCACTGCCATTGGCTGGCGTTATACCCAAACCAACACGGCGGATAACGGCCAAGTCTGGCAGATCATCGCCTACAAAGGCAATTTCATCCATCTGCACATCCATGGTTGCTAACAGCTCATTGAGGGCAGTTAATTTGTCTTCACGGCCTTGCACAACAGGGTCAATGGATAGCTCATCGGCTCGGCGCTGGAGAAGTGCAGAGACTCGACCGGTAATAATGCCCACCTGAATATCGCCTTTTTGCAGCAGCTTAATGCCCAGACCATCCTGAATATTAAAGGCTTTCATCTCTTCGCCGCTATTGCCGTAGTACAGTCGACCATCGGTGAGAACACCATCGACATCAAGCAACACTAGTTTTATTTTCTTAGCCGCCTCAGTGACAGCAGCTGAAAGCTTCTCGGCCATTAAACGACTCCCGCTCGCAGAATATCGTGCATATGTAAAACGCCCACTGGCGAGTGATTTTCGTCTTCGACAATCAATGCAGTAATGGTAGCGGCTTCCATAATGGTCAGCGCTTCGGCGGCAAGAATATCGCGACTAATTGTTTTTGGGCTAGCCGACATCACGTCTTTCATGCTGGCCGCACTAATATCAATTTTCTGGTCAATCACTCGACGCAGGTCACCGTCGGTAAAGACGCCGAGTAATTTATTATTGGCATCCACTATCGTGGTCATACCGAACCCTTTCTTAGTCATCTCTACCAGCGCATCTTGTAACAGCTGGTCCATTGTGACCTTAGGGACTTCACCGTCTTTATGCATAATATCGCCGACCCGCAGCAATAGTTTGCGGCCAAGGGCTCCGCCGGGGTGAGAAAAGGCGAAGTCTTCAGCGCTAAATCCGCGAGATTCTAGCAGCGCGATAGCCAGAGCATCACCCATAACCAGAGTCACCGTGGTGCTGGTAGTAGGGGCGAGATTTAAAGGGCAGGCTTCGGTGGTAACACTGACATTAAGGTTGGCGCAGGCTGACTGGGAGAGCACAGACTCTGGGTCTCCCGTCATGCTAATCAGCGGAATACCAAGGCGCTTGATCAATGGCAAAATGGTGATCACTTCGGCAGTGCTACCAGAGTTAGATATGGCAATAACCACATCACTCTTGGTGATCATACCCAGATCACCATGGCTAGCTTCGCCGGGGTGCACAAAAAAGGCTGGGGTACCGGTGCTTGCTAGAGTCGCGGCAATTTTATTGCCTATATGGCCAGACTTACCCATTCCCGTAACAACCACGCGCCCCTTACAGGCAAGAATGGTTTCGCAGGCAATCTCGAAATCATGGTTTATAAAAGGTGCCAGTTGGCTGACGGCTAGCGCTTCCATCTCGACGGTGCGCAGGCCTGACTTAATAAATTCTTGTGCTGCCATAATCAATTACTTATTGGTGATAAACCGGAATTTTGAGGGCCATTATAGGGCAAAACTCTTGCTTGAATACTTAGGTTAAAGCTGTCTAGTTATGGGTAGTGCCTAAACTGCAGTGATGGCAGGCCAAAGCAAGACATAATAAAAACCATAGCCGGCCAATAAAACCAAACCTAAGCCTCTGGATAATCGCGCCTTTTGCGGGCTCTTACGTAATGCTAGAGCGACTAGAGCGATCATCAATACTGTCATAAAGGCCATAGCGGCAAAGTCGCGGGCAAATACTTCTTGGTCCAGAGCCATAGGTGCAATAGCCCCTGCGGAGGTCATAACCAGCATTAGATTAAACAGGTTTGAGCCAAACACATTGCCCAAGGCAATGTCATGGTGCCCTTTAAGAGCAGACATAACCGAGGCGGCGAGCTCTGGAAGGCTGGTGCCAATGGCGACAACCGTAAGCCCGATAATTAATTCGCTAATGCCAGCATAAACGGCAATAGATTGCGCTCCCCAGACGGTGACTCGAGCGCTCACTAATAGAACGACTAAGCCCACAACAAACAGCAGACCGGCCTTTGCCATAGGTAAGACAGGAATCTCTTCAGCTTCTTCTACAGCTTCTGGGTTGGGGTGGTTTTTTTTGTATTTCACAATCACTATTAATAGAGGGATCGTTAACAGCGCTAGGGCAATGCTTTCACCGCGATGTAAAAAGCCATCGTAGAGGCACAGGCCAGCCAGCGCTGTAATCAGTAAGAGTGTCGGGCTCTCCTCGCGAAGCAGGTGTTTTTGCACCGGCAGCGGCGCTACCAGAGCGGTGATACCCAGCACCAGGCCAATGTTGGCCAAATTGGAACCCAGGGCATTACCCACCGCCATTTGAGGCACATTACTTAGGGCGGCATTAATAGACACTATGATTTCTGGCGCTGAGGTGCCAACCGATACTAAGGTTAGACCTATCACCATCGGTGAGATGCCAAAGTTACGAGCGGCGCCAGCGCTGCCAGCGACAAATCTGTCTGCACCCCAAAGAAGCCCCAATATTCCAGCGACAAGGGCAAACATGGGTAAATAAAGTGCTGACATAGAGTCTCCGATGACGGCTCGTGTTGGTTTATTCAATAAAGCGGGAATGGTATAGTGCGCAGCCGCAGTTGTCAGCACTAGTGCACTAGATTATTGAACTGCTGTCAAAACGTAAGGATTAAATAGGGAGTGACATTATGGAAAGCGTAAAATTAAGTCTGCGCACAGTATTTTTGGGTCTTTTGGTCTGTCTGGCACCTATGGTTTCAGCCGGCGATACCAAGGCAGACCCGTTCAGCCAAATTGAGCAAGTAACCGTTGAATTGCTGACCGTGATCGGCCAGCACAGTGAAGGTTACCCCAGTAATGAACAAGCCTACTTTACGGCCTTGACTGAGTTGCTGGACCAGCACATAGATTTTAAATATATTGCTAAGCAGGTAACTGGCCCTTACAAGTCTTCTTTAACTAAGGCTCAGAGCACCCTCTTTGAGACTAAGTTTCGCAACGGTTTGATGGAAACCTATGGTCGCGGGTTAGTTGGCTATGGCAATGAAGAAATTGTTTTGATCAACAGATCTGCCTTAAAGCCCGGTCAGCGCAAAGTCTCGGTCAAGCAAGAAATTCGCAGCAGCGGTGCCGTATACCCCATGGAATATTCTATGGCATTGAGCAAAAGAACCGGCAAGTGGAAGGCGATCAACGTAATTATTAATGGTATTAATTTGCGCGATATTTTCCGCAGCCAATTTGTTAATGCCGTACAAAGATCTGATGGTGGCATAGACGCTGTAATCGCCGGATGGTCAACAGAAGCCGAATAGGCCTAATAAAGAGTTAATTAAATGAATCCTGAAGATGTAAAAATACTGCTAGAAGGTTCTTTGTCTGATTGCCAGATTCAGGTCGAGAGCGAAGGCAGCCACTACAATATTGTTGCCATTGGTGACCTGTTTGATGGCAAGCGCGCGGTTCAGCGTCAGCAAATTATCTATGCTGCTCTAAAAGAGCAGATTTCTTCTGGCGCGATTCATGCCGTCAATATGAAAATTTTCACTCTTCATGAGTGGGAGCAGCAGGCCTGATCCAGGCGGTGGGGCTGCAGCTTATGCTGTCAGCCCAATTCAAAATCACATTTCTAAAGTTGGAGTTATCCAATGGATAAACTGATTATTCAAGGGGGCGCAGTGCTCCGTGGGGAAATTCGAATTTCCGGGTCCAAAAACGCGGCACTACCCATATTGTCGGCGGCACTGTTATCTGAGGGGTTGGTGACCATTGGTAACCTTCCTCATCTGCAGGATGTGACTACCACCATCGAATTGCTCGGCGCTCTTGGCATTACTGTCAGCATTGACGAAAAAATGCGCCTAGAAGTGGATACCTCTACTCTTAATAATCTGACTGCGCCCTATGATTTGGTGAAGACCATGCGCGCCTCGATTCTGGTGCTGGGTCCTATGTTGGCCCGTTATGGTGAGGCCAACGTATCATTTCCTGGAGGCTGTGCAATTGGTAGCCGCCCCGTCGATCTGCATTTGCGTGGTTTGGAAGCCATGGGTGCGACCATCGAAATTGATGAAGGCTATATCCGTGCACGTAGCGATGGCCGCCTGAAGGGCGCACATATCTTTATGGATATTGTTTCAGTGGGGGCGACCGAAAACCTCATGATGGCCGCTGCACTGGCAGAGGGCACCACCGTGATCGAAAACGCGGCCCGTGAACCCGAAATTGTTGATCTGGCTAATTGTATGAATGTCTGGGGTGCTGATGTTCAGGGCGCTGGCTCCAATACACTTACTATTAATGGTGTTGAAAAGCTGACTGGGGGTTACTTTGAAGTGATGCCCGATCGCATTGAGACCGGCACCTATTTGGCCGCAGCAACAGCCACAGGCGGCAAGATCAAGGTTCGCCAGACCGACCCATCGACCCTAGGGGCAGTGTTGCTCAAGCTTGAAGAAGCGGGCGCTGTGATTACTCAGGGAGAGGACTGGATTGAATTGGATATGCAGGGCAAACGACCCCGTGCGGTGAATATTAAGACGGCTCCTTACCCGGCCTTCCCAACGGATATGCAGGCCCAGCTCACGGCGGTAAACGCGGTGGCTGAGGGGACAGGCATTATTACCGAGACTATTTTTGAGAACCGCCTCATGCAGGTGCAAGAACTTAACCGCATGGGTGCCAGTATTACCGTTGAGGGCAATACCGCGGTGGTTACTGGGGTGGAGAAGTTAAAGGGCGCACCGGTTATGGCGTCTGACTTGCGGGCATCGGCGGCGTTGGTGATTGCCGGCATGGTGGCTGAGGGTGAAACCGTCGTCGATCGCATCTATCATATTGATCGTGGCTACGAATGTATTGAAGAAAAATTACAGCAGCTGGGATGTAAAATAAAACGTGTGCCCGGCTGAGCTAAGCTTGTAGAGATAAAGTAAATATAGTCAAAAGTAAGCGCTTTGAGACTAACAACTGAAATGGCCTAGATTGCTATGACCCAAACTGCTAAAACCCAGATCACGATGGCTCTTACCAAAGGGCGCATCTTAAAAGAGACCTTACCGCTGCTAGCTGCTGCGGGCATTGTGCCTGCCGAAGATATCTTTACTAGCCGTAAACTGGTTTTTGATACTAACCATGCAGGTCTGCGGTTAATTATTTTGCGCGGGTCAGACGTGCCAACCTATGTGCAGTTTGGCGCTGCCGATATAGGCGTAGCCGGCAAAGATGGGCTGCTAGAGCACCAGGGTGATGGGTACTACGAGCCTCTGGATCTGGGTATTGCTCGCTGTAAGTTAATGACGGCTGTTCCCGTGGGAGCAAAACCCCAGGAAGGTCGCCTGCGAGTGGCCACAAAATATATTAATGTCGCCCGCCAGTTTTATGCAGAGCAGGGCCGTCAGGCAGATCTGATTAAACTGTATGGCGCCATGGAGCTTGCGCCTATTCTGGATCTGGCCCACGAAATTGTTGATATTGTCGACACAGGTAATACCTTAAAAGCCAATGGCCTTGAAGCCCGAGAAGAAATTGCTGACATTAGTTCGCGACTCATCGTTAACAAAGCGGCGATGAAAACTAAGTTCAGCGAAATCCAAGGCATTGTCGACGCTCTTAAAGTGGCTGTAGGCAACGCATGATGCTCATCAATCAACTAAACGCTGCTGACTCAAGTTTTCTTCCGGCGCTCGATAAGTTGATTGCCTGGGACATGGTTTCCAACACCGATGTTGAAAAAACCGTCATCGATATTTTGCACCAGGTGCGTGTTCGAGGTGATGCTGCGCTCATTGAGTACAGTAACCGCTTTGATCGTCGCGACTGCACAGAGATAAATGATTTTTGTATTCCGGCAGAGCAGTTGCAGGCCGCTCTCGAGTCAATCGATGCAGAGACTCGCTCGGCCCTAGAAATAGCAGCCAAACGAATCCGTGACTACCATGCTCACCAGTTGCAGGACTCTTGGCAGTACCAAGAGGCCGATGGCACTGTATTGGGGCAACAAATTACTCCATTAGAGCGCGTGGGTATCTATGTACCCGGCGGTAAAGCCAGCTACCCTTCGTCGGTATTAATGAACTGTATTCCCGCACGAGTGGCCGGTGTCAGCGAAGTCATTATGATGGTTCCAGCTCCAGATAATGAGCTCAGCCCCATTGTGTTGGCCGCCGCCGCGATTGCCGGAGTGGACAAAGTATTTACCGTTGGGGGTGCTCAGGCAATTGCAGCCCTAGCCTATGGTACCGAGACTGTGCCAAAGGTAGACAAAATTGTCGGCCCCGGCAATATCTATGTGGCCACAGCAAAGCGCATGGTGTTTGGTGCCGTTGGCCTCGATATGGTTGCTGGCCCCAGCGAGATTTTAGTAGTGTGCGATGGCCAGACCGACCCAGATTGGATTGCCATGGATCTATTTTCTCAGGCAGAACACGACGAAGACGCCCAGTCTATTTTGATTGCCTGGGACGCCGACTATTTAAAGGCGGTTTACCAGAGCATAGAAAGGTTGCTGCCCGATATGGAGCGGCGAGATATTATTGCCAAGTCACTCGCTAATCGCGGGGCTCTGATTTTAGTTGCAGGCCCAGAAGAAGCGGTAACTCTGAGCAACCGCATTGCCCCTGAGCATTTGGAGCTGTCTGTTGAAGACCCGGAATCATGGTTGCCTAAGATTCGCCATGCCGGAGCTATTTTTATGGGCCGCCATACGGCAGAGGCGCTGGGTGATTATTGCGCTGGGCCAAACCATGTACTGCCAACCTCGGCAACATCAAGATTTTCATCGCCTCTGGGTGTCTATGATTTCCAGAAGCGCAGTTCGTTGATCTATTGCTCTGAACAGGGGGCATCAGATTTAGGCAAGGTAGCGTCGGTGTTGGGCCGTGGGGAATCATTGACCGCCCATGCGCGATCTGCCGAATACCGAATAAAGACGCCGGATTAAGGCCCTTGGTTAAAACAAATGATTAAAGCCCTTGGTTAAAGCGCTCGATTAAAGCCCTTGGTTAAAACATTGGCTCAGGAACCAGCCTCATCTCTTAGAGAGAATTTTGTATGAGTAAGTATTGGAGTGATTTTGTTAGTCAGCTTGAACCCTATGTGCCGGGTGAGCAGCCAAAAATCAGCAATATCACTAAGCTAAATGCCAACGAAAACCCCTATGGTCCTTCGCCAGATGCGTTGGCTGTCATGCAGCAGCTATCAAACGATGATCTGCGTCTCTATCCGCCCATGAATGCCGATGAACTCAAGCAGACCATTGCTGATAATTTCGGTTTGGTTAAAGAGCAAATCTTTGTTGGTAATGGCTCCGATGAGGTGTTGGCACATGCGTTTAATGGTCTGCTAAAGCAGTCCAAACCCCTGCTATTTCCCGATATTACGTACAGTTTTTACCCGGTTTTCTGCCAGCTTTATGGTATTGAATACCAGCAGATGCCCCTAGCTGAAGACCTGTCGATAAACCTTGAAGATTATAAGCGCGACAATGGCGGCATTATTTTCCCCAACCCCAATGCTCCCTCGGGGCGCCTGTTGGGCCTGGATGTCATTGAGCAACTGTTGCAGGCAAATCGAGACTCTGTTGTCGTGGTCGACGAGGCCTATATAGACTTTGGCGGCGAAAGCGCCGTGGCGCTTATTAATAGCTATGCCAACTTACTGGTTGTTCACACAATGTCCAAGTCTCGCTCTCTGGCGGGTATGCGTATTGGTTATGCCATGGGTTCGGTAGAGTTAATTGAGGGGTTGGAGCGCATTAAAAACAGTTTTAACCCGTTTCCTCTGGGCCAATTGCAAATTGCTGCAGCCATTGCCTCCTTTAAAGATGATGATTATTTTAAGAGTACCTGCGCCAGAGTTATCAGCAGTCGCGAGAAATTGGCAGAGCAGTTACAGGCGCTGGGCTTTGATGTACTGCCCTCGGCGGCTAATTTTGTTTTTGCTCGTTATAGCCCCAGCGATAATAAGAGCCAGCGCAGTGCCCAAGATATCGCCGACAAATTGCGTGAGCATGGTGTGATTGTGCGTCACTTTAAACAGGACAGAATTGATCAGTTTTTACGTATCACGGTAGGGACCGAAGAGCAGAACCAGTTTTTGCTTGAAACGCTGAAAAACCTACTCGGGTAATTGGTTGTTGGTCTGTTGGTCTGGTAAGTTGTTAGGTGCTGGATTACTTGCTAGGGAATTACTGGCTAAGCGGGCGAGAGCCGGCCACGGCGGTAATCACAAAGGTTTGGCTCTTGCGCTGTATCTCTAGCTCTATGGGCTTACCCGGCATAACCTCGGCAATCTGACTGACGCTACTATGGCGGTCAGTCACCGGCGTACCATTAATCGAAATAACAATATCTCCCGGGCGAATATTGGCACTGAACGCAGGGCCGCCATTAGAAACCCCCTGTACAAACAAACCATTGGTGATATTGAGATTGAGTTGCTTGGCTATCTGCGGGGTTAATGGCAGTGCGTCCATTCCCAGCCAGCCGCGAATGACACGGCCATGCTGAATAATATCCTTAAGTACCTTTTCTACCGCGTCGGCGGGAATGGCAAAGCTGATGCCTGCCGAGCCATTGCGATTAATTTTGGCGGTATTAATACCCAGTAAATTGCCATAGGCATCGATTAGAGCACCCCCCGAATTACCGGGATTAATGTCGGCGTCGGTTTGAATAAAGTTCTCGAAGGTATTGAGCCCCAGTCCATTGCGACCTGTGGCGCTAACAATGCCCTGTGTGACGGTTTGGCCCACGCCATAGGGGTTACCGATGGCCAGCACTACATCACCAATTTTGGCTTGAGCGGGCTCACCAACAGAAATAGGTTGCAGCTGGTCGGCTTCAATTTTTAGTACCGCGAGATCAGTGTCTGGGTCGGTACCTACAATAACGGCAGGGACTTCGCGGCCATCGTAAAGCAGCACTAATATCTCGTCGACATCATCAACCACATGGAAGTTGGTCATGATAAAGCCGTTGCTCTGCATAATGACCCCAGAACCCAAAGAGGACTGAATGCGTTGCTGTTGAAAGTTGTAAAGGCGTCTAAAAAACGGATCGTTTAGCAGTGGGTGAGGACTGACCCGACTGACCTTGCGGGTGTATATGTTAACCACCGAGGGTGCAGCACGGCTAACGGCTGCGGAATAGGACACCGGACCAGACCAGTTAGATCGGCCGTTATCTTGGTTGTCTGTATCAGCAGAGCTTTGGCTTTCAGAATAGCTGCGAAACTCAGGGAATATGAGTATTAACATCGCGGCAACAAACAGCCCGACTAGCACGGGTTTGCCTATGAAGTTAAATATCCAGTCTGATGTTTGTTTGCGCAGCACGATGTGTTCCTTGTTACTGGTCTCTTGTTGCTAGCACTTGCCCTGGCACTTACTTTGAGCACTTACTCTGAGTTCCCAGTATGGCACAGTACTCAGATTGCCCTCAATTGGCTGTTTATGGGCGCAGTAGGTTAGACAGCTTTGGGTTAGGTGTTTTTGCTTTGCGGTACAGCAATACAACATGGCCAATAGACTGTACGAGTAAGGCATCGTATTTCTGGCAAATTTCATCAGTCATGGCTTTCTTGGCGTCGCGGTCGCCCACCGACAGCTTCACTTTGATCAATTCATGGTCGCCCAGAGCTCGTTCCAGCTCAGTACCCACGTTTTCGGTGAGCCCTTTTCCCGCTATGGTCACCACAGGCTTGAGATTATGCCCCAATCGTCGTAAATGTTTTTTATCTGCGTTGGAGTTTGTCATAATGCTTGGCCTTATAAGTCAGCGTGCATTCTAGCGAAAACATCTCCATGGCGAAATCTAAAAATCGTAGTTGGATAAAACAACATGTTAATGACCCCTATGTGATGCAAGCACAAAAAGATGGTTATCGTTCCCGTGCCAGCTATAAATTACTAGAGATCGTTGAAAAAGAACGCATGATTCGCTCTGGCATGACCATTGTTGATCTGGGTTCGGCGCCTGGTGGCTGGTCTCAGGTGGCGGCTAAGCTAGTGGGCCATGAAGGCCGAGTGCATGCGCTGGATATACTGCCCATGGACAATGTGGCCGGCGTAGATTTTATTCAGGGTGATTTCACCGATCAGGTTATCTTTGATGAATTGCTAACGCTTATCGGAAATCGTCCCGTAGACCTTGTAATTTCAGATATGGCCCCCAATTTATCAGGAGCGAAGGCAGTTGATCAGCCCGCCATGATGTATTTGGCGGAACTAGCAATCGACTTAACCTGTCAAGTAATGAAGCCCGAGGGCGTTTTTATCGCAAAGTTATTTCAGGGCGAAGGCTTCGACCAATTTGTGCGCCATGTTAGAACTGTGTTTAATAGTGTCAGTATTAAGAAGCCAGATGCATCCAGAGCTAAGTCTCGGGAAGTATATATGGTAGCTAAAGGCCTTAAGGCCAACTAAAGAGGATTGTGTTTTGAACGACTTGGCAAAAAATTTGATTGTGTGGGTGATTCTGGCCGCTATCTTGATGTCGGTATTTAATAGTTTCACCCCCAAGCCAGTAGATAATAATATCGACTATTCCGAGTTTGTTACGGACGTGCAAAATGAGCGCGTCTCTAGCATTGCGATAGATGGCCTTATTATTGAAGGCGAGCGCAGGGATGGCACCCAGTTCAGAACCGTGCGTCCCAATGTTCAAGACCCGGGCCTAATGGATGACCTGATCAACAACAACGTCAAGGTTGTGGGTAAAGAGCCAGAGACTCCCAGTCTAATCTCCCAGCTTTTGGTTGCGGCATTCCCAATTCTGTTGATTCTCGCGATCTTTGTTTTCTTTATGCGCCAGATGCAGGGCGGTGGTGGCGGCAAAGGTGGCCCCATGAGCTTTGGTAAGAGTAAGGCCAAGTTGCTTACAGGTGATCAAATTAATACCACATTTGCCGATGTGGCCGGTGTGGACGAAGCCAAAGAAGATGTTAGCGAGCTAGTTGAATTTTTGAGTGACCCGAGCAAATTCCAGCGTCTCGGTGGTCGAATCCCCAAAGGCGTATTAATGGTAGGCCCTCCGGGAACTGGTAAAACATTGCTGGCTAAAGCCATTGCGGGTGAAGCCAAGGTGCCGTTTTTCTCGATCTCCGGTTCTGACTTTGTTGAAATGTTTGTCGGTGTAGGTGCAGCCCGTGTTCGCGACATGTTCGAACAGGCTAAAAAGCAGTCTCCCTGTATTATCTTTATTGATGAAATCGATGCTGTAGGCCGCCATCGTGGCGGTGGTTATGGCGGCGGTAACGACGAGCGCGAGCAGACATTGAACCAGCTATTGGTAGAAATGGACGGTTTTGAAGGCAACGAAGGCGTGATTGTGATTGCTGCCACCAACAGACCAGACGTTTTGGACAAAGCCTTATTGCGTCCCGGTCGATTTGACCGTCAAGTCTATGTAGGTCTGCCCGATATTCGTGGTCGTGAACAAATTCTTAAGGTGCATGCCCGCAAGGTCCCGTTAGACGAGTCCGTTGAGCTGGGTATTTTGGCTCGTGGTACACCAGGCTTTTCTGGTGCTGATCTGGCCAATTTAGTCAACGAAGCAGCGCTATTTTCGGCTCGCTCCAATCGTCGCGTTGTGACTATGGAAGAGTTCGAAAAAGCCCGAGACAAAATCATGATGGGCGCCGAAAGACGCTCTATGGTGATGTCCGAGAAAGAAAAAGCCAACACCGCATACCACGAAGCAGGCCATGCCATTATTGGTCGCTTAGTGCCAGAGCACGACCCTGTGCACAAGGTCACTATCATTCCTCGTGGCCGCGCCCTGGGCGTGACTCAGTATCTGCCCGAAGAAGACCGTTACAGCATGAATCGTCGTCAGCTCAACAGCCAGCTATGCAGTCTGTTTGGTGGCCGTATTGCTGAAGAATTGATTGGCGGTATTGATGGCGTAACCACCGGTGCATCCAATGATATTGAGCGGGCTACCCAGATGGCACGCAACATGGTGACCAAATGGGGTCTCAACGAAAAAATGGGACCAGTGCTTTATGGTGAAGATGATTCCCAAGCGCCAGGTGGCGGCAACGTCCATTATTCAGAAGATACCTCTCGGGAAATTGACCAGGAAGTGCGCAATCTGTTGAATGACGCCTACAGCACCGCCAAGAAGCTACTTGAAGACAATCACGATATTCTGGAAGCGATGAAAGTAGCATTGATGGAGTTTGAGACTATTGATGCTGACCAAGTCGATGACCTAATGAACCGCCGCAAGGTACGTTTGCCCAAGCAATGGGACAACAATGACTTGGATAATGGGCCTGGTGGCTCTGGCGAAGCGAGTAAAAAGTCTGAGAAAAAATCTGAGGAAAAGGAGTCTGACTCCAAAGATGAAGATCCAATAGGTGGCCCGGTAGAGGATCTTTGATCTTACTGTCTACTGTTATCTCAATATCAAACCTCGATGCCTTTTGGGCTTCGAGGTTTTTTTGATTCTGTGTTTGGGCTTTTTATGAAAAAATGCTCTTAATGAAAAGCTCTTGATAAAATGCTCTTAATGAAAAATCTAAAGTGCGGAAATAAAACCTTAGACCTATCCCGCCCCGCGGTGATGGGTATTTTGAACGCTACACCAGATTCCTTTTCCGATGGCGGGCTGCTTTATTCAGCAGGTCAGCTCGACCAGAGCAAAACCTTGCAGGCCGTTGAATCCATGTTGGCGGCAGGTGCCGATATTATAGACATTGGGGGTGAGTCGACTCGCCCCGGCGCTCAGCCCGTGTCCGTTGACCAGGAACTGGCCCGAGTGATCCCCATTATCGAAGCAGTGGCCAGCCGGTTTGACACCATTATCTCAGTAGACACCAGCACAACCCAGGTAATCAAAGAAGCCACTGTCGCGGGGGCAAACCTTATTAATGACGTGCGCGCACTGCGGCGAGAGGGTGCACTGCAGGCCGCGGCAGATTCTGGTTTGCCACTGTGTTTGATGCATATGCAAAGTCAGCCAGACAGCATGCAGCAGAGCCCCCAGTACAAAGATGTAGTCGCAGAGGTAGCCGAGTTTTTGCAGCAGCGCAAGCAAGCCTGTGTCGAAGCAGGAATCAGCGCCGATAAAATTATATTGGACCCGGGGTTTGGGTTTGGTAAAACACTGCAGCACAACCTAGATCTATTTAATGGTCTTGGTCAGCTTGCCACTGCGGGCCATCCCATATTGGTTGGTGTATCGCGCAAATCAATGATCGGTGAAATGTTAGGGTCGCCAGTGGATGATCGCCTAATGGGAAGTGTTACCATGGCGGTTTTAGCAGCACAGAAAATCATGGCGGCGCAGGGCGCATTAATACTGCGCGTCCATGACGTAAAAGAAACAGTTCAGGCGCTAAGCGTTTGGCGACAAAGTATTTAAAGGAAGATAGACACAAAATGGCCAGAAAATATTTCGGAACCGACGGTATCCGCGGAAGAGTGGGCGAATACCCTGTAACAGCAGACTTTATGCTTAAACTTGGCTGGGCAGCCGGCACTGTATTAACTCGTCATACGACGGGTAAAAAACGCGTACTGATCGGCAAAGACACCAGAGTCTCCGGATACATGTTCGAATCAGCCCTAGAGGCAGGCCTTATTGCCGCCGGCGTTGACGTTGATCTACTTGGCCCCATGCCGACACCAGCCATCGCCTATCTCACCAGAACCTTTCGAGCCGCTGCGGGCATCGTTATTAGTGCCTCCCACAACCCAGTGGAAGACAATGGCATTAAGTTTTTCGCCGCCGATGGCTACAAATTGCCCGATGAAGTCGAGCTAGAAATTGAAGCCTTGATGGACCAGCCGCTGGTTACCAACGGGTCCTATAGTTTGGGTAAGGCGCGACGCATAAGTGATGCGACCGGCCGCTACATCGAGTTTTGCAAAGGTACCTTGCCCGCAGGTTATGACCTAGAGGGCCTAAAAATTGTTGTGGACTGCGCCAATGGCGCTACCTACCACGCTGGCCCCCGAGTGTTTAAAGAGCTGGGCGCCAAAACAATCACCATGGGCAACACGCCCAATGGCTTCAATATTAACGACCAATGTGGTTCTACCCACATGGACGGGTTACAAAAAGCGGTTATCGAAGAAGAGGCTGACTTTGGTGTCGCCTTTGACGGCGATGGCGATAGAGTTTTATTTGTCGATGGTCAGGGTGAGATTGTCGATGGTGACGAGCTAATCTATATTATTGCTCAGCACCGCAGAGCCAGCGGTAACTGCGATGGCGTTGCTGGCACCCAAATGAGCAACCTAGGGTTGGAATTAGCCCTTAAAGAAATGGGCATCCCCTTTGAGAGAACCAAAGTGGGCGACCGCTATGTTGTTGAGTCCTTAAAAGCCAATGGCTGGGATCTGGGCGGCGAAGCCTCTGGCCATGTTCTGTGCAGTGATTTAAATAGCACAGGCGACGGTATTGTCGCAGCATTGCAGGTCATTTTGGCGCTGTCAGAGAGCGGTAAAACTCTGGCGGAATTAAAGACAGGCATGAGCAAGTTTCCCCAGACAATGATCAATGTGCGGCTGTCCAAAAAAGTTGATATAAGCGACAACGAAACGGTTAATAAGGCCGTTGAAGCCGCCGAGCTTGAGCTTGCTGGCCGTGGTCGCGTGCTACTGCGACCCTCGGGGACAGAGCCGTTGATAAGAGTCATGGTCGAAGGTGAAGATCAGGTGCTGGTCGACAGACTTGTGGGTGATATCGCGAAAACTGTCGAGCAGCAAGTTGTCTGATGGGTCAAGGCTGATATTGAATAGTTGTATCAACTGTGAATAGGCGCATTCCCAGTTGTAAATTAGGGCGTTGTCGGGTAGGATTCTCGCCCGTTTGAGAGGCCCTCCTCAAGGAGAGACTAGCATGGCAAAACCGCTGATTGCGGGCAATTGGAAAATGCACGGCACAGCTGAATCGGCAATTCATTTAGCCAGTCAGTTAGGGCAGCATTGGAACGATCAAAGCAAAGCGCAGATGATCGTTTTTCCACCAGCCATTTATCTCACTGCCGTAAAGGCAGAGCTGGACGGGACCAACATAGTGTTGGGTGCGCAAAACCTATCGCAACATAGCGCAGGCGCTTTTACCGGCGAAATATCAGCAGACATGTTGGCTGATATTGGCTGTGAATATGTATTGGTAGGCCACTCAGAGCGTCGCGCAGTCTTTGGCGAGAGCAATAGTACCGTGGCCGAAAAATTTAGTGCCGCGCAGAGAGCGGGTTTAACGCCTATCCTCTGTGTTGGAGAATCACTGCAGCAGCGTCAGCAAGACCAGACGATTGAAGTAGTGGCAGGGCAGATCGCTGCGGTGATCGACCTGGCAGGCCTAGACAACGTTTGCCGCGCCGTTATCGCCTACGAGCCAGTTTGGGCTATAGGAACAGGCGAGACAGCGAGTCCTGAGCAAGCACAGCAGGTACATAGCGCCATACGGGCTCAACTTGGTGATGCAGGCAAGGACACAACGCTACTTTATGGTGGCAGCGTCAAGGCAGAGAACGCAGACAAATTATTTAGCCAGCCAGATATTAATGGTGGACTGGTTGGTGGGGCCTCATTAGAGGCAAATGACTTTTTAAACATTGCACAACAACTGACCGAGCAAGAGTAATGGAACAGATTATTTTAATTTTTCACTTCGTCGTTGCAATAGGCCTAATAGCCTTAATTTTATTGCAGCAGGGAAAGGGCGCAGAAGCGGGAGCCTCATTTGGTTCAGGCGCGTCTCAAACAGTATTTGGTAGTGGTGGAGGCTGGAATTTCTTCAGCAAAATGACTGCTATTTTATCGACTATCTTTTTTGTCACCAGTGTCAGCTTGGCTCTAGTTGCTAAAAATAAGACAGTAGTCGACGAAGATCTTTTACCAGAACTTCTGACAATTCCTACGGAAGCGGTTAGAGAGACGGATATTCCGGCTCTGGAAACGGCTCGTGATCCTATGGATGATTTGTCTTCAGGTGATGTTCCTGCAGCTCCTGAGCAATAATAAGCAGTAACTAGCAGTAACTAGAAGTTTAGTTAGTTCAAACTCGTTTAAAAATAGTCATGCGGATGTGGCGGAATTGGTAGACGCGCCAGCTTGAGGGGCTGGTAACTTCGGTTGTGGGGGTTCAAGTCCCCCCATCCGCACCACTATTTTTAAGGCGAAAGAACGAAAGAGCATAAGAACGAAAACATGTAACAGAAAGAAATTTTAGGCCGGTGCCATGCACTGGCAGCCCAAAAGCCCCGATTTTATTGGGGCTTTTTTGTGTCCGGCTAAAAACCATCAGTAAAATCATCTATTATTGGCATCCGGCGGCAGCCATCAGCATACTGTCGGGGTAATAAACATCACTTTAAAGACAGCTAAGAGGCAACAGGTTTGATAACAGGAAAAATTATTGGCGGACTATTTGGCATCTTGATCGGCGGGCCATTTACAGCATTGATTGGTGTCTTTATTGGCCATCAATTTGATAAAGGTCTGGGTGGGTTTTTAAATCCCGTGTCCGCTGCAGAGCAGCTGCGCATCCGTGATAGCTTTTTTCATACGTTATTTGGCCTCTTAGGGCATTTAGCCAAATCTGACGGCCAGGTATCCAAAGTCGAGATCGCTCAGGCCGAAGCACTTATGGGCAGCATGGGCCTTACCCCAAGTAATCGAGCCGAGGCAATTGGGCTGTTTAAAGCGGGCGCCAGTGCTGGCTTTTCTATAGACCCGGTAATGCAGAGTTTCATGCAAGTCTGTGGCCGTCACAACAACCTAAAACGCCAGCTGCTCAATTACCTGATCTCCCTGGCGATGGCCGACGGCGATCTTCATAGTGCAGAGCAGGCAGTGTTGCGCAAAGTGGCACGGCACCTCGGGTTTTCTGAGGCCCTGTTTGATAAATTTATTGAGATGATCATGGCCCAGTCTGAGTTTAAGAACACAGGCTCAAGTTCTGGCTCAGGCTCAAGTTATGGGTCTCGAGGTCCGGCTTCGGCGAGTCATTTAGAGGCCGCCTACAAAGCGCTGGGTGTAAATGCCTCAAAGTCAGACGCAGAAATCAAAAAGGCCTACCGCAAATTGATCAGTCAAAATCACCCAGATAAGTTGATTGGGCAGGGTATGCCTGAAGATATGGTTAAGTTAGCGACAGAGCGCACCCAAGAAATTCAAACGGCCTATGAACTCATTGTCGCCAGGCGTAAATAAAAGCCTCTGTTTGCATATGCGTTGTTGACCTTACATAGCCCTCTACCTATAATGCGCGTCCTCTTTGAAGAGGGCGATTTAACTAATTAATCGTTGTGTCGGTGCGGGATGGAGCAGTCTGGTAGCTCGTCGGGCTCATAACCCGAAGGTCGTTGGTTCAAATCCAGCTCCCGCTACCAATTTAAACTTGATGTTTAGGTTGGTTTTAAAGATACAAGAGAAGTTAATGTAGATAGCCAAATTATTGTCTATGCTTGCATTAGCTCAGCGAAAAAGGGATCCGCCACTCGTTGTGTTTGTTGAGTTAGGTTTTTCGCTATGAAAATTCGCGTCGGGTCCGGCGCAAATCGAGGAGCCCCATTTTGGGGCTTTTCTTTAGAAATTAAAAAAATGGGCCAGTGGCCCATTTTTTGTTTGTAGGAGTTACGAATGGCTGTGGCCGACGTTAAGTTAAAGCAGTTACTTCAGCCGGTGGTTGAGGCTTTAGGCTGCCAGCTATGGGGCTTGGATCTGCAGGCCGGCGGCAAGACCAAACTATTGCGCATCTATATTGATCGCGCAGAAGACGGCATTGGTATAGAAGACTGTGAGAAAGTTAGTCGACAGTCCAGTGCAATCCTCGATGTAGAAGAAGCAATTAACGGTGAGTATATTTTAGAAGTATCTTCACCGGGTATGGACAGGCCTCTGTATGAGCTAGACCATTACCAACAGTTTATAGGTGAAGATATTTCGTTGCGTTTGAGGTTCCCTTACGAGGGCCGACGCAACTTTAAAGGTCGACTAACAGCAGTTGATGGTGACGAAGTTGTTGTGGTGGTAGCAGATACTGAATTTCTGTTTCCGGTCGAAGGTATAGAGAAGGCTAACGTGGTCCCTCGATTCTGAGGCATGTGGAGTTTGAATAATGAGTAAAGAAATTTTAATGGTTGCTGAAGCTGTATCCAACGAAAAAGGTGTGGATCAGGGCATTATCTTCGAAGCAATTGAGCAAGCATTGGCCATGGCCACGAAGAAGCGCTACGACGAAGGCGCTAACATTCGTGTGGTTATCGATCGCGAAACGGGTGACTACCAGTCATACCGCTGGTGGGACGTCGTTGCTGACGACCAGATGGCCGAGCTGGGCACCCAGTTCACCACTGAAGAAGCAATCGAGCAGGACCCTACTCTTAAAGTGGGTGATACCTTTGAAGAAGCGGTCGAGAATATCGCCTTCGGTCGTATTGCTGCACAGACAGCCAAGCAGGTTATTGTTCAGCGCGTTAAAGACGCAGAGCGTGACCTCATTATCAACCGCTTCCGTCACCGTGTTGGCGAGCTGTTGAGCGGTACTGTTAAGAAAGTTACCCGCGACCATATTGTGGTCGACTTTGGCGATAACGCCGAAGGCATGTTGCCCCGCGAAGAGTTGGTCGGTCGAGAAATCTTCCGTATCAATGATCGCACTCGCGTAATTCTCACGGCTATCCGTGAAGAGACTCGCGGCCCTCAGCTGCTGGTTTCACGAGCAGCGCCAGAAATGCTCATTCAGTTATTCCAGATCGAAGTACCGGAAATTGCTGAAGGCATTATCGAAATTAAAGGTGCAGCCCGAGACCCAGGTCAGCGCGCCAAGATTGCAGTAAAAAGTAAAGATGCTCGAATCGATCCAGTGGGTGCCTGTGTTGGCATGCGCGGAGCGCGAGTACAGGCAGTCTCAAACGATCTAGATGACGAGCGAGTTGATATCGTACTCTGGGACGACAACCCAGCTCAGTTAGTCATTAACGCAATGGCCCCTGCTGAAGTTGAGTCCATTGTTGTCGATGAAGACACCAACACCATGGATGTCGCCGTTACTGACGACAACCTAGCTCAGGCAATTGGTAAGGGTGGTCAAAATGTCCGTCTAGCCTCAGAGCTAACCGGCTGGAATATCAATGTAATGACCATTGAAGCCGCCGAGCAGAAGCAAGAAGCAGAATCTTCAAACTTTGTTGAAAGCCTCATGGCCTCTCTCGATGTTGACGAAGATGTTGCGGTGGTCTTGGTTGAAGAAGGCTTTACCAGTCTTGAAGAAGTTGCCTATGTTCCCCTCGAGGAAATGAGTGCAATTGAAGGCTTCGACGAAGACATCGCTGAAGAGCTACGTGCCCGCGCTAAAGATGCGTTGTTGACCCAGGCACTGGCCAGTGAAGAGAAGCTAACCAATGCTGAGCCTGCTGAAGACCTTCTAACAATGGAAGGTATGGATTCTGCAATGGCTTACAAATTGACTGCCAAAAATATTATCACCATGGAAGATCTGGCTGAACAGGCCGTAGACGATCTCATGGACATTGAAGATATGGATGAAGAGAAAGCAGCAGCGCTAATTATGACTGCTCGTGCACCTTGGTTTGCAGAAGAGCAAGGCGAGTAATTAGTCGAGCGGTAATAGAGGAAAAATAATGGCTGAAGTTACAGTAAGTGAACTAGCAAAAACCGTAGGCGCATCTGTTGATCGTTTGCTCATGCAAATGAAAGAAGCAGGTTTGAGCCACGGCTCTGCTGACGCGACCGTCTCTGACGAAGAGAAGCAAACATTGCTGGGCTATTTAAAGAGCCTGCACGGTGAGAGTTCTGGCGAGCCGACGAAAATCACGCTGCGGCGCAAGACTGTCAGTACATTAAAATCCGGCAATCGCAAAACAGTTAATATCGAAGTGCGCAAAAAACGCACCTACGTAAAGCGCAGCGACGAAGAGTTAGAAACTCAAGCAGCCGCTGAGCTAGAAGAAAAAACACGTCTAGAGCTAGAAGCTGCGGCAGCAGAAGCGGCCGAAGCAGCGTTGCTTGCTGTACCAGAAGTTGAGCTAGAGGTTGCTGAAACTGAAGAGGTAGCGCCAGCAGCAGAAGCTGCAGCCGCACCTACTTTTGTTCGAGGCTCCGGCATTGATGATGTTGAAGAGAAGCGTCAAAACGCTATTCAAAATCGTCGTAAAGCCGAAGGTGAAGCCAAGGCTGCTGTTGCAGCCGCCGCTCAAGCTAAGGTTGATGAAGCCGCTCGCAAAGCGACAGAAGCAGCATCAGCGATAGAAGCTGGCGATGCTAAAAAGGCAGCTAAGCCTACTAGAACAGCAGCTCCCTCTTCAGAGCCAGTGCATGACAGACTTCGCCGTCACACTAAGCCTGTTGACGAAGAAGATAAGCCGGGCAAGAAGACAGTTAAAAAGCCTCTAGGCAAAGGCGGCAAGAAAAAGGGTCGTTTGCAGATGGACGACGGTATGGACGATCGTGGCAGAAAAGGCCGCCTGCGTTCAAAGTCCCTTGTTTTGAAAGTGGATAACAAGCACACCTTCAAAAAGCCAGTCGACAAAAAAGTATTAGACGTTGCGATTCCAGACGAGCTTACCGTTGGTGATCTCGCTCTGAGCATGTCTATCAAGTCCGGTGCAGTGATTAAAGAGCTGATGAAATTGGGCATTATGGCCAATATTAATCAGGTGATTGATCAAGAGACGGCATTCCTTGTGGTAGAAGAGCTGGGCCATACGCCAGTTGCTGCGCAGGACGACACAGTTGAAGACGAGTTGGCCAAGCAGTTTGCTGTCATCAAGTCTGAAGGTGAAGAAGCTCCTCGCGCACCTATAGTTACAGTGATGGGCCATGTTGACCATGGTAAAACCTCACTGCTTGATTACATTAGAGAATCCCGCGTTGCCTCTGGCGAAGCTGGTGGTATTACCCAGCATATTGGTGCTTACCATGTAAATACGCCGGGCGGTATGGTTACATTTTTGGATACCCCAGGACACGCGGCGTTTACCGCCATGCGAGCCCGTGGTGCACAGAGTACCGACGTAGTGATTTTGGTTGTGGCGGCAGACGATGGTGTTATGCCCCAGACCGAAGAAGCTATTCAGCATGCTAAGGCTGCAGGTGTTCCCATTGTTATCGCCATTAACAAAATGGATAAAGAAGGTGCTGACCCAGAACGAGTCACCACTGAATTAGCCGCTAAAGACGTTATCCCAGAAGAGTGGGGCGGTGATACACAGTTTATTAAAGTGTCGGCGCAAACCGGCGACGGTATAGACCAGCTTCTCGAAGCGGTCTTGCTGCAGGCGGAACTGCTTGAATTAACAGCGCCAGTCGATGTACCAGCTCGCGGTGTTATTGTTGAGTCCCGTATTGATAAAGGCCGTGGCGTTATTGCTACTGCTCTGGTTCAAGAGGGCACCTTGCGTAAAGGCGACTTTATGCTAGCCGGTGAGAGCGTGGGTAAAATTCGCGCCATGACCGACGAAGCTAAAATTCCAACAGCAGAAGCCGGCCCATCGATCCCAGTAGAAATTCTTGGTTTAGATGAAGCCCCTAATGCAGGTGACGAATTCTTTGTAGTCGCCGATGAGCGCAAAGCGAAAGAGATTGCAGAGCTACGTACGACCAAATCTCGTCATGAGCGTATGTCGCGTCAGCAGGCAGCCAAGTTAGAAAACATGTTTACCGATATGGGTGTTGACCAAGTCAGCAAGCTAAACCTTATCGTTAAGACAGACGTGCGCGGTTCATTAGAAGCTATTAATAGCGCACTAAACGATTTTGCGACCAACGAAGTAGCCGTCGATATTGTGGCCTCTGGTGTAGGTGGTATTACTGAATCCGATATTAACCTAGCACTGACAACCGGCGCGATTGTGCTCGGCTTTAATGTTCGTGCTGGCGGTGCAGCCCGTGCCCTAGCTGAGAAAGAGAGTGTTGAGGTTCGCTACTACAGCGTAATCTACAATCTTCTCGACGAAGTAAAGTCGGCTCTGTCCGGTATGTTGGCTCCAGAAACAAGAGAGACAATTGTTGGTATTGCCGAAGTTCGCGATGTCTTCCGTTCACCTAAGTTTGGCGCTATTGCCGGCTGTATGGTTATCGAAGGTACTGTGTTCCGGAATAAGCCTATTCGTGTACTGCGCGACGACGTAGTGATCTATCAGGGCGAGCTAGAATCTCTGCGCCGCTTTAAAGACGAAGCTGCCGACGTTCGCAACGGTATGGAATGTGGTATCGGTGTTAAAGATTACAACGATGTTAAGCCAGGCGATCTGATTGAAGTCTACGACGTCACTCAGGTGGAGCGTTCACTTTAGTGATCATAGCGATCGCGGTGAGTAAATAGATGCCAAGAGAATTTACCAGAGCCGAGCGCGTTTCAGATGCTGTGCAGCAAGAAATTGCAGTACTGATTCGCGACAACGTTCGAGACCCTAGAGTCGGTATGCTCAGCGTGACTGATGTTGATGTCAGTCGCGACTTGGCCTACGCAAAAGTCCACATCAGCTTTGTGGGCGAGCGTAGCCAAGAAGATATTGACGCTGGTATTGCTGCGTTAAATGGCGCCTCTGGTTTTTTGCGCAAGCTGCTGTCCTCAAGCATCAAGTTACGTATTACTCCAAAATTAAACTTCTTTTACGACGAAACTGGCCGCCGTGGTCAGCATTTGTCGGCGTTGATTGACTTGGCTATCTCGAAAGAAATGCCCGGTGATTCTGTTTCCGACTCTGATTCCGACACTGGTTCTGATTCCGACACTGGTTCTGATTCCGACACTGGTTCTGATTCCGACACTGGTCCTGATTCCGACTCTGGTTCTGATTCTATGAAGATAGAAAGCGGAGAAGCCTAGACTTGGCCCGTAGACGCAATCGCGGCCGTTCGGTTAACGGCATTTTCCTGCTCAACAAGCCCCTACATCTGTCA
>Ga0307998_1000033_pt1 | contig 76033 bp, 72 predicted proteins | sample Davwhametageno37_FD_203147 | JGI IMG/M metagenome (GOLD analysis project Ga0307998, IMG submission 203147) | Marine microbial communities from Davis Island wharf, Antarctic Ocean - #37 | ecosystem: Environmental > Aquatic > Marine > Unclassified | place: Antarctic Ocean: Davis Island wharf... | reverse complement strand
CCATTTTTTAAGCTTAATTCTTCTGAGGTTAGCTCCCCATCTATTAATACTTTGTTTTCAAGATCAAAAGGAGTCAGCTGCCGCTTAACCTCTTCATCAAATGCTATGGAAAAGGCAACATAGTCGTTGGCTTTAATGCTTAAACCTGCTGCCATGGCATGTCCGCCAAATTTACTTATTAGTTTCGGATTGGCGGTAGCTATAGCCTCCAGAGCGTCTCGAATATGCAGCCCAGGAATTGAACGAGCAGACCCCTTATATTCATCGCCAGTATCGGCAAAAACGATAACTGGGCGATGTATTCTATCTTTAATTCTCGATGCAAGAAGACCAACAACCCCTAAATGCCAGTCTTTATCAAATAAACACAACCCCCAAGGCAATGATTTTTGGTCCATTTGAAGGCGGCCAAGGATCACTAACCCTTCCTTTTGCATATCTGTTTCAACCGCCCTCCTTTGGCAGTTGAGCTGATCAAGCTGAAGTGCATATTCTCTTGCAGCGCCAGATTCATTTTCTATAAGACACGCAATACCGATGCTCATATCATCCATCCGTCCAGCAGCATTAAGACGAGGTCCTGCGCTAAAACCTAGGTCACTAGCAACTATTTTTTTCAGATCTTTATCTGCTAAGTCTAATAATGCCTTGAGGCCAGGCCTTAATTTGCCAGAACGTATTCTCAATAAGCCCTGATGGACCAATATTCTGTTGGTATGATCAAGAGGCACCACATCAGCTACGGTTCCAAGTGCAACTAAGTCAAGCCAATCAGCCATATTTGGAATATCAATATCGTTGGTAGAAAACCACCCAGTATCGCGCAACCTAGCTCTAAGGGCACTCAACAGGTAAAATACTACTCCAACACCAGCAAGATTCTTGCATGGAAAACTACATCCATACTGGTTTGGATTTAAAATAGCATCTGCAGATGGTAACTCAAGGCCTGGCAAATGGTGATCTGTTATTAGCACCTTGATTCCGGCATTTTTCGCTGCCATGACACCATCAATACTTGAAATTCCATTATCTACAGTAACAATGAGGTCTGGTTTTCTCAGTTTCGCCAATTCAACAATTTTGGGAGTTAAACCATAACCATACTTAAAGCGATCAGGGACAATAAAACCTACATGCTTAAATCCCATCGCACCAAGAGATAGCATCGCGAGAGCGGTGCTGGTTGCACCATCAGCATCGTAATCTCCAACTATTAAAATGTTTTCTTGGTTATTTAATGCCTCTTCCAACAGCCTTACGCTTTCCCCTAGGCCCTTAAAGCCATCAAGAAGAGGTAATCTTGCAAGAGAACGGTCCAACTCTTTTTTTCTAGAAATACCGCGGCCCAAAAATATCCCTCTCAGGAATTCAGGCAAGCCATCCCCCAAGTTATCAAATTTTGAATCAACCTCACGCTTTTCAATTCTAAGTTTTGAGTGCGTAGACTTTATCAATTTTTCTCCTTACGAGGCATCACAACTACTTCAAATTTTTAGAAAACTACCTATATCGAGTGCTAAATTAAGCTGCTCATTTATTCATAAATGCAGATAGATTTTAAATCAGAAATTACCCCTCTAAGCCAAGCTTTATTACTGCTACTGATAGGCTTTTTACTCAAAATTTTAGAGCCGTGAGCAGGCTGTAAAGCTTTAGAGGCGATTTGTCTTACTTCTTCAAGCTCCATGTCTTGATATTTAAGAATAATAAAGTTCTCTGCTTCATTTAATGTATAACTATCATCGAGTATTTTTATTAAAAACTCCAAAAGATGTTTGCGTGCCTCGTTTCTTATATCTACCATTTTATCTTTTTATTAACCTCAAATTATCATGAACATAGCATCTAACGAAAGATTACTAAGCTACTTTAAAGCTAATGCTTTAGAGCTAAATTTAATACGAGCCCATCCATATTGAATAAAATTTCTTATATTTACATGGCTGCTTCCAGATGGATTTCCTAATACATCCAGGCGATAAAAATCACCAAAACAATGCAGTGTTTCCGATTCTGAAAAACCATTAAGAAGACTAAATGCAAATATTTTACAGGAGCCGTTATTTTCCCCCTTGATATTTTCAGTTTGGCCATTAAAAAAGCTAGTTTCTTTGAAGTGATAGTATTCATCGATAACAGAAATGGTGTCTTGAAAAGATATTTCTTCTGGAGTATTTTTCAATATTTTAATGTATTCATCTACTGTCATTTTATGATTCCTAATTAAGGATTCTAGAGAATTTTTCCAAAAAGATAGAAACAACAGGAAAATTATTTAATTTATTTTTGTCGAAAAAGTGATCTCTGTAAGCCCTGCTTTTCGCGAAGCCTCCATAACATTAACTACGAACTGGTGGGGGGTTTTGGCGTCAGCGCTAATTATTACTAGAGGTGTCTGTGAGTTTTTTTTTGATAAACTGATAAGCTTATCTGCTAGCTCTTGAATCGAATTTACTAGCATAACCTGATCATTGACTGCGTACCTTCCCTCCTCGGAAATAACAACATTGATAGGTACATCTTTTGGCTCCACAGATTTTGCCTCAGCAACAGCAAGATTAATTTTTAGCTCGCTAAAGTTATCAAAAGTTGTACTTACTGCAAGAAAAATAATTATCACAAGCAATACATCAATCAAGGGAATAAAATTTAATTCCGGATCATCAGATCGATTATTTTTTCTAAAGTTCACAAATTGATTCCTTTAATTTTTAAGTGCATTTATTAGTCGACTCGAATAAATTTCCATTTTATTTAACAAGTGATCTACTTTGGATCTAAAAAAACGATAAGCAATCATTGCAGGTACAGCAACAACAATCCCTCCTGCTGTATTGTACAGCGCAATCGAAATACCTTTAGCAAAAACTGAAACATCGTGCCCCCCGGAGGAAAAGGACCCAAATACCTCCACCATTCCAATAATTGTTCCAAACAATCCTAACAAAGGGGCAATGGTTGATATCGTGCTTAGGCCTGATAAGTACATATCTAAACGATACTTGATATTTTCAGCAGTCTGGCAAACAGTGGATGTCATTTCTTCAGTCGATCGGTCATGGTTCTTTAATATGCTAATAAAAATATCTCCTAGAAATGAGTTTTTAGACAATTCTATTAGCTCTTGCTTGTTAATGCTGCCTCTTTCAATCATATCTAGAGCATTATCAACTAAGACTTCAGGAAGGATAGCGCGCTCCCTCAGAAACCATGCCCTCTCAATCACAATTGACAAGCCAACTATTGAAACAAAAATTAAAGGCCAAATTGGCCAACCTGCCCCTTCGATAATTTCGAACAACATACTTGCTCCTCTTTAACAATTGATTAATTTAATGCGAATTTTATTGGTACCAGAACTGTAAAAATATCATCCCTTAAGGAGCTTTTCTGTGGTGGAAATGGTGCTGCCCTGTCTATCATGCTTAAGCCTTCATTATCGAGAACCTTGAAGCCTGACGAAGCAATAATTCTCCTGGTCATTAACGCCCCAGATCCTTTGATTCTAACCTCCAACAACACTTTGCCTTGCCACTCTCTCATTTGTGCAATTCTAGGATATTGTTGAAATTTTGCAATATGTGCTGATAATTGATCAATAAGACTCTCTAGAGATTTGCGGTCTGCCCCTCTATTTTCCCTCTGGATATTACTTTCGACTTCGTTAGATTGAAGGGGTGATATTTCACTTTCTCTCTTGGATATAAACTCCTTATTTTCCTCTTCTAATTTTTCAACTGAAGCCTTTTTAAGTGAAGTAACATTGTTAGCAGGAAAAACTTTTTGTTGTATGTATTTTTCAGGAGAAGGTTTAGGTGTTACTAGATTTCTAGGCTGTATCTTGACGGTAATTTTCTGAAAATCTGCGGGCATAACGCCTACCTTTAAGTCCTGCTGAACGTGCGTTAGAAATACCGCATCATAACTGATCAAAAAAACACCGTGAATTAATATAGAAAGAAGTAAAGCCTGCGGTAAATCTATATTTTTTACTAAATTTAGGATATTTATCATATTTCATCAATTACCTGAGTGCACGTGAGCCCAAAAATGCAATGCTATCAGTCTTTAACTGGAATTCTAGCTGAAGAAAAGGTTAGAGTGGCTGAAAAACCATACTTAGTAATCAGCGAATGTTGTCGGCGATAAATTTTTGAACCTCATCTATGTTGTTCGGCTGCATCGAGTAACGCTCTTCCCTCTCAAATAAATCTGCCATATAACTAGGTAGCTCCGGATCATTTGGAAACCCAGCTTTACGTGCTGACTCAGGAAATTTAGCAGGATGGGCCGTAGAAAGACACACCATTGGAATATCTTGTCGTTGAGGTGTTTTGCGCGAAGCTTCAACACCTATAGCCGTATGAGGGTCTAAATAATATCCAGTAGATTCCCAAACATGAGACATAACCTGCATCATCGTCTGGTCATCCAATCGATAACTAGAAAACAGTTTGCGAGCCTTTTTTAAGGCGTGATCACTCAAAATTAATTTACCTGTTTTCTTAAAAATAGCCATTAAGTCATTTAAAGCTTTACCGTTGCGATCATAAAGGTCAAACAGCATTCGCTCGAAATTACTCGACACCATAATATCCATAGATGGCGAAAGACTTTGCACTAAAGCCTGAAGACTGTGATCATTATGGCTGATGCAGCGATGTAATATATCATTAGCATTTGTGGCGATAATAAGCTGATCTACCTCTAAACCCATCCGCTTTGCAAGATAACCTGCAAAGATGTCTCCAAAATTTCCAGTTGGAACTGAAAATGATACGGGGCGTTGAGGAGAACCCAATGCTAAACCGGCATAAAAATAATATACTATCTGGGCCATAATTCTGACCCAGTTAATCGAATTGACTGCTACAAGCTGACGATTTTTGGGCAAAAAAGATTGGTCCCCAAAACTACTTTTTACCATATTCTGACAGTCATCAAAGTTGCCTTTTAAGGCTATGTTAAAAACATTTTTCTGTAGCACCGTTGTCATTTGTCTACGCTGCACCTCTGAAACCCTGTTGTGCGGATGCAAGATAAAAATGTCAACATTATCACTATGGCGACACCCCTCAATTGCTGCGGAACCGGTATCTCCGGAAGTCGCACCCATAATAACTACGCGCTGATCCTTCTTTTTCAAAACGTAATCAAGTAGGTTTCCTAAAAACTGAAGGGCGAAGTCCTTAAAAGCCAATGTAGGCCCATGGAATAATTCAAGAATAAATTCGTTATGGGCAGTTTGCACAAGAGGGGCAATAGCATCATGTCGAAAAGTACTATAAGTTTTTTCAATAAGAGCCCTTAGGTCCCTATCAGGAATATCGCCGTCTATAAATGGAGCCATAACCTTGAAGGCTAATTCTTGATAGGACAGACCGGCCCATGAAGTAATCTCCTCTTTAGAAAACTGTGGAATTGTTTCTGGTACATACAGGCCGCCATCACTAGCTAGGCCAGCCAACATTGCATCTTCAAATGACAATACAGGGGCTTGTCCACGAGTACTAATATATCTCACAATAGCTACCTACCTAACTGATTTCTAATTACTGTGTTTTGTATAGCTGCACGCTGAAACACATTACAACCACTTTAGCTCAATGACTCGACTCTTATTCTAACCACACTCCCTGTGATCACATCCAGCGCTTTGATTTTCTCTACAGCCGTGTCTAAAGAACTCTCCAGAGTCCTGTTGGTTAAAAATATCAACTGGACATGATTCTTGTCTGCTGCCGGCTCTTTTTGAATGATAGCCTCAATACTTATATTTTCCTCGCTTAGCGCCCTTGTAATTTGGACTAGTACCCCGGGAACATCTAGAGCAGTGATTCTCATATAACTAGCAGTTTTTACCTCACCCATAGACAATATATTAATGTCCTTCAATTGATCAAACTGAAAGCCGAAATGAGGCACGCGCTGTTCAGGCCTTGAATCTAACGTTCGAGCGATATCACAAATATCGGAAATTACTGCAGAAGCAGTTGGTTCAGCCCCCGCGCCAGAGCCATAGTACATAGTGGGCCCAACTGCATCGCCTTTAATCAATACCGCATTCATTACACCGTCAACATTGGCTATTAAGCGCTCCTCGGGAATCAAGGCTGGATGCACGCGCAACTCAATTGCATCGTTTCTTTTTCTAGCGATACCTAAATGCTTGATTCTATAACCAAGCTCCTCGGCATATACAACATCTTGTGATTCAATTTTAGTAATTCCCTCTGTGAAAACCTTATCAAACTGAAAAGAGCACCCGAATGCTAATGAAGCCATAATAGACAGTTTATGTGCTGCATCTATACCCTCAATATCAAAAGTAGGATCAGTTTCAGCATATCCAAGCTCCTGAGCTTCTTCCAAAACATCAGAAAAATCACGATTCTTGTCTTTCATTTCAGTCAAAATAAAGTTTGAAGTGCCATTAATAATTCCTGCAATCCATTCAATATTATTAGCCGAAAGCCCTTCTCGGATAGCCTTTACAATAGGAATTCCACCTGCTACGGCAGCTTCAAATGCTACAATAACCCCTTTTTTTTCTGCTGCATGAAATATTTCATTACCAAATTCGGCAATTAATGCTTTATTGGCCGTAACAACGTGCTTTCCTTTATCTATAGCCCTTAATACCAAATCTTTAGCAACTGTAGTCCCGCCGATGAGCTCCACAAGAATATCAATGTTAGGATTGTCAGCTACAGAGAATATATCATGAGATACACTGATCCCCGTGAGATCACAATCCGAGGGATCACGCCTAGATCCAACCTGAGACACCACAATCTCACAACCTAATCGAGCGGTGATCTCTTTAATATTTCGATGTAGCACATTAATCGTACCGCTTCCTACAGTACCTACACCACATATACCAATATTTACAGAATTCAATGTATCAGTCCTAGATTTAAAATTAGTTTTTTAATCTACAAAAAATTTAGATTTTACACCCAATAATGGGGTTCGCAACCATAATAGTCGGCCATCTAACTGTCAATGACAGGAATATATTTTACATACAAGCCATTTAACCGCTGTCTCTTTAAATTAGTTGGTCTTAATAATTTCCAGTAATTCTTTGGCTGGGCGGTATCCCATTAATAACGTGCCATTTTCCAACAAAATTGAAGGCGTTCCTGTTATTCCTAGCGTTTTACCAAGATTGTACTGAATAGCAATGGGATTTTCATTGCAGACATTTTCAATAATAGTTTCACGATTTTTTAAGGAGGATAGGGCTTTTTTTCTGTCTTTAGCGCACCAAGCAGACGCCATTTTTTTGTATGAATCAGAACCGACCCCTGCTCGTGGATAAGCAAGATAGCGTACCTCCACCCCTTGCAGACTTAGTGCAGGTAGAGTCTCATTATGAAATTTTCGACAAAAATGGCAGTCAACATCAGTAAAAACATACAGGACCGAATTAGCTTCCCCTATCGAAGGAAATACAATTATATCTTCTATGGGAACAGCATTAATATTATTTTTTCGCAGCTCTATTGTACCTGCGGATATCACAGGGGAAAAACCTTCAGGCTTGGCCTGATACATATCTCCAGCTATAACATACTCTCCCGTTTCTCCCGCATAAAGAAACTCAGTAGTGTTGACTCTTATCAAATAAAGTCCTGAAATTGCTGTCTTTTTTACATCTCCAAAATTCAAATCTGGACGAGACAGCTCAAGCGTTCCTATGATCCTATCAACAATTTCGGCTGAAACATCTTCAGCATAAGAGTGCATAAAAATAAGGCAGCTACTAGCTACTACTAATATATATGCCGCTACTATATTTATATATTTTTTACGCATAAATACTGATCTCTATTTTAAAATTTTTTCACTTTCTTCTCAGAAATTAAACAACTTTGAAGTTTAGCCCCTCGGGTGATGCTCGGCATGCAATGCCTTCATCCGACTGTTAGCTACATGTGTATATATTTGAGTAGTTGAAAGGTCACTATGGCCAAGCAGCAATTGAACCACCCTTAAATCAGCGCCATGATTCAGCAAGTGTGTTGCAAAAGCATGGCGAAGTGTATGTGGTGAAACAGGCTTATTTATTCCTGCATGTTTAGCGTGCCTCTTTAATCGATGCCAAAAAGTTTGCCGAGCCATCTGCCGAGCTCTAGTGCTAACGAATAAGACATCACTTTGGACTTGATTCAACAAAACCGGCCTTGAATTTTTTATGTACCTATCTAGCCAACTCATTGCTTCATCGCCCAACGGTACAAGTCGCTCTTTACTGCCCTTGCCAAATACTCTTACAACCCCCTGACGTAAATTTACTTCATGCAATCTTAAGCTTACCAGTTCTGTAACCCTTAACCCAGAAGCATATAAAACTTCCAACATAGTTCTATCACGCAAACCCAAAAAATCTTCGACATCTGGGGAGGCCAATAACGCCTCAACATCTTCTTCAGATAAACTCTTCGGTAATGGGCGACCTATCTTTGGATTGTCTACAAGTGCCGTGGGGTCTTCCTGTATATTTTTTTGTCGTAAAAAGTGACCATAGAATCCACGTAAACACGATAAATGCCTAGCTGTAGTTCTTGCAGATAAACCTTGCTCGAAACGATAAGATAAAAACATCTGTATATGTCTGCGCTCAACATTCAGCAGATTGACGCCTTGAGGCTTCAGCCATTCAGTAAAAATTTTTAAATCTCGACCATAAGATTCTAGGCTATTTTGGCTTAACCCTCTCTCCATCCATATAGCATCAAGATACTTATCTATAAGAAGCTGATCAGTACCGTCAGTAGCCATATTTTCCTCTAGTTATCAGAAGATATAAAAACATTAAGTGTAACGATATATTAGTACATCCAGAAGGTTTAATAAAAAATTATAAATTTTATTGAATAAAAAGGCGCTATAAAATAGCGCCTTTTTATTCAACCTAAATACAAAAAAATGTAAGGTTACACTGAATTAAGTTTTTCTTTAATGCGTGCCTTACGACCTGTCAGATCACGCAGATAATATAGCTTAGCTTGTCGAACATCGCCACGACGGCTAACTGCCATACTTTCAACTTGAGGACTGTAGGTTTGAAAGGTTCTCTCTACACCAATGCCGTTAGATATTTTACGCACAGTAAAGGCAGAATTTAGAGCGCGGTTGCGCTTCGCTATCACAACCCCCTCAAAAGCCTGAAGTCGCTCTCGTGTACCCTCAATAACCTTCACCTGAACAATAACAGTATCTCCAACAGAGAATTGTGGCAGCTCTTTGCCCATCTGCTCCGCTTCGATTGCTGCTATAATTGAATTTTTACCGCTCATGGTTTGCTCCTCAGCTTTTTTAATTTGGTGCTATCACCTTTTTGAGTAGCGCCGCACAGAGAGGACAACAATTTAATTGCTCTCATCAGTCGACTCTTTTGAAATACCGCCCTTGACCAGACTATCAAGTATTTCTTGTTGCTCTTTATTAAGTTTAAGTCTTTCTAGTAAATCTGGTCGCCTCTGCAAAGTTCTTTTGATCGATTCCGTCAATCGCCACTGTCTTATACTCTCATGATTCCCAGATAACAACACATCTGGAACTTTTAAATTTTCATAGCTTTCAGGTCTTGTATAGTGAGGATAATCCAGCAGCCCCTCTGAAAATGAGTCTTGTTGCGCGGACTCATGGTGACCCAATGCGCCTGGTAATTGACGAATTATTGTGTCCATTATCACCATAGCAGGAAGTTCTCCCCCACTAAGTACATAATCACCAATAGACCACTCTTCGTCTATTTCTAACTTAATCAGTCTCTCGTCTACACCTTCATATCGCCCAGTAACCAGAATAAGGTTGCACTCAGCGGTCAATAACTCTACACCTTTTTGATCTAAGGCTCTTCCTTGTGGAGACAAGTAAATAACCTTTGCTTTTCCTCCTAACCACTTCTGCGCCTCTTTAATGCATTGACGGAGTGGCTCAATCGTCAACACCATTCCAGGGCCACCGCCATAAGGCCTGTCGTCGACTGTCTGATGGCGATCAGTCGTGTGTGATCTGGGGTTGAGCAGCTGAACCTCAATCAAGCCAAGCCTAACAGCTCGACCGCTTACGCCATAATGAAGCAAAGCATCAAACATCTCAGGGAAAAGCGTGACCAGAGCTATTTTCATTGTCACTCCCTTTCTTAGCTGATCCAGAAATATATAGAAATTACTAGATTCTCTTAAAATTCAGGGTCCCAGTCTACTTCAATTCTTTTAGACTCAAGGTTTACAGATAAAACGATATCTTTAATATAAGGTATCAGCCTTTCTTTAAAATCCAAACTATCGACGTCCCCTTTCACCTCAAGAACATCATTTGCTCCAGTTTCCATCAGGCCAGTTACAACTCCTAGGTCAATCTTTCCTTGAGTTGAAGTAACTCTTAAGCCTTCAAGCTGGTACCAATAATACTCATTTTGACTTAATCCGGGAAACACTGATCGTTCTACTACAATATCTCTTTGAGATAAATTCTGACGAGCTACGTCTCTATCATCGAAGCCTGTTATTTTCACAATAAAATCTTGGCCTGCCATCTTGTGCTGATTAGCTTCAATTTCTATCCAGCCTTCATCAGTTTTTAGCCACCAAGGCCTGTATTCAAATATATATATTTTTTCGTTAGTGTATGAATGAACTCTAACCCACCCTTTAATGCCATGAACAGAAGTGATTCTACCAACAATAACAGGGTCTGATGGTGAAGATCGCTTTACAGCAGGAGGAATTAAACTCACTTCAGCTAGGCAATCTTCAGCATCAGGCTACAACAGATTCTTTTATCAGGCGCGAAACGCGATCACTTACGCCTGCCCCCAAATTCACCCAGTGCTGAACACGGTCAGCATCCACCCGAAGACGCTCTTCCTGTCCTCGTGCTACCGGATTAAAAAATCCAATTCTCTCTATATATTTACCATCCCGAGCCTGACGACTATCAGTTACATGGATGTGATAAAAAGGGCGTTTTTTAGAACCCCCGCGAGCCAAACGAATTGTTACCATGAAGCTTCTCTTTTTTTGTTAACTATCCTAACTTACCGGCCGTGACTGCATTAAAAAAAACATAAAATGCAACATTAAAACCGAGCACATTCAAAGGCGCCGAATTATATCCAAAAGATAACAGCGTGTATAGTTTTAGACTAACTCGAGACAGATAAATTAGACTATAGAAACTCTTCCTAAAATGGAAACTTTCCATTTCCGCCGGAAAAACCGCCGTCATTAAGCTTCGGTGCAGCGCCAGATAAACCCTGCATCATTCGCTGCATTCCTTTACCTTTCATTTTTTTCATCATCATGCCCATTTGCTTGTGTTGCTTTAACAAACGATTTAAGTCTTGAAGAGTTGTGCCTGAACCTTGAGTAATCCTGCGCTTGCGAGAACCATTTAAAATATCTGGCTTACTGCGCTCTAACGGAGTCATTGAGTCAATAATAAACTCCATTCGAGAAAAATTTTCAGCCATACCTGATTTTTCAGCTATTTGGGGCATGCCTCCCAACCCAGGCAATTTATCCATCATGCTAGATAACCCACCCATGTCCTTCATTTGCCTCAACTGATCTTTTAAGTCATTTAAATCAAACTTTTTTCCCTGTGAAACCTTTTTCGCAAGTTTCTCTGCTTTTTTACGATCAACTTTTTGCTCTACGTCTTCGATCAGCGACATCACATCGCCCATTCCTAGTATGCGAGAGGCTATTCGCTCTGGGTAAAATGGTTCCAATTCATCTATTTTTTCTCCGACACCTAAAAACTTAATGGGCTTTCCTGTCACATGTCGAACAGATAGAGCGGCGCCGCCACGAGCATCCCCGTCCACCTTAGTAAGAATCACTCCAGTTAATGGCAAGGTATCATTAAAAGCTTTAGCAGTTAAAACCGCGTCTTGCCCAATCATTGCATCAGCAACAAACAATGTTTCTATTGGCTCAACTGCTGCATGTATCAGTTGAATTTCAGTCATCATTTCACTATCTACATGAAGTCTCCCTGCTGTATCAACCAACAAAACGTCTATAAATTTAATTTTTGCAGACTTGAGGGCACTTAAGGCAATATCGGAGGGGTTTTGCGAGGGCTGACTGGGGTGAAACTCAACACCCACTTCACTTGCTAAGATTTCTAGTTGCTTTATTGCCGCTGGGCGGTAAATGTCAGCACTTACCACCATTACTTTTTTCTTTTTTTTCTTAACAAGAAAGTTTGCTAATTTTGCAACAGAAGTTGTTTTACCGGCGCCCTGCAACCCAGCGACCAATATCACTGCTGGGGGCTGAGCAGCAAGATTAAGCTCCTCATTGCTTTCACCCATTACACGCTCTAACTCCGATTGAACGATTTTTATAAATTGCTGACTCGGGGAAAGACCTTTAGCAACATTCTGTCCTATAGCTCTTTTTTTGACAGCTTCAATAAATATTTTAACTACAGGCAAGGCAACATCAGCTTCAAGAAGAGCCATCCGTACTTCTCTCAAAGTTTCCTGAATATTTTCTTCGGTAAGATTTGCCTTGCCAGAGATTTTCTTTAATGATCCAGCTAGGCGCTCACTAAGATTTTCAAAAATTGCCATAATAAACTCGTCGCTAAAGGGTTAACTTAAGATACAAAATATTATATCTGAAATATTTTTAATGTAATCCAAATTAGCCTTATTTTATATTACCATTCAGCTATTTAAGGCAATTTTTTTAATTTTCCCAAAGCTTTGCCATTAGTCATTTTTGGTTGCCCTCCCTATAAGAGGGCCCAAGATTTTATCAGCCCTTTTCGCGAAACCATATCTGTGACACACTTTGATACTATTCTATTTTAATAATAAGGCTAATGCAGATTATGCTCATCGCCACTACCTCAATAATATTTTACCTGATCGCTACCATCTATCATGCTGTTCATCTTGGCAGCGAGGTTAACAAGAGGCCTTATATGTTTCTTGTTATAGCCAGCCTAGCAATCGCCCTTAACGGTTATGCTTGTTTCCAGTGGGTACTAGCTGACGGAAGAGTAATTTTAAGTTTGGCTTCAATGACAGCTGTTATTGTTTTTACAGTTAACTTCATCGTTTTAGTTGGAAGTTTTCGCAGGCAATCCCAAAATTTGCTTTTAGTCCTACTCCCTTTGAGTGCCCTTATTCTATCTATCGCTATGACAACGATCGCCATGAAAGCCAAAAGCATTGAAATAATATCGCCTTCAATTTCGTCCCCAGTGGGCTTTCATATCTTTGTTTCTATTTTATCATATAGCCTTCTTACCATTGCGGCCTTTCAGGCATTATTTTTGGCTCTTCAAGAATGGAGGCTCCGTCATAAACATTTCGGAGGCTTCCCTCAAATTTTTCCATCGCTTCAAACAATGGAGTCTCTTTTATTTGAAATACTTTGGGCTGGTTTTGCCCTATTGACGCTATCACTCGGCACCGGTTTAGTTTTTTTTGAAGACTTCTTTGGCCAGCACCTTGCCCATAAAGCATTTTTCTCGCTTTTTTCTTGGATATTTTTTGCTATTTTGCTATGGGGGAGGCACGCAAAAGGCTGGCGAGGAAAAACGGCTGTACGCTGGACTTTGTCTGGGTTTACCACTTTAGCTGTTGCCTACTGGGGCACCAAGTTCATTTTAGAAATAGTACTCTCCAAATAATAATCCCAAGCAACATGATATTGGGAAAGAATAAAACAGGGAAATGCATTCACTGAATACTTGCCAATCTGCTCAAATTTCTTCAACATACACATCAATTAAGCAAAAAAGGGTTCACCCTCTTTGAATGACACTTCTATAAAGCTGCTATTTTTAATTCTTGGTGGCTTATTAATATTATCAGCATTCTTTTCCAGCTCCGAAACTGCGATGATGTCTCTCAACAGATATCGATTAAAGCATCTCAAAAAAAATAACCGCGGAGCTAAAAAAGCATACAAGTTACTGGCGCGCCCAGACAAACTAATCGGTATAATTTTAATAGGTAATAACCTAGTAAATATTCTTGCTTCAGCAATTGCAACAGTTATAGCCATACGGCTTTATGGTGATGCCGGCATATTTATTGCCACAATACTCCTAACGCTGGTGGTACTCATCTTTGCTGAGGTAACTCCAAAAACAGTAGCAGTGCTTCACCCAGAGGGAATCGCTTTTTTCTCCAGCCACATACTTAGGCCGCTTTTAATATTATTTTACCCTTTAGTTTGGATAGTAAACCAAGTCTCGAATGGTCTCTTAAGAATTTTTGGGGTCAACCCAAATAAAGGCCGAAATGATAGCCTCAGCAAAGATGAACTCCGCACAGTAGTCGGTGTGTCGAGCGAAAAAATACCAGAACAAGAAAATATGTTAATCAATATTTTGGACTTAGAGGAAATCACAGTTAATGACATCATGGTACCTCGTAATGAGATTATAGGATTGAATCTGGATGACAGCACAGAAAATCTTTTAGATATCATAATTAACTGTGGCTACACCCGCGTGCCAGTCTATAAAGGTGACATAAACCATATTGAAGGTTTTCTTCATATGAAAAGTGTTTCTAGATTACTGCGTATTGGTGGCGAAGGATTTACCCAGAAAGCTCTTAAAAGGTTTGCCCGTGAACCTTATTTTGTTCCGAAAAATACACCCTTGAACAAACAACTATTAAACTTCAGGCTGACTCGACGAAGGATTGGTTTAGTTGTCGATGAATATGGTGAAATTGAGGGACTCGTTACCCTAGAGGACATTCTTGAAGAAATTGTTGGAAACTTTACTACGAATAAAGCTGAAGATGAAAAAGCGGGGATGGCCAAAATCAAGCATAATATCTTTGAAATTGATGGCTCACAAACCATCAGAGACATTAATAAAACAGCTAATTGGGACCTGCCTACAGATGGACCAAAAACACTAAGCGGATTAGTTCTAGAACATCTAGAAAATATTCCTGATGGTAATGTTTCCCTAACAATTGAACACTATCGTGTTGAAACAATAACCCTAAGCGATAAAAGCGTATCCAAACTAAAAGTTAAGCAGCTAGCAAAGAAGCCCGCCCACGAAGAGTCCGATAGCGAAGATTAAAAAAATCATGTTAACTGTTACAGTAAACATGTCATTACGAAGCGCTCTAATTCAAGCAAAAGGGTTGTTTTTTTTGGCTCGTTGAAAAGCAATTTTTATGACACTAATACGCTCTTCATCTTCCATCAGCATCCATTCTCGGATTTCTTTTGAGTTGCGATAGCAACCCACACAAAGGTCCTCCTCGTTCATGGAGCAAATTGAAACGCAAGGTGATGGGATAATACCAGTCATATTTATACCAAGACTTATGGATGCTTTAATTAAATTATTCAATAATTTTCTTCAGGTTACAACTTTAAAAACTGAGTTAGAACAATATGGTAACTTTTACCAACATTTATATATACTTGATAGCAATTCATTATAACGATGGAGTCTTATGAATTTTTGTAGCGATTGCGGCAATGCCACTAGTCTAAAAATTCCTATTGGAGACAACCGGGAGCGCTCTGTTTGCGAAAACTGTGACACTATACATTATCAAAATCCAAAAATTATAGCTGGCTGTGTTCCAACTTTTGATAATAAAGTTTTATTATGTCGAAGAGCTATCGAACCCCGCCTTGGATTCTGGACACTCCCAGCTGGATTCATGGAAAATAACGAAACTTGCTTAGAAGCAGCACTTCGGGAATCAGAAGAAGAGGCTCATGCCTCTATAGAAAACCCTATTTTTTATGGAATATTTGATCTCCCTTACATCAATCAAGTATATATATTTTATCAAGGTGATGTTATCGACGGGTCATATCATCCTGGCATTGAGTCCCTGGAGGTTAAACTTTTTACAGAAAATGATATCCCCTGGAAATTCTTAGCTTTTCCTGTTGTCGAGCTTATGCTCAGGCATCACTTTAAAAATATAAAAAATAAAAACTCCGATATTTACACCGGGACAATAAATAAATCCTGGAAAAAATAGCCTTAAATTTTCAAATAAATATATAGAATACAAATGCTTTGCTACCATTACTTACAGGGATTTGTTGTAATGATAATAATTCTCATTTACAATAATTTAATCAAATTTAACTTTGAAAAAAAATAAAAATGAATGAATTTATTATAACTTTTAGAGAGTGTTTAGAGGCATGCCTGATAGTTGGTATTATATACACCCTCTTAGAAAAAAATAATTTAAAAAAAGAAATTAAACAGCTTTGGTTGGCAGTTTTTTCGGCAATTATTGCGAGTGTTTGTGTTGCTTTCGCCATAAATTTTGCCAAAGAGTTGATAGGTAACGCATCTATCCAGTCACTCTTTGAAGGAATTAGCATGTACATCACCGCTTTACTATTATGGTATGTAATATTTTGGCTATCTAAGCATGTAAGCCAAAGGACGGCTATGGAGCAGAAAACAAATGAAGCAATCGAGGCTGCTGGGTGGGGAATATTTTTAGTTGTATTTTTTGCGATTTTACGCGAAGGATTTGAAACGGCTCTATTTTTAATGGGAAGTTTTAATATGTCAGGAAGCTTTTCCTACTTGGGATTCTTTAGCGGCATAATAATCGCTACGGCAATAGGGTATGCAATAGTAATACAAGGAAGAAGGATTAATCTTAAAGCGTTTTTCCAGGCAACAACTTTTATGCTAGTAATATTTTCTTCTGGAATGGTTGCATATGGCACACATGAAATGGAAGAGTTCGTTGTAAAAGGAAATCACCTTGAAACTTTTGGCATAAAAGAAAAAAATGAAATTCCGAGAGTTTGGAATATATTAGAGCCCAAATATTACGCCAACAAATCCTTTTTTTATTCGCACAATATAAATGGAAAAAATAAATACACGCATTTACTTCACGACAAAGGAAGAATTGGTGTTTTCTTAAAAGGATTTTTTGGCTACAACAGTAACCCTAACTACCCTGAAGTAATTTTATGGTTCTTGTCCTTGTTCTTCGGTATAAGAATGTGGAGAAGATTTTACTTTAAATAGAGAAATTACTATTATGAAAAAAAATGATCTAACAGTTCTATTCTTATTTTTAACAATTGCATGTCCCGCTCTTGGAGGTGACCATGTTCATGGTCATGGTCATGGTCATGGTCATGAAGAAACTTCCAAAAAACTTTCTAATGATAATCAATATTTGTCCAACATTAACTTAATGAAGGGTCATCTATGGGTAGGTATTGAGTTATATAAGGACGCACAAATAGAAAATGCAAAAATGCATATGAAGCACCCTAAGAGTGAGCTGTATGCAGATATGATCCCAACTTTTAAAGCCAAAGGTGCCGCAGGATTTGCTTCTAAACTAGAAAAACTTGCATTGTCTGTTGAAAACGAGACTCCATACTTAGCCGTAGATAAAATTTACCAAAATTTACTTAAAGCCATCTATGAAAACGAACAATTTGTTGACAAAGCGAGTACATCTGTCGACCAAAAAATTGTATTAGTTATTTCATTATTAGAAATTGCGGCGGAAGAATATGCTATAGGTATTGTAAATGGAGAGGTTAAAAACAAATTTGAATACCAAGATGCCCTTGGATTCACAATGATGGCTAAAAATATTTTAATGGATGCAACAACAGAAGATAAATCTCAGAAAGAGAAGTTATCAAACATAATAACAATTGTGGATAAACTTTCACTTTTATGGCCAGAGCTCGCACCAAAATCAAACGTAAATGGTGATGCAAAAGCAATCCTTGATGCAATAGCTGAGATTAAAAACATTTAATTCAGATCAGAATAGAAATTTTTCTGTTGAATGTAACTTTTAAGATATTTTTTTTCCTATCTTTTTGTGTGACTGTCTTGATAACTTTTGTCTTATTAATCAAATGGGTGCCGCAACACAATAGTTTCTAGTCGATCAGGCCCTGTAGAAACTATATCGACAGGGGTAGAGAGCAGACATTCAATACGCTCGATATATTTTCTAGCGTTAACTGGAAGATCCTCCAAACACGTCACGCCCACTGTAGAATCATCCCAGCCAGGCATCTCTTCATAAACGGGAACTAATTTTTTGTAGTCATCTGCATGAGAAGGGACTTCTATTTTTTCGCCATCAGTATCTTCATACGCAATACAGATCTTGATAGTCTTGATACCATCCAAAACATCTAACTTTGTCAAACAAACACCAGAAATAGAGTTAACTCGTATAGCTTGCTGAAGCGCTGCAGCGTCAAACCACCCGCATCGACGCTCCCTTCCAGTAGTGGCACCTAGCTCATGGCCCTTGATGCTAAGGTGGCTCCCCACATCACAAAATAATTCAGTAGGAAAAGGCCCAGAACCAACTCGTGTAGTGTAAGCCTTGGTAATACCCAGTACATAATCTAGATACAGAGGACCAAATCCACTCCCTATTGCTGCAGCACCAGCGGTAGTATTTGAGGACGTTACAAATGGATAGGTGCCGTGATCGATATCCAATAAAGACCCCTGTGCACCTTCAAACATTATGTTGTCGCCTCGCTCTCTAGCTGAATGCAGGATATCGGCAACATCACCAATCATAGATTCTAACTCGTCGGCCCAAACTGATGCTCTAGCAAGAGTATCTTCATAACTCACAGCATCTTCATGATAAAAAGAAGTAAGCATAAAATTATGATACTCCATTAATTCTTTTAATTTTACTGCAAATTTATCCCGGTTAAATATATCCCCTAAACGAAGGCCGCGGCGAGCCACCTTATCTTCGTAAGCAGGGCCAATACCCCTACCTGTGGTGCCAATTTTAGCTTGGCCTCTTGCTTTCTCTCGAGCCTGGTCAAGCGCAATATGTACCGGTAGTATTAATGGACAGGACGATGAAATTCGAAGTCTCTTTCTTACTGGAATATTCTGTTGACTTAGTTCATCCATCTCTTCCAGTAAAGCATCAGGAGATAAAACAACACCATTTCCAATCAAGCACAATACATTCTCGCGAAGAACCCCAGAAGGTATAAGATGTAATATTGTCTTCTTGCCATCTATAACAAGCGTATGCCCAGCATTATGTCCGCCCTGGAACCTTGCAACTAAGACTGCTTGATCTGTCAGCAAATCAACAATTTTACCCTTACCTTCGTCTCCCCATTGAGTGCCAAGTACTACTACATTCTTGCCCATTTAATTTCTCTGAACTAATTAAAAAATTGACTATATAGGAATGACCTGAAATTTTCCGTCTACTAAAACTAATTGGCGATCACAGCCTAATTCTTGGTAATTTGGCTTTTGGTCCGGAAACCCTGAGACAACACGATCACCACTTAATCGCAATTTTTTTATGATTGCATACTGATCGACATCATTTGTAGTTGAGGCGAAGACGCCTAAAGCTAGACCTCCTTCCTCATGATCAAACTGAACTAATGTCTGCAGGCTCATGTTAAAACCAGTTGCTGCTCTTGATCTCCCAAAGCTTTCACCCACGTCATCATATCTACCACCATTGCCGATCGCCTGTCCTACCCCTGGCGCATAAACCGCAAAGACTAGCCCGGTATGATAGTGGTAACCTCGCAACTCACTTAGATCAAAGCATAGCTCAAGCTCAGGATTACTTGCCTTTAAGGCGCTAGCAACTGACTGTAGCTCATCCAATGCAAGTTCAATTTCTGCGGGAGCTTCAGCAAGCAACTTCCTCGCTCTATCAAGCACGGTAATATCGCCTGCTAAATCTACAAGAGAGCGCAGCATTTTTCCATAAGAAATATTTTTTATATTGACAGCAATCCAAGAGTCGATCTCTGGAATCGATTTAGCCTGCACCAGACTAAATAATTCTTTCTCTTGCTGGTTAGATAAGTCGAGCACCTCAAGAAGGCTCTCATAAATCCCTACATGCCCAAGATCCAGACGCGGGCCCTTCAGCCCAACTAAACTCAATGTTTCGACCATTAGCCTGATAACTTCGATATCTGCTGCAAGTCTTGACTCACCGTAAAGTTCTATTCCAATTTGAATTGGTGATCGACCACCTAAAGGATAGCGAGGTTTCGTATAAAGCACCGGTCCCGCGTAACATAAACGGCTAGGCCCTTTTCGTTTAAGGCTATGCGCATCCATGCGGCTTGTTTGAGGCGTAATGTCAGCGCGAACTCCCATTGTTCTACCGCTAACTTGATCGGTCAATTTGAATGTTATTAAATCAAGGTCCGATCCGGTTCCGCTCAAAAGAGATTCGGTGAATTCTACCAACGGCGGTATCACTAAATCATAACCCCAAGAATGATATAGATCTAAAACACGCCGACGCAAGCCTTCCATCTTGAGGGCCTGCTTTGGCAATACATCTTCAATTCCATCTGGCAATAACCACTGGTTAACTACAGCCATTATATTTACCTGCTTGATATGAATTTACATATTTAGTCATAAAAAAACCGGGTTACCCCGGTCGTGCAATTCTGCCGCTTTCATGGGTACGTTTATCTGTTTAAAAATAAACTGATCATAAAAAATCAGAAAAAAGAACTGCTAAACTTGATTAGCTCAAAGTTATTTACCTTGTTGGTTGTTAAGGTACCGAAAGAAATCACTCTTTGGGTCAACTAAAAGCACATCGCCTTTATTTGCAAAAGATTTTCTGTAAGCAGTCAAACTTCGTATAAAGGAGTAGAACTCTGGATTTTTCGTATATGCAGACGCATAAGTGGAGGTTGCTTCTGCATCCCCTTTACCTCTAGTTTGCTCGGCATCACGATATGCATTAGCTAGCAATATTGTTTTTTGTCGATCTGCATCTGCGCGTATCTTTTCGGCTTGTTCGCCACCCTCAGAACGCAATATTCTAGCTTCCTTTTCACGTTCCGCCTTCATTCTTCTATAGACCTGCTCACTTACTTCTGGCGGCAGATCAATACCCTTAACTCGAACATCTACCACCTCGACTCCCAAAGATTGACGAACTGTCAAATTCAGCTTATCTCGTAAGTTTTTCATTAACTGATCACGCTCTCCTGAAACTACTTCATGTAGGGTTCTTGCTCCAAATTGGTTACGCAAGCCATCATTTACACGACTAGCTAGGCGCTCCTGAGCTACAATTTGATTGCCGCCAGTCGCTCTGTAGTAAACGTCCACATCAACAATGCGCCATTTAGAGAAGGCATCAACGATTAATCTCTTTTTCTCTATTGTAAAGAAACTGGCAGGGTCTGCATCTAAAGTTAAAATTCTAGCGTCAAACTTTCTAACCTGATCAACAAAAGGAATTTTATAATGCAACCCTGGTTGGATATTAGTTTCAATAAGGCGGCCAAATCTCAGTTTAACTGCCAGCTCTGTCTCTTGAATCACAAACAAAGCACTGGTTGCAACCAAGACTATGCCTACGGCTAATACTACTAATAAAGAACGACTAGTCATCTAACGACCCTCCCTTGATCTAGCTGAATTCTGGCGGCTTGACTCACTGTCATAATTTCCATTAGAGCCACTTGAGCCATATGCCGGCAATTTTGATCTAGATGCACTTGATTCCATAATTTTATCTAAAGGTAGATACATCATATTATTTCCGCCTTCCACATCAATAAGCACTTTTGTACTGCTGCTCATCACTTCTTCCATTGCGTCTAAGTAAATACGCTGGCGTGTGACTTCTGGTGCTTTGTTATATTCGGATAATAACAGCTCAAACCGCTTAGATTCACCCTGAGCCTCGGCAACTACCTGCTTTAGATAACCATTAGCTTCTTCAATCTGACGCTGAGCTTGACCTCTAGCTTCAGGAATCACTCCATTTGAATAAGTCTGGGCTTCATTAACAAGACGCTCCTTATCTTCTCGCGCCTTAATAACATCGTCATACGCAGCTTTAACCTGAGAAGGTGGCTTTGCTTCTTGTATGTTAATTTTTCGTACTTTTATTCCTGTGCCATAGTTATCAAGATATGTCTGTAGCCTTAACTGGACTTCATCACCAATCTTTAGCCGCCCCGTAGAAACGACTTCATCTAACTTACTACTGCCCACTACATGTCGCAATGCACTATCGCTAGCTTGACGCAAACTAAGCTCAGGAGACTTGACGTTCAACACAAAAGCTTTTACATCCATTATGTTGTATTGCACGGTTAGTGGTAACTCCACAATATTTTCATCTTCCGTAAGCATTTGCCCTTGACTGGAGTATTGGCGCTCTTCAGTGACACGAACCTTGGTAACATTATCTATTAACGACGGATTCCAATGAAGTCCTGGGCCCCTAGTATCAAGATACTTGCCAAGACGCAGAACAACTGCCTGCTCTTTCTCATCGACCTGATAGAAACCAGAAATAGACCAACCGATGACAAGAATTGTCAAGATAAGACCAATTAATCCGTTGTTATTTTGGCCATTTGGTTTTTTTCCAGCTCCGCCACCAGACCCAAATATTTTATTTATACGGGACCGCAGTTTTTTTAAAGCCTCATCAAGATCAGGGGGGCCGTCACCACTGTTATTGCCGCCCCAGGGATCTTTTTCGCCACCAGGTTCATTCCAGGCCATAATAATCTCCAGATTTTAATGTATATTTTTTAACTCTAGCAATTGTACCTTGCCACCAATTAAATACTATTACTTCAAGACTAAAATATGCTATTTGATAGATATAAAAAATTTAGCGTGCAGCGTTTAATTGACTAGGGTTTATTTTTACTGCCTTTAGTATACGCAGATAATGCACTTTAGGTATTCTTACTTCCAATATGAAATCACCATTATCCATCAATTTTTCACCAATAACTGCATTATTTTCATACAGAATAGCCCTCAATTTTCCCATGCTCGGCGCAAGTTTAAGTTGCTCAAAAATTAAATCTTTAGCCAGCATCTCAGACATTGCTTGCAATAATAAATCACATCCGAGCCCGGTTTGAGCTGACAACCAAACTGCAGTCGGCTTACCATTTTCGTCTCGGTCTATTCTTGGTTCAGCATAATTCAAGAGATCAATTTTATTATAAACAACTAGCGTTGGTAGCTTCAATGCGCCTATTTCTAATAATACATCGTTAACATGTTTAATGTTAATCTGTCGCATTTCAGAAGGTGCATCTACTACATGCAAAAGCAAAGCAGCAGTGGCTGTTTCCTCCAAAGTAGCCTTAAAAGCTTCAATAAGCTTATGTGGCAAATGGCTAATAAACCCTACCGTATCTGCCAAAATAGTAGAGCCAACGTCATCCAACTCTATATGCCGCATAGTGGGGTCTAATGTGGCGAAAAGCTGATCGGCAACATAAACATCCGAGGCTGAAAGCCTATTAAACAAAGTTGATTTTCCTGCATTCGTATAGCCGACCAAAGAAATAGTAGGTATTTCTGCTCGATCACGGGATCTACGACCTTGGTCGCGCTGACTTCGTACCTTTGTAAGGCGCTTGAGAATAGATTTAATACGAGCACGTAGTAGCCTTCGATCTGTCTCTAACTGAGTTTCTCCGGGGCCCCGTAAACCTATACCGCCCTTTTGTCGCTCAAGATGGGTCCAACCACGTACCAATCTTGTGGACATATGTTGCAACTGTGCCAGCTCGACCTGCAATTTTCCTTCATGAGTAAGGGCTCTCTGTGCAAAAATATCAAGAATTAGACCTGTTCTATCAAGCACGCGACACTCGAGTGCAAGTTCTAAATTTCTCTCTTGACTAGGAGACAAGCTATGATTAAAAATAACGAGGTTTGCGCAATGATCAAAAACTATCTGCTTTAATTCGTCAAGCTTGCCTGTACCAACGAAATATTTTTTATGAGGGGTATGTCGAGACCCGGCAAGCAAAAAAATAGGATCTCCACCTGCAGAAATAACTAATTCTTCAAATTCACGAGGGTCTTCTGGTTCATTCTCGCTATCAAGTTTTAAATGAACCAAGACAGCGAGCTCACCAGAATCCGGACGTTCAAAAAACAATTAATATCCCCTTGTTATTTACCAGCTTAACCCTTACTTGAGTCACTGGTGTCAACCTCTGGTAGCTCTATTCTACGGGAAGGAACGATGGTAGAAATAGCATGCTTATATACCATTTGACTCTCTTCATTTTTCAACAAAACTACGAATTGATCGAAAGATTCTATCTCTCCTTGTAATTTAACCCCATTCATAAGAAAAATAGACACCGGGATTTGTTCTTTTCGTAAAAAATTTAAAAACGGGTCTTGAAGATTGTGCCCCTTTGACATTAAAGTTCTCCTAAAAATTTCGGACGTAAGGTTGATTAAAAAAACTTATTGAATACCTATTTTCATTCATATTCCAAAAACTTCCATAATTCAAACATTCGCTCTAAAGTGCCACCTGTTCCAATCTATAATACTAGCACCTCTTATCAATAAATATAGATGAGCGCCTTAAAATATCCAAGCAATCAATTAGCATTTTTTCAAAAAAAATTTTTCTTTCAGATTCGTAATTTACCTGAATTTCATGTAAGTCAGGCCACTTTTTAAGCCATGTTAGTTGGCGTTTAACAAGCTGTCTTGTTGCTATGACACTCAATTGATGCGCCTGGTTATAGTCAATTCTCCCTGACAAGTAGCCCCACATTTGCTTATACCCAACAGCGCGCAAAGCAGGTAAATCTGAACTTAGATCTCCTCGCTCATATAGCAATTTAACTTCAGCCTCAAAACCTATATCCAGCATTGACTGAAATCGTTCCTCAATACGCTGGTGTAATTGAATTTTATTTAAGGGCATTAATGCAATTTGTATAATTTTATAGTCATTAGAAATAGGGCTAATTAAGCTTCCTTGTTCTTGCTGTTTTTTTCTTATAACAGATGGCGGCTTACCTGTTATTTTAAAAATCTCCAACGCTCGCTGTATACGTTGCGAATGATTGGGGTGTAGGTTTATAGCAGATTCGGGGTCAACCTCTCTAAGCTGGGCATGAAGATAGGGCCACCCATATTTCTTCGCATCAGATTCAATTTTTTTGCGTACACTAGGGTCAGATGGCGGATTGTCTGCCAAACCATCTAGCAGCGCCCTAAAGTACAACATTGTCCCTCCCACTAGTAATGGTATGCGCCCCTGCTTAGTAATATCTTTCATTTCATTTCTAGCATCTTGTGCAAAATTAGCTGCAGAATAGGCTTCGGAAGGATCTCGAATATCTATCAACCGATGTGATACTTTTTCCAATAGATTTCGATCTGGCTTTGCCGAACCAATATCCATACCCCTGTATACTTGAGATGAATCAACACTTATAAGATCAACAGGTAAATAATTTTTCAGTGCTACCGCTAAATCAGTTTTTCCTGAAGCTGTCGGTCCCATAAGAAAAATGGCAGAGGGCAGATTTTGAATTGGCGGACTAATCATACTCTATGCTGCCCAAATGCCATCACACGGGAGATTTGATCAAGACTCAACAGCTGCATTAACAATCTATCAACCCCAATAGCTACCCCCGAACAAAAGGGTAATCCAAACCTTATAGCTTCCAAAAGGTTTTCATCGGTAGGTATAATTTTCTTACCCAACGCCTCACGAAGAGAGGTATCGGAAGAAAAACGAGCACTCTGTTCATTTGCGTCATTTAACTCAACGTATCCATTAGCTAATTCCATACCGTTTAGATAAGCCTCAAAACGTCTGGCTACTGCACTGCCGTCTGAGGCCCTCTTAAGCTGAGCCAAAGCAGACTGACATTCTGGATAATCGTGAACAAAAACAAGCCCCTCAGGAAGTTCGGGCTCAACAGCAAAGCTAAATATTAAATTCAGGCAATCACTGCGACTATCCTCACGAAAGTCTCGACTTGAAACAATCGACGCTGTTTCTTGCAACTGAGAAAGGGTTGCGTGATGTGGATTTAAGTTTGTGACTTGCTCAAATATATCTGCATATTTTAGAGTTTGATGCTTGCATTTTACGCCCAACTTACTCAGTAGCTCTGCTACCTCATTCATTAATTGATATTCATCAAATCCTAAACGATACCATTCCAGAAGCGTGAACTCTGACTGATGATAGCGGCCAATCTCTTCCGCGCGAAATGCCTTTCCCAGCGAATAGATTGAGCCCGAACCAGATGCAAGAAGTCTCTTCATGAAATACTCTGGCGAACTCTGCAGGTACTTTACTTCTCCAGCCACATCAACTTCAATGCAATCGACATGCAGGTCAGTTACGCCAGCCTGACCTATTAGGGGAACATCTACCTCTAAAATTGCTCTATCTTCAAAAAATTTTCTAATAGAGGAAAATAACTCAGATCGAAATCTAAGGGTCTCGATCGCAGCTGTTGGCTTCCAATCACTCATAATCGACAATTATTTATTTGAAAAATTAAGCCCGACTTATGTAGTCGCCGGTGCGAGTATCAACCTTAACAATTTCGCCAATATTCAAGAAAAGCGGTACCTTAATTACAGCACCAGTAATAAGTGTAGCTGGCTTAGTGCCACCCTGCGCAGTATCACCTTTTAAGCCTGGATCAGTATCTATGATTTCAAGCTCTACGTGATTAGCTGGGGTAACCAACAATGGGACTCCATTGTGCAAAGTCACCATTACTATATCTTGCTCTCTGAGCCAAAGCCCTGAATCTCCAATAGTTTTTTTATCAGCTTGGTGTTGCTCAAAAGTGTCAGGTTCCATAAAATGCCAATATTCTCCATCATTATAAAGATACTGCATATCAGACTCTGCTACATCAGCCCCCTCAAGCGACTCCCCAGATTTAAATGTTTTATCCCAAACACGACCTGTCTTAAGGTTGCGTAAGCGGACGCGACTAAAAGCCTGGCCTTTTCCGGGCTTTACAAATTCATTTTCTATAATACTACAAGGGTCTCCGTCCATAATTACTTTCAGACCGGAGCGAAATTCGTTGGTAGAATAGTTAGCCATTATTACCTCAATATTCAAATAAATTATTTCAAAACATAAGAGATCTCTATGATAACCCGTTCCGATGCATCTGTAGATAGCCTAACTTGGCAAGAGCAAGTCGCCGAAAGTATTCGAGATCCCAAAAAATTACTCGAATGGCTTGAGTTAGATCAAAGTCTAATAAACGATTTATTAGACGGAGCCATAAAGGCTGGTAACGATTTCTCTCTAAAAGTGCCCAAGGCATACTTACGGCGTATTGCAAAAGGTGACCCGCATGACCCTTTGCTTAAACAAATTCTTCCATTAAAAGAAGAAATGTTCGCAGCACCCGGATATAACAAAGATCCACTAGGGGAAGCTGCAACAAACTTAATACCTGGGTTGGTGCACAAATATCGAGGGCGGGTACTACTAATTATTAGCACTAATTGTGCAATTAACTGCCGATATTGTTTTAGGCGAAGTTTTCCTTACCAAGATAATAATCCTGGTCGCAATGAATGGAGAAAGGCATTAGATTATATTCAAAAAAATAGCACTATAACTGAAGTTATTTATAGTGGGGGTGACCCTCTTGCAGCCAGCGACAATCAATTAATGTGGTTAACTGAGGAGATTGCAAAAATATCCCATGTTCAAAGACTACGAGTACACACTAGGCTTCCAATTGTTATTCCAGACCGAATAACAGATGATTGCCTGGCATGGCTCACATCAAGCCGCCTTTTACCCTCGCTTGTAATTCACAGCAATCACCCCAATGAGCTCGACAACTCTGTAGCTTTCGCTCTTAATCGTCTCTCTGAAGCAGGAGTAATGCTTCTCAACCAAACAGTACTCCTTGCTGGAATTAATGATTCAGCTGAAGTACTTCAAGAACTCAGCGAACGTCTATTCCAAATGAAAGTACTACCTTATTATGTTCATCAGCTAGATAAAGTTAAGGGTGCCGCCCATTTTGAAGTCAGCGACATAAAAGCTAAAAAGCTAATCACTACTCTTAGGGAAAGACTGCCTGGATATTTAGTGCCTAAACTAGTTCGGGAGCTACCAGGGATGGCGCACAAAATGCCCCTACTTTAGCTGTTTATCTTAAAATAGACCCAACGCAGGCTGGGAATTCAAACCTTCTTGAATTAATTTGCAGCGCTATAGCTTCAAAATTACCCCAAAAGGGTTACTCCCAACGAGAGACATCTCTGTCGCTAATACCCATAAGGTAAAGAATTCCATCCAAACCAACTTTAGATATAGATTGCTTGGCGGTTGCCTTTACCAAGGGTTTAGCTCTAAAAGCGATACCTAGGCCGGCAATACTTAGCATAGGCAAATCATTGGCTCCGTCTCCTACAGCTATAACCTGCTCCAAACTAACCTTTTCACCAGCTGCTATATTGCGCAATAATTCAGCTTTTCGAGCGCCATCAACAACTTCTCCCGAAATATTACCAGTCACTTTGCCGTCAATGATTTCAAGCTGATTTGCATAAACATAATCGATGCCAAGTCTTTTCTGAATACGACATGCAAAGAAATCAAATCCTCCTGAAAGAATCGCTGTTTTATATCCTAACAGCCTAAGTGTAGCCATTAATTCCTCAGCGCCCTCTGTGAGCTGAAGACGTTTAGCTACTACCTCTAACACTGACTCATCAAGGCCTTTTAAAAAGCGCAGGCGCCTGCCAAAACTTTCCTTAAAGTCTAGCTCGCCCCTCATTGCTGCCGCTGTAATTTCAGCAACCTGTTCACCAGCCCCAACCTCTTTTGCTAGCTCATCTATTACTTCAGCATCAATCAATGTTGAGTCCATATCAAAAACAACGACACGACGGTTACGGCGAAAGATATTATCTTCTTGGTAGGCCATATCGACATCCATTTCACTAGACATTTCAAGCAATGAGGAGCGAAGAACAGAGAGTTCATCAGGCAGGCCGCGTAAGGAAAATTCTACACAAGATCTGCTGCTGCTTTCCATGCGATCTAAGGGCATTCTTCCAGAAAGGCGTGTGATCTTATCAATATTAAGTTGATGCTTGACTGTGACTGCAGTCACTCTAGCTATATGCTCGGCAGTCACCCTGCGAGAGAGCAACGTGACAATATGCCGAGGCTTGCCCTGCTGTTCAACCCAGTTCGAGTAGCTCTCATCAGCAATAAGTTTAAAACTTACCATCATTTTCATCGTATCAAGAGAAGAAAAAATCTCATGCTTTATTTTTTCTAATTTATGATGCACGGGTGTTATTGCCAACAGCCCTAAATTTAAATTATCGTGTATCACAGACTGGCTGATATCCAGAATATCGCAATCATGGTGCATTAACACCTCTGATACAGCTTGAGTGACTCCAGGCTTATCATCACCTGATATGCTAATGAGTAAAATTTCTTTCACAAGTAATTCCAATATAAACAATGCAAGCTAAGAGCGCAGCTTCTCTCTATCAGGTATTATAAGGGAACAAGCGCTAAGATAGAATAAATCCACGCAAAAAACCTTATGGGAATAACTGAGGATGAGCAAGAACAAAAAGTCTTATGCGAAAATATTACCTTTAGTGACTGTAGTATTTCTTATTATTACTGGAAGCCTAAGTGCATTGATTTTAGATCGACAGCTAACCTCGATATCTAGTATGCAAGAAAAACAACTAGGCAATACCTTATCACTACAGCTGGCAAAGGTAGCTAAAACCTTTATTATCAGCCAGGATACACTTAGCCTTCAGGGCGAAGTAGATGACATGTCGTCCATCGATGGTATCAAATATGTTGCAGTATATGATGCATCTAATCAAATTCTAGCAAAAGCGACTAAACTTCTCTTCGCGGGCCATAAAGGCATCGCATACAGCAGTCCTATAGTTATTGAAAACACCATTGCGGGGTACGCCCGTATTAAATTCTATGAGGAATATTTTACAGAGTCCTTTCAGGCTTTACGCATAACGCTCGCTCTTTTGTTTTTCGCTTTATTTTTTATATTAGTTTACCTCTCTATCAAAATTGGAAAAAACTTTTCACTTAGGCTCAATCGTCTTATTGAACAACTGCCGGGAGATGACAAGGAGCCAGGGGATGAATTAAGCATGCTCGAATATCGACTAAAACCCTTAATAGCACATAGGGAAGAAGGTCAGCAGCTTCATGTAGAGCAAACAGTAGAGAACTTTGCACTGTTAGCTGTGGATTGCAAAAACTTGACTATCCTAAAAACAAGGGTCAATCCGGAACATCTTGAATCCGTAATGTCCCAGTTCGACACCTTGGTGAACGATGCGGCAAATATTTATGGGGCCAAAAGGTTAGGCGCTAGTCAGCGCAGCATACATCTAAAATTTAAAGGAAAATCAGAGGAGGATAAGCACCCCCTCAGAGCATTGTATTGCGCCACTGCAATTCATGCATTAAGTGTGAAATTGCTTGATGCGCAGGGTATAAAGCTTGAGCTAGCCAGCGCCATATCAAATGGAACATACAAAAAATATAGATCTCAACTACTTCATGAATCCAGCTCTGAAGAGCACTTATCCTCGCTTCAATCAATGCTCGAACAGGCCATGGATAGTGAAATACTGCTAGATGCACAGACAAAAGAACACGGATCATTGCAGGGTATTGTCTTGTCTCCCCCAAGCCCCAAAAGCTTGCTATATAGAGTTGAGAGGCTGGACGAAGATAGCGAAAAACTAGTCACACAACAACTTGCCATTCTGGCCCGTGATATATAGAAGCAACCATATCCAGATTGAAAAAAATATTCTCACAGTTTCCAGCCTTTGGAATTGCTGTTCTGAATTTATAATCGCCTTTATTAGCTTTTTCCAACTTTAAAATCAATGCCTTGTATGTCTGCTACGTCAACTAACTGATGGATATATTTAGATATTTCTATGCGATGGCCAATCTCTATAAGCATATCAGCGATATTACTTTTCACCTTTTCATAGTCTAGCTGTTTTGATGGTATTTTTTTATCGATATGAACAATATGGAAGCCAAAACTTGATTCAACAGGCTTTAGAGCCAAGCCTTCTTTAAGAAGAAAAACAACTTTATCAAATTCTGGAGGTGTTTGGCCTCGGCCAACTCTACCTAAACTTCCACCAGTTTCTTTAGATGGACAGCTAGAATGCTCCTCTACTAGCAGGTCAAATTGCTCTGCAGACTTCTTTAATTTTGATATTAAAGACTTAGCTAGTTTTTTTGCCTGAGCCCTCTGATCCGAATCATCAGAGTCAGCGCTTATTAAAATATGCCTCAGCTCTAGCATCTCTTGCGTAAAAAATTCTGCTTTATGTGTATTGTAATATTCCTGACAATCATCCTCTGAAACTTCATCCAATTTTTTTATTTGATTCTCAATAAGTCTGCCGATTATGGTTTCCTCGACAGGAGCATCACTATCTTCAGGTAAATTTTTATCTAACCCGAGCTCTTTAGCTTTTCCTAAAAGAAGCAATTGTATAATCAAGACTTCAGATGATTTTTTAACTAAGTCTTCTGGCGAATCAGACGCATGATGCTGCATCTCTTGAATTACCTCAACGGGAGTGATGATCGCACCATTTACTATAATTTCTTTTAAATTTTTCAAATCTATTTCTTTAGATTCAGTATCGGAAGGAGAATTCATAATAAGTCTCTAATTAATATTTAATGCTTAATATATATTTAAGGTGCTGCAAAATACAATAAAAGGCGTATCGTTTTCAAGTTAATGCGATAGAAACTTTTGAACCGCTATCTTTTCCAAGCTTCATGGAGATAAAACGACCAGCTTCTATAATTTTTTCTAAATTTATGCCGTGCTCGATGCCTAGGCCGTTCAACATATAAACCAAATCCTCGGTGGCAACATTTCCTGAGGCGCTAATGTCTTCAGAATTTTTTACATAAGGACACCCCCCCAAACCAGACACTGAGCTATCAATAACAGCAACGCCCATCAATAATGCAGTATAAATATTCGCCAATGCCTGTCCATATGTATCATGCATATGGACAGCAATAGCATAAATGGGGATACTTTCTGCCACATTTTCTATTAATCGAGTGATGACGTCTGGCGTACCAATACCAATTGTATCGCCCAATGACACCTCATAGCAGCCCATTTCGTAAAGTCTAGCAGCTAACTTGGCAACTTTTTGGGGACCCACGTACCCTTCATAAGGACAGCCAGCTACGCAAGATATGTATGCTCTTACCGGTATTTTTTTTGCTATAGAGGCCTCAAGAACAGCCTCAAATCGTTTCAAGCTTTCATCAATAGAACAATTAATATTTTTTTTACTAAAAGATTCAGAGGCAGTCGCAAATATTGCAACTTCGTCGACACCGGCAGCTGTAGCAATATTAAACCCTTGTAAGTTTGGGGTTAAAGCAGAAAAAACCACCCCCTTTCTCCGCGCAACAGTACGCAACACATCGTCACTATTGGCCATTTGAGGCACCCAGCGCGGGCTTACAAAACTACCAGCCTCGATATAACAAACTCCTGCATCTACCAAAAGATCGATTAGCTCTACTTTTACAGAAGTGCTAACTAAATGCTGTTCATTCTGAAGTCCGTCTCTTGGGCTTACTTCTACAATTTTTACTTTTTTAGGCATGGTCATCACTCCATTCTAACTGTTAGATTAGCTGATAACATCAGCTAATTTAATGCTAATATATAATAAATATTGGCACCTAAAAGGGATCATGGGATGACAAAAATGAAAGATAGCTTTCCTGCAAATAGGGCAAACTGGAAGTTTAACGGTGAGGTTGTGGAATTGTTTGATAAGCATATATCAAGGTCAGTACCCCTCTATAAGGAAGGCCATGACCTCATATGCGATATGAGTGATTTCTTTATCAAACCTGACTCTCTTTGTTATGAGATAGGATGTTCTACAGGGACATTAATCCTGAAGTTAGCGGCCCATAACCAAACAAAACCAGAAGCTCGGTTTGTCGGTATAGACATAGAAAAGGATATGATTGAAAAAGCTCAAGACAAGGCAAGTAAAACGAAAGGCTTAAATGTATCGTTTATCGCTGATGATGTAACGCAGCTAGAGCTGGATTCTGCAGATTTAATTGTTTGTTATTACACTGTCCAGTTTATAAAACCATCTGTTCGACAAAAATTAATAGATAGGCTTTATGAAAAGCTAAACTGGGGGGGAGCCTTGCTTTTGTTTGAAAAAGTACGGGGTGCAGACGCTCGATTTCAAGATATTTTGTGTGCCCTATATAACGATTATAAAATTCGTGAAGGTTACTCGGCGGATGAGATTATTGCTAAATCCAGAAGCCTAAAGGGAGTCTTGGAGCCTTTTTCAACACAAGGCAATTTAGACATGCTAAAAAGGGCTGGCTTTGTTGACATTAACACAGTTCAAAAGTACCTCTGCTTTGAGGGATTCTTGGCCATCAAATAACATATCTACAGGGAAAAATAACAACGCGAAAGTCACGTATAGCTCACAAGTAAAATATATTATATATCAGACCAAGAGCCTAGGCTTACAGGGACGTGTCGCTCACCAATTTATTTTTACAGTTGAGATAGATAAGTCTCTAGCCTATCTGAATTCATCATGAACGTTGATTTTTTATTGCTTGCTTCCTCTTTGATTTGACTCATATTTACAGCTTCACCTACTTGAATAACTCCAATCATAGCCATCATTGCATGAGGGTCGCATTGGTATACGTAGACTCCTTCACTGTCGAGCTGAATGCTTATATCCTGACTTAATTGTCCAGCCCAACTAGAAGCTCCCTCAGGAATCATGCCGGCCATGGAGGCTGAATTATGCGACATATCTGTTGCCTTAAAGTGAATAGTGTCACCTTTAGACACCTTAATGACAGCAGGTTCAAAAATCATACTTCCACCAACGCCTGAATTTAACATTTTAATAATATGTTCTGAGCCTTCTGAAAGCTCAACTTTAGCAGCAGGCGGAGTACTTGCAACCGCTGCTGTGGCTGACGCTTGAGTCATATCTTTTTGTAAAACCACCTCTCCTGGAGGAGCGAGTCGTTCAGCAATATCTTTTTGTTGTTGTGATGTAAGTTTCAATTCCTTTTCATTGGATCCACAACCTGAAACTCCTAGAAATATCACTAGTGCTGCAATAGAAAAGCCTATTTTTATGAGCTGGCTCATTTTTTTCTCCATATTTTAAGCGCCCAAAATTAAACGGATGCTTATATTGTGACGGTTTAAGTAAGCATTATAGCGATATAAGCAGCAATCGTGAACGTTGTTTTTATATTTAATGTTATATCTTTAGCCTTTTCTTCATAAATAGGTTTTTAAAATTTTTCCCTAAAAGTGAAAGTATATTTAATACTACCCGCTCTTGTTATTGGGTGGAAAAATAGAGCAATACTCGATATCATTGCGCCCTCGCAGAATCATGCATCCTCCAGATTTAAGTTTTAAAAATATTAAATCAGATGTTCCCCGATGCACTATCAACTTACATTATGATTATGCCTGCAATTTTCATCAGGTAATCAAGCCTTTCAGGAGAACATAACGTGATCAAGCCACATGGCTCAGAAAAACTAAATTCTTTATTTGTATATGACACAAAAAGACATAGCAAGCTGATGAAAGAGTCTGACTCCTTGCCTTCCATAGTAATAAATCCTTCAGCTGCAGCCAATGCGGTTATGTTAGGAGCGGGTTATTTTAACCCACTAACGGGCTACATGAATCTGAAGGATACAATCAGCGTTGCTGAAACTCTCCATACATCTGAGGGGCTTTTTTGGCCTATGCCAATCATCAATCTCACTAATGATATCAGCGAAATTGATGGTGCAAAACGAATTGCCTTAAGAAACCCAAGTGTTGAGGGTCATCCAGTAATGGCAATAATGGATGTTGATAATATTGAAATAATCGCTGATGAAAAAATTCAAACTATAGCACAACAAATTTTTGGTACGTCTGACTCTGAACATCCTGGTTTTTCTACATTTACCAGCCTAGGAAATTATCTAATATCTGGAACTATTGAAGTATTGAGTTTTAGCTATTACAAGAACGACTTTCCAGATACATTCAAAACTGCTCAAGAAATCCGTAATGAAATACATGATAGAGGCTGGGAAAAGGTTGTTGCTTTTCAGACCAGAAACCCTATGCATCGAGCTCATGAAGAATTATGTCGCATGGCTATGGAGCGGCTTAAAGCAGATGGAGTAATAGTCCACATGCTTCTTGGTAAATTAAAGAAAGGTGATATTCCAGCATCTGTTCGTGATGCCTGTATTCGAAAAATGGTTGACTTATACTTCCCTGAAAATTCTGTCATGGTTAATGGGTATGGTTTTGATATGCTCTATGCAGGCCCAAGAGAAGCAGTTCTTCATGCTGTATTCAGGCAAAATATGGGCGCTACGCATTTAATTGTTGGTCGTGATCATGCTGGAGTAGGAGATTACTATGGGGCATTTGATGCCCAGAAAATTTTCGATGAAAAAGTCCCAGCTGGCTCACTTGAGATAGAAATTTTCCGGGCCGATCACACTGCATATTCAAAAAAATTAGATCAAGTCGTAATGATGAATGAAGCGAAAGATCATGAAAAAGAAGACTTTGTCATTTTATCTGGGACTAAAGTTCGTCAGATATTAAGTGAAGGGACCGCTCCTCCTCCTGAATTTTCACGACCAGAGGTAGCTCAGATACTGATGGATTATTACCGTTCCGAAAACAGCGACTAATACTAAAGTCTCATGAAGCTCTGTTTTATATTTCTTCTAGCTCCACGAGGGTGCCAAGCAAATCTTTTGGATGAAGAAACAGCACCGGCTTTCCATGTGCTCCAATTGTAGGCTGCCCATCACCTAATACTCGCAATCCCTGAGCCACACATTTATTTTTGGCATCGACAAGATCTTTCACCTCATAACATACATGATGTATACCGCCACTAGGATTGCGATCTAAAAAATTAGCCACTGGGGAATCAACCCCAATTGGTAAAAGCAATTCTATTTTAGTATTGTCAAGCTCAACAAAGATTACCCGCACACCATGCTCTGGTAAATCTACTGGGCTAGAAACCTTTGCCCCTAATGCCCCCTGATAGATAGCTATAGCATCATCCAGATCCGGTACGACAACTGCTATATGGTTAAGATTTCCAATCATGAGATGCCTTTTTATCCCTGAATTTGCGCACTCTTTTTAAGTGTCTATTGCCTAAATGCTTTAATTAATTTTTTTGCCGCAATTGTGGGAGGCAGCAAGCCTTCTTTTACTTCGCGCTCTAAATCTTCAACTAACGCTATAACGGATTTACTTTGTCTTAGCTCTGTAAGAAGTTCATCAGAGGTTTCACTCCACATCCAAGCACAAGATTGAGCGGTTCTTCGCGAGGCTATCTCCCCAGCAGCTCCCAGTAGGCACTGATATTCGATAACGGAGCTCCACACTGCATCAATGCCTTGGTTGGTAAGGGCAGAAACTGACTGAATTTTAGCTTGCCAGTTTACACTTCTATCATGCAGAAAATTTAGTGCGAGCTGGTAATCAGAAACTGTGCGATCAGCTGCAGCCAATTGGTCTCCATCAGATTTATTCACCAAAACCAAATCAGCGAGCTCCATGATGCCACGCTTAATTCCCTGAAGTTCGTCACCTCCTCCAGGCGACAACATAAGGATAAACATATCTGTCATCTCTGCTACAGCTGTTTCTGACTGGCCCACTCCAACAGTTTCTACAAAAATTACGTCAAAACCAGCTGCTTCACACAACAACAATGTTTCTCGTGTTCTCCGGGTTACTCCGCCTAATGTCTTGCCTGCTGGAGAAGGTCTAATGTATGCATTATCTTTTCTAGATAAAGTCTCCATTCGTGTCTTGTCGCCCAGTATGGAACCTCCACTTACAGACGATGTCGGATCTACCGCCAAAACTGCGACTTTGTGCCCTTGGGCAAGAACATGATTACCGAATGATTCAATAAAGGTTGATTTACCCACACCTGGAGCCCCGGAGATCCCAATCCTGATGGAATTTCCAGTATATGGCATAATAATCTCTAGGAGCTCTGCTGCACTCTCTCGGTGCAGTGGAAGAACAGACTCGACCAAGGTGATAGCCTTTGATAGAGCCCTCCTATCTCCTAGCAATAGATTTTCTGCAAGTTCGCCACAATTAAATTGCAATATTTGTACCCTCTAAATGCGATGATGGGTAGTATAAAACATTATTTCTTAAAATATAAAAACAACCATGCAACGCCCCGCATCAGCATTGCTTAACTAAATTCAATAATTAACTGCCCAACTGACAGGCTATCCCCAACACTGACGGGGACACTTAAAACCACGCCCTTAGAGATAGCACAGAGACTATTTTCCATTTTCATTGCCTCAATAACAGCTAGCTCTTGTCCTTCCTTCACAGTATCTCCAGCCTTCACTGTTAACTTAACAAGCAACCCGGGCATTGGAGAAATTAGATATTTAGACATATCGGGCGGCTCTTTATGAAGCATATAACGATTGAGCTCTTCGGCTCTAGGTGATACAACAAGTGCGATTTTTTTGGCGCCTCTATGAAATAAATGAAGAGTTTGTCCTACTTGGTCAATCTGGAGGCACACAGTCGCTCCATTCACGCTCGCTTTAAACAAAACTTCGCCAATACACCAGTCTGTCTCAACTCTATAGGCGTTCTTTCCAAGATTAACGATACAGGTTTGATCAACTTTCTCTATTGTCGCCTGATGGACCGCTACTCCTCCATCCATAATGATGGCTAGCTCTTCTAATGGAGAGTATTCATGGCCCGGAAGCTGACCAGAAATCATGGCACACCTATCATTATTCAATTTATGGACTACTGCTGATACCACGACGCAAATAGCTGGATCATCCTGGAATACAAGATCAGCATTAAATCCATCTGGGTATTCATCGGAAATAAAATTAGTGCTTAACTTTCCAGACTTAAAACGAGGATGTGCTATTAATGCATTCAAGAAACTAATGTTATGCTCAACACCTCGTATGTAGTAAGCATCCAGGGCATCAGTCATTCGTACGATTGCTTCATTGCGATCAGAACCATAAGCTATAAGTTTTGAAATCATGGGGTCATAAAATATAGATACCTCGCCACCTTCGCAAACTCCGCTATCGACTCGGACTCCCTCCCCGTCCGGCTCAATATAACGGCCTAACCTGCCCACCGAAGGCATAAAGTTGTTAAAAGGGTCCTCTGCGTAAACACGAGCCTCTATAGCCCAGCCCTTAAGATTAATATCCTCTTGAAGTAATGGAAGTTTTTCGCCTGCCGCAATACGAATCATCAACTCAACTAGATCACAGCCAGTTACTATTTCTGTAACGGGGTGCTCTACCTGCAATCTAGTGTTCATTTCCAAAAAATAGAAATTCATATCTGCGTCTGCAATAAACTCAACCGTACCTGCAGACCTGTAATCAACAGCTTTAGCTAACAAGATAGCCTGTTCTCCCATTTTCTTTCTAACTTCCTCAGTTAAGAAAGGCGAAGGGGCTTCCTCGATGACCTTTTGATGGCGACGCTGAATTGAACATTCGCGTTCACCCAAATGAATCACATTGCCAAATTCATCTGCTATTATCTGAATTTCAATATGACGCGGATCTTCAATATATTTCTCAATAAAAATACGGCCATCTCCAAAACTAGAAACGGCTTCATTAGTTGCGCGCTCAAAGCCATCTATGCACTCTTTTTTATTCCAAGCAACACGCATACCCTTGCCACCACCACCCGCAGAAGCTTTTAACATAACAGGAAAGCCGATATTTTCTGCAATCTCTACTGCTTGATTTTCATCTTTAACAACATCGTCATATCCAGGAACTGTGTTAACACCGGCATTTGTGGCAATTAGTTTTGATGTGATTTTATCTCCCATTAACTCTATCGGTTTTACCCCAGGACCAATAAAAGAGATGCCTGCGGCATCGAGGGCTTGGCAGAATTTTTTATTTTCAGACAAAAACCCATAACCAGGATGAACTGCATCGGCTCCAGATTTTTTACAAGCATCTATAATTTTTTCAATGACAAGGTAGCTTTCTGAGGAGGCAGAAGGGCCTATATGCACAGACTCATCAGCCATCGAAACATGCAATGCGTCTCTATCTGCATCAGAATAGATCGCCACGGTGGCAATACCCATAACCTTTGCCGTCCGAAATATACGGCAAGCAATCTCACCTCTATTCGCAACAAGAATTTTCTTAAACATACGTCATCTTCTATTAAAAATTATATTTATATCAACTAAAAACTACAAAAATTTCCATTTTTTACAAGGGAATATTTCCATGTTTTCGCCACGGATTTTCTACATCTTTATTACTCAGCATGGATAGCGAGCGAGCAATTCTTTTTCTGGTGTCTTGTGGTGCAATAACATCATCAATATATCCACGCTTACCAGCTATAAAAGGATTAGCAAATTTTTCACGATATTCTATTTCTCTCGCTTTAATTTTTTCTGCATCACCAATATCGCTTCTGAATATTATTTCAACAGCACCTTTAGGGCCCATTACAGCAATTTCTGCTGTTGGCCATGCAAAATTAACATCGCCACGGAGATGTTTAGAGGACATCACATCATAGGCGCCGCCATATGCTTTACGTGTTATGACTGTGACTTTTGGTACAGTACACTCAGCATAAGCATAGAGCAATTTGGCACCATGCTTGATAATGCCGCCGTATTCTTGAGTGGTGCCTGGCATAAATCCAGGCACATCTACAAATGTTAAGACTGGAATATTAAAAGCGTCACAGAATCGAATAAAACGCGCGCCTTTCTTTGATGCATTAATATCTAAGCAACCAGCAAGCACTAGCGGCTGGTTAGCGACAACCCCTACTGAAGAGCCATCAATACGAATGAAACCAATAATTAAGTTAGCTGCATAGTCAGGCTGTATCTCAAAAAATTTACTCTCATCAGCTACCTTGATGATAAGTTCTTTCATATCGTAAGGTTTATTCGGATCATTGGGAATTAGAGAGTTCAAGGAAGGCTCAATTCGGTCAGCGGAGTCATCTGTTGGCCATACAGGAGGTTTTTCTCGATTATTTGCTGGCAAAAATGAAATAAAATGCCGTAGATTGAGCAGGGCATCTACATCAGACTCAAAAGCCATATCAGAAACGCCTGACTTACTAGAGTGAGTTATCGCACCCCCGAGCTCTTCAGCTGTTACTGTTTCATGAGTAACAGTTTTAACAACATCAGGTCCAGTAACAAACATGTATGAGCTGTCCTTAACCATAAAGATGAAGTCTGTAATTGCTGGCGAATAAACAGCCCCGCCTGCACAGGGACCCATAATCATAGAGATTTGCGGGATAACTCCTGAAGCCATAACATTTTGTTGAAACACATCAGCGTAGCCACCTAAAGATGCAACGCCCTCTTGGATGCGGGCACCGCCCGAATCATTCAAGCCGATAACTGGCGCACCAACCTTAATTGCCTGCGCCATTACTTTGCATATTTTTTCAGCATGTGTCTCAGACAACGAACCACCGAAAACGGTAAAGTCTTGACTGTATAGAAAAACCAGCCTGCCGTTAATAGTGCCATACCCAGTAACTACACCATCACCGGGGATGTGTTCTTGGTCAATGCCAAAATCTGTACAGCGATGCTCCACAAAGGTGTCCCATTCCTCAAATGTATCTCGGTCCAGCAACAACTCAATTCGCTCTCTAGCAGTCAATTTACCTTTTTTGTGTTGGACATCAATACGTCTCTGACCGCCCCCAAGATTTGCCTGCTTCCTTTTTTCTGCCAGCTGCTCGATAACTTCGCGCATTATTCTCTCCTATTTTTCATTTCTATAATTATTGCGAAGTAACTCGAGAATTTCCGCTGCGGCTAATGGTATGTTTGTACCTGGCCCGTATATAGCAGAAACGCCAGCATCATAGAGTCCCTGATAGTCTTTCGGTGGAATAACTCCTCCGCAAACTACTTTAATTTCATTTGCACCACAATCAGACAGAGCCTTTATAAGTTGAGGTATTAGTGTTTTATGCCCAGCAGCCTGAGAGGAAATTCCGACTACATGAACATCATTTTCTATCGCCATACGAGCAGCTTCTTTTGGGGTTTGAAACATAGGGCTGATATCTACGTCAAAACCAATATCAGCAAATGCTGTAGCAATAACTTTGGCCCCTCGATCGTGGCCATCTTGCCCCATTTTGGCCACTAACATCCGCGGCCGTCTTCCAAAATCTACAGAAAATTCTTTTACTCTTGCCTGTATGGCAGCAAATTCTTTGTCCCCTTCGTAAGCGGAGCCATAAACACCACTAATAGTTTTTGTCACAGCCTTATGCCTCCCCCACTCTTTTTCTAGCGCATAAGAAATTTCACCTACTGTTGCCCTTAACCGAGCAGCGTTTACAGCTAAATCCAGCAAATTTCCCTGTCTAGTTGATGCTGACTCAGTAAGAGCATCAAGAGCATTCTGACACAAAATATTGTCACGTTCTTCGCGAATTTTATCCAATTTTTTAATCTGTGAGTCACGAACAGCAGTGTTATCAATATCGAGAACATCTACATCGGGTTCTTCTGTTAGCTCAAACTTGTTAACTCCAACAATAACTTCTTCACCTCGATCGACTCTTGCCTGTCTTAATGCTGCTGCTTTCTCAATACTTAGTTTAGGCATGCCTGATTCAACAGCCTTTGTCATACCCCCTAACTCCTCTACCTCATCAATTAATTTACGAGCTGATTTAACCAACTGGTCAGTTAAGGTTTCTATATAGTATGAGCCGGCTAAGGGGTCGATTACATTGGTAATACCTGTTTCCTCTTGGATCACCAGCTGCGTGTTTCTCGCAATGCGAGCAGAGAACTCTGTTGGCAAGCCAAGCGCCTCATCAAATGCATTGGTGTGCAGAGATTGCGTGCCCCCAAGAACAGCAGACATTGCCTCAATGGTTGTTCTTATTATATTGTTGTAAGGATCCTTGCTGGTTAGACTGACTCCAGAGGTTTGACAATGCGTGCGGAGAACTAAAGACTTCTCATTCTTGGGGTTAAATTTATCTTTCATTAACGTTGACCATAGAATTCTGGCTGCACGAAGTTTTGCTATCTCCATAAAAAAATTCATGCCAATCGCAAAAAAGAATGACAATCTAGGGGCAAAATTATCAACATCCAAACCGCTATCTATAGCTGTTCGCACATACTCAATGCCATCTGCAATAGTAAATGCTAATTCTTGTACATTTGTAGCCCCTGCTTCCTGCATATGGTATCCAGAAATAGAGATAGAATTGAATTTGGGCATATGTGCAGAGGCGTAGCCAATAATATCAGCCACAATACGCATTGAAGGCGCGGGGGGGTAAATATAAGTATTTCGAACCATAAACTCTTTAAGAATATCGTTTTGCAGGGTCCCCATAAGGTCCTCAGGCTTAACTCCTTGTTCTTCCGCTGCAACAATAAAGCTTGCCATAACCGGCAATACCGCACCATTCATGGTCATAGAAACTGACACTTTATCTAACGGAATATCTTTAAAAAGAATCTTCATATCTTCAACAGAATCGATCGCAACTCCAGCCTTACCAACGTCACCCTGCACACGTTCGTGGTCAGAGTCATAACCACGGTGAGTCGCTAAATCAAATGCTACGGATAGACCTTGCTGGCCTGCCTTCAAGTTACTGCGATAAAAAGCATTAGATTTTTCTGCAGTAGAAAATCCTGCATATTGCCTGACGGTCCAAGGACGCCCTGCATACATAGTAGCTTTGGGGCCACGCTTGTAAGGCATAAAACCTGGAAGCCCTTCTTTATACTCCAATTTATCAACATCTTCAGAGGTATATAAAGGCTTAATATCTATACCCTCTGGCGTTTTCCGCAACATATGGTCTAGATTTTTACTCTTAGTTTCTTTTTTAGCCAAATCTACCCAATTCAAAAAATCGGGCTTAGATATATTGGTCATTCGAAATATCCTTACGTGTATTAACTCTATCAGTGCTCATAGTCATTATTAATCAGCAGAACATAGAGTTATAGTATTTTTACTATGAATGAGGCACTAAATATACGCAAGGTCCAATTAAATTTTCATAACTCACAAATTATTTCACTTATTTAATAATATATGTGATTATATGATAGTAATTTAATTTAAACTCACCGATTTTATTATATTTTAAGGGATTCGCCCATTGCTACTATTTCACATCACCATGTAATGTCCTGCCTGCATGGTATACGTAAAAACAACTTAGATTCTAAGGTGCTGCTAGCGCGTGCAGGTATAAACCCTGCTTTTATAAAGCAGACGACGCATAGAGCTCATACCGATCAAGTGGCGCGACTTTTTCGATCAGTCCAAAAAGAATTGAATGACGAATTTATGGGCTTTACTGCAGAACCATGTAAATATGGCATTTTTGATATATTTTGTGAACTCTCGAATCAATGCAAGACATTAGGGGAGCTTCTAGAAAAAATGGTTTTTTTTTATGGCCTAATAACTAAGTCAGTAAAAATTAGAATCTGCATAACAAACAAAGATATAGCTGAATTACAGTTCAGCCTAGCTCATCCGGAACTTGACCCGGAGAACTTTTTAGCCGAATGGCTTTTAGTCATCTGGCATAGATTTTCGAGCTGGTATATAGCAGAAGCCATTCGCTTAAAAAGCACTTCTTTTAATCACGAAATGCCGGCCCATTTAAAAGAGCTCCAGATTATGTTTCCTGGAAATATTGTATTTAAGCAACCATACAATAGCATATCTTTTGATGCTAATTACCTAACCAGACCATTGGTCCGCACAAGCAGAGAGATGCATGGATTTGTAGTTAACCATCCTGCAGAAATCATGACAATTCCTGGGGGGAAAATAAGTCTAGAATCTCAAATCGAGAGAATAATTACACATGAATGTGATAGTAAACTTAACTTTCCAAAAGTGGGTGATTTGTCAGAAATTTTAGGACTAAGTACCTTGATGCTTTATCGACGACTAAAATATGAAGGCACAAGTTATCAAAAAATAAAAGACAACATGAGGCGAGAGCTTGCAATCAGCAAGCTAGTCAAAGAAAGGCTTTCTGTAGAAGAGGTTTCGGAGATAGTCGGTTTTGCTGAACCCAGATCGTTTACCAGGGCATTCAAGCATTGGACGGGGTTAACTCCAAGAAATTATTGCAAGTATCAACAACTCAAATAAACTATCAGACATTTCTCTGTAACTTTAAAAAGGTAACAGCACACATAAAAAAATCATCGCCAGCTAGGTTATATATGAATAAATATTTTATTTTAAATAATCCCTCTCTATTAAAAACTCAATGTTTTATAGATGGAAAGTGGGAGTGCTTTAGCACTGGGGATAAACTTGCTGTTAAAAATCCAGCTACCGGCGACATTATCACTAAAGTAGCCAAGTGTAGTGGCTTGGATGTTAAAAGAACTATTGAATCTGCAAACATTGCTCAAAAACTATGGGCTAATATTAGCCCTAAAGATCGGTCAAAATTAATACGAGATTGGTATAATTTAATTATTGACAACAAAGAGGACCTTGCTCAAATTCTTACAGGAGAGCAGGGCAAGCCTTTAGCTGAAGCCCGAGCAGAAATACTCTATGGAGCGAGCTATGTTGAATGGTTTGCAGAAGAAGCAAAGCGAATCTATGGAGATCTAATACCCGAGCCCACAAATGACAAAAAGCTGTTTGTTGTTAAGCAGCCAATAGGTGTTGTGGGATGCATTACTCCATGGAATTTTCCCTGCGCCATGCTTACACGAAAAATTGCTCCAGCGCTTGCTGCTGGTTGTGTTGTGGTATGCAAGCCTGCTAGTGAAACACCGCTTTCTGCCCTAGCTATTGCTGCGTTGGCCGAACGAGCTGGCATCCCCAAAGGAGTTATTAGTATTCTCGTTGGTGGCGCCGAAGAAATCGGTATTGAGTTAATCAATAGTCCGCTAGTAAAAAAAATATCCTTTACTGGCTCCACGGCTGTAGGAAAAAAGATCATGGAGGCTAGCTCAAAAACCGTTAAGCGCACTTCTATGGAACTAGGAGGCAATGCACCATTTATCGTATTTAATGACGCAGATATTGATCTTGCCGTACAAGGGGCTCTGGCTTCTAAATATAGAAATGCAGGACAAACCTGCATATGCCCTAATCGATTTTTCATCCAATCAGAAATTTATGAAGAATTTTCTATAAAACTCACCGAGGCTGTAAAAAAACTTCAGCTGGGCTTTGGAGATAAAAAGAATACGACTATTGGCCCTCTGATAAATGAAAAATCTGCTGATAGAGTTTGCGAGCTGATTGAAGATGCCACCAATAAAGGGGCGGATATACTAATCGGCGGTAGTCGCTCAAAATTAGGACGTAACTTTATAGAGCCCACAGTTCTTATAAACACAACTAAGGATATGCGACTCTTTTCAGAAGAAATTTTCGGTCCCATTGCACCTCTTTTTAAATTTACAACAGAAAAAGAAGCTGTCACGCTAGCAAATGAAACAGAATATGGTTTGGCGGCCTATTTTTATTCTCTCAATAGTAGTCGCATTTGGAGAGTAACAGCACAACTAGAGTTCGGTATCGTAGGCGTTAATGAAAGCATAGTCTCTAATGAAATGGCACCTTTTGGTGGTATGAAACAGTCAGGGCAGGGTCGAGAAGGCTCAAAATATGGTCTTGATGACTACCTGGAACTAAAATATATGTGTCTTGGTGGGCTTGAATCTTAAAATGCTAATTGCACCTATATTAAAACTTTAAGTATTGCGCAATAACCTTTCACTAACACAGCCAACCACTTCAACTAAGTGAACAGCAGATGACTGGCAACTATGAAATTAAAATATAGCATTCAGGGTGCTGGCGAGCCCATAATATTACTGCATGGTATGTTCGGCTCAGGAAGTAATCTTGGGTTGTTAAATCGATTTTTATCTAATGAATATCTGGTAGTCACACCGGATCTACGCAACCACGGCCAATCCCCTAGCAGCCAAGAGATGAACTACCCCTGCATGGCTAAGGATATTATCGAGCTGATGGACAGCTTAAATATTTATCGGGCTACTATGATAGGTCATTCTATGGGAGGGAAGATTGCAATGCAGGTGGCATTAAATAATGCTGCCAGAGTCAGCAATCTCGTAGTTGTCGATGTTTCACCTGTCAACTATGACCCTGACCGTCACAGCAAAGTTATTGAAGGCTTGAATGCTTTAGTTAAGGCTAAACCGATCTCGAGAAAAGAGGCTGACAATTTGCTATCAGTCTATGTTGAAGATTTGTCGATTAGAGGCTTTCTCCTAAAAAACCTCGTTCATGGGGCGGATGGAAAGCTTGTCTTTCAACTCTTTATGAAAAGTATCAGCGCCAATTACCATAGCCGACTAATATTAGCTCCTACCGGTGAGCCTTTTACAGGACCCTCACTTTTTATTAAAGGCGGAAATTCTCCATACATTCAAGATGAGCATCTAGGTGAGATATCAAGACTGTTTCCAGAGGCGCAGCATGCATGCATAAATAATTCTGGTCATTGGGTGCACGCTGAAAAACCAACTGAGTTCAATCAAATTACCATCGATTTTTTGCGTACACAAAGTAACAAAAAATAGACCTTTTAAAATAATTACTCATACTCAGAAATTGGGACACAAGCACAGACTAAATTTTTATCACCATACACATTGTCAATTCTTCCAACTGGAGGCCAATATTTAGAGTCTCTCACAGAAGTTAATGGGTAGGCTCCTTTTTCTCTTGGGTAGTTTCTATTCCAGTTATCAGAAACCACTACGTCAGCCGTATGCGGCGCATGGCACAAAGGGCTATCCTCCAAGGGATGCTCTCCTTGCTGTACAGCAGATATTTCTTTCCGAATTTCTAGCATAGCATCACAAAAACGATCTAGTTCTTTCTTGGATTCACTCTCAGTCGGCTCAATCATCAAAGTGCCAGGCACAGGAAATGACATAGTTGGAGCATGAAAACCATAATCAATTAGACGCTTTGCTACATCATCAACTGAGACCCCAGTTTCGTCTTTAATTTTTCTTAGATCCACAATACATTCATGGGCAACCCTATCATTCTTGCCTGTATAAAGAATCGTATAGGCACCCTTGAGGCGTTCTGCAATATAATTTGCATTCAATATGGCAACCTCTGTCGCATGCTTTAGTCCTTCTGAGCCCATCATTTTCATGTACATCCAGGTTATCGGGAGTATACCAGCACTGCCCCACGGAGCAGATGAAACTGTATTTATAACAGAGCTTTTAGGAAGTGCTGCATGTCCAGGAAGGTAAGGTGCTAAGTGCTGACTAACCGCAACAGGTCCAACTCCGGGGCCACCTCCACCATGAGGAATACAGAAAGTTTTATGGAGGTTCAGATGGGAAACATCGCCACCAAACTTGCCTGGCTTACAAAGCCCCACCATAGCATTGAGGTTGGCTCCATCAATATAAACTTGGCCACCATATTGGTGGACTATATCGCAAACTTGAATAATTCCTTCTTCAAACACTCCATGTGTAGAAGGGTAGGTGACCATAATAGCTGCTAAATTATCAGCATATTTTTCAGCCTTTTCTCGAAGCTCTTTTAGATCCACATTCCCCATGTCATCGCAACTGGTTACCACTACTGTCATGCCGCACATTTGAGCGGAGGCAGGATTTGTTCCATGAGCGGAACTCGGAATCAAACATATATTACGATGCGGATCTCCCCGCCCTGCATGATAGGCTCGAATAGCTAGCAGTCCTGCATACTCTCCTTGAGATCCCGCATTAGGCTGCAAAGAAACAGCATCATACCCTGTCACAGAACACAACATAGACTCAACCTCTTCGATCATTTCCGTGTAACCTTCCGTCTGATCACGCGGAGCAAAAGGGTGGATATTTGCAAATTCCGGCCAACTTACAGGCATCATTTCTGCTGTAGCATTCAGCTTCATTGTGCATGATCCAAGAGGTATCATCGCTCTGTCCAATGCAATATCTTTATCTGAAAGTTTTCGCAGGTAACGCAACATTTCTGTCTCTGAATGATAAGTATTAAATATCGGATGAGACAACGGGGCATCTTTTCGCAGCAACGCAACTGGCAGCCCGCTGAGCGCAGATGACTCAATTTTATCGACAGTTAAGTTCGTATCTTTATCAAACAATCGCCAAAGGATCTCTATATCCTTTGGGCAACTCATCTCATCTAAAGAGATACCTAGGTGCGACATATCTATTATCCTCAGATTAAAACCCTGAGAAACAGCAGCCTCGTGAACTGCAGAGGTGTTTTCACCTGTGTACACAGTAAGCGTATCAAAAAAACTATCATTCACTGGTGTATATCCAATTTTTCTTAAGCCAGATGACAGAATAGCTGTCAGACAATGCACTTTCTCAGCAATACGTTTAAGTCCATTAGGGCCATGATAAACCGCATACATGCTTGCCATGACTGCTAATAACGCCTGCGCAGTACAAATATTACTGGTAGCCTTTTCACGACGAATATGCTGCTCTCGGGTTTGAAGCGCTAGTCGATAGGCTTGCTTGCCGCCATTGTCAACAGATATGCCAACTAAGCGGCCCGGTAATGAGCGTTTATATAAATCTTTTGTTGCCATATACGCTGCATGCGGGCCACCAAAACCCAAGGGCACACCAAATCGTTGAGTGCAGCCTATAGCGACGTCAGCCCCAATATCTCCTGGGCTCTTAAGCAACAGCAAGCTTAAGATGTCTGCGGCCATCACCACCAACCCTTTTTGCTGGTGAACAACAGCGGCTACTTTACTAAAATCTCTGATCGCCCCATCCTCTCCTGGATACTGAAGCAGCACTCCAAAAAAATTATGACTTTCTATCTCAGAGGGATCCCCAACAACCACATCTATGCCTAAGGGCTCAGCACGAGTCTTAATAACATCAATTGTTTGCGCAAAGCAGTGTTCATCAACAAAGAATACAGCTCCTTTTGATTTAGACATTCTCCGACAAAGCGTCATTGCTTCCGCTGCTGCAGTACCTTCATCTAATAGCGAAGCACTTGCTAAATCCATTCCCGTCAAATCAATAATCATTGTCTGAAAATTAAGTAGTGCCTCAAGTCTTCCTTGAGAAATTTCAGGCTGGTAAGGGGTGTATGCAGTATACCAAGCTGGATTTTCAAATACATTTCGCAAAATTACATTGGGGGTAATAGTATTGTAATAACCTTGCCCAATAAGAGTTTTCAACACTTTATTTTTGCTAGCGATACCTGCTAGATTATCTAATGTTTCTTGTTCAGTTGCGGCTTTCCCTAAATCAAAAGATTCAAGAAAACGAATTTTTTCCGGCACCACTGCGCTTATAAATGCATCCAAAGATTCGTATCCGATACTGCGAAGCATTGCTAACTTATCTTCATCAGATGGTCCTATATGTCGACGAACAAACTCATTACTATTAGATAATTCAACTAATGATTTCATGCACTAATATCTCTATTTTTAAACTGTTATTTTCTGGCGTTAAATTTTGAACCATCAGGTATATAAATTTCTTAACCTTTTAATTCTCTTTGATAACGGTTTGGTATAAATGGCATTTTCTGAACAAAAATCCGGTGTGTTTTTCCACGCACAATCGCCCCAAGTTCAGTGCCTATTTCAGAATACTCTGTTTTTATATAAGCCATGGCTACTGGAGCAGCCAGACTTGGTCCAAAACCACCACTAGTCACGATACCTATGACTTCGCCCTCTTTATTTATAATATCGACACCATCTCGAACTGGAGCCCTCCCTTCTATCTTCAGACCTACTCGCTTTCGTGCAGCCCCGTGTATTGACTCTCTAAGGATAATATGGGCACCAGGAAAACCACCAGATTTATGACCATTCAAACGGCGAGACCTACTGATACTCCAAAGCAAAGAAGCTTCGATGGGCGTAGTTTTGACGTCAATATCATGACCATAAAGGCAAAGACCTGCTTCTAGTCTCAAAGAATCTCTAGCGCCCAGACCTATAGCCTTTACTCGCTCATAAGATAACAATTTACGGGCCAGTAACTCAGAGAATTCAGCTGAAACAGAAATTTCAAATCCATCTTCGCCGGTATAACCAGAGCGAGTGATATAACAGTCAATTCCATCTAGGTTGACACGAGAGCCTGACATAAAAACCATTTCTTGTGACTCTGGAGCTAATTCTTTTATTACTTGGGCGGCGGCAGGTCCTTGCAGGGCAAGCAATCCCTGATTCTCCATGTAGTTAACATCAAAGCCATCAAGATTACTTTTTAAATATTCAAGATCCTGATCTTTACGGTCTGCATTCACTACAAGAAAAAAACAGTTTTCTGATTGGCGCACAATCATTAGGTCATCAAGAATTCCTCCATGATCGTTAGTGAGCAACGCATATGTTTGTTTATTAATTCCCAGATCTTCTAGCTCGACAGGAACTAAGGCCTCAAGGGCTTTCGCTACTCCTTTTCCTGTAATAGTTATTTGCCCCATATGAGAAACATCAAACAATCCCGCATGTTCGCGAACATGCAAATGCTCTGTTTTGATACCATCCGGGTATTGCACAGGCATTTCATAGCCTGCAAAAGGCACCATTCGAGCACCTAATTCGAGATGTAGCTCCTTGAGAGGTGTGGCCTTAAGCTTGTTATTTTTATTTATTGCCATAACTATAGTTTTCTAAACGATAATTTTCTATTTTAACGTTCATATATTAATTGGTAAAATTAATAGTTAAAATGCATCCATAAATAATGTTAATACTGATAGATTAAATACTATGATGAATATTCCCACATCACTTCTCAGGTCATTTGTTACTGTCGTAGAATTAGGCGGGTTCACACAAGCTGCCGAATGGCTAGGAAGATCGCAGCCGGCTATTAGCCTTCAGTTGAAAAGATTAGAAGACATGCTCCAACAAACTCTGCTAATTCGAAGCGGAAAAAAATTAGAACTCAGCCCGTCAGGCGTTCTGTTATTTAAATACGCCAAGCAAATTTTGACCATAAATGACGAAGCTGTGTCTCGATTTAGCAAAAGCTCAGTAAGCGGTCAAATCCATTTTGGTATTCCCAGTGAGTTTGCCACAACCTTGCTACCAAAAATTGTAGGTCGTTTTGCGCAAGCATACCCAAATGTTACTCTTGAGGTAACTTGCGCCCTAAGCAAAGACCTTTTGTCAACATCAGGGCGCCTTCGTTATGATTTGATTCTGGCATTGCATGACGATCCTTTTTCCGCAGGAAGCAGCCTAGTCAAAGAAGACAGGCTGGTTTGGGTGGGTGGAACCGATAATGATGTCCATCTGAATACGACAGTCTCGTTAATTGTCGCCCCTGAAGGTTGTATTTACAGGAAGCGAGGAAAAGAAACTCTTCAAAAAAATCTAAAAGACTGGCGCATTGTTTATACTATACCAGATCTAACCGGTATTCAGGCTGCAATTAACGAAGGTCTAGGAATAACAGTTTTGGCAAAAAGCACCGTTCCTAAAAATCTTAGAGTGCTAAAAAACAGCGAAAAACTACCAGAACTTGGCAAAGTCGGAATCAGTCTTATATCTCAAAGCAAGGATCCTGGCGAAGCTATCACCAGACTAATAGAATTTGTTAAAGCATCGCTTTAGCTTACCCACTTGAAATTTCATCAATTATTTACACCATTCGTATCGACTGCAAGCAACACTACCCACATTTTGATTCGCCACAGTTTAAGCAGGTCATGCATCCATCCATCAAAATGGTGGCCTTCGTCATACACTTTTGGCAAAGACTCGCACTAGGAGGAAAAGAACTATTTGTCTGCTCATTAGAGCTGGTAGAAGATATCATTGAATCATATTCTGCTCTCTTTTCAGCGAGAATTTCTTTTTGATGTTGGCCTAATTCTGGAGCTTTAATCATGCCTATCTTAGTTAGGTGATGCTCAATAGCTTCGCCAATCTCTGCAACCAAAGATGGCATGAATTTTCCTCCACGCTTGAAATAGCCTCCCTGTGGATCAAATACCGCTTTTAATTCTTCAGCCAAGAAAGTGCAATCCCCTCCTTTTCGAAATACTGCCGATATGACTCGAGTTAACGCCACCACCCATTGGAACTGCTCCATATTTTTTGAATTAATAAAAACTTCAAAAGGACGTCGCTGTTCATTATCAGTCCCAGCGTTCAAGACGATATCATTAATTGTTATGTATAAAGCATGCTCAGATTGGGGGGTTTTTACTTTATAGGTCGATCCATATAGCTCCTCTGGTCGACTTACATGCTCTGTCATCAGCTCTATTGCACGCTCTAGTCCAAGCTCTTCAGTCTGGCTGTCCGAGCCTAGTGGTATCGCCTCATCATTTGATGGCGACATGACTTGGTAACCTACAATTTTTTGATCCAGCTTTATCTTCATATCATTCACTCAAATTAAAATTTGCCGTAGTAACCTTCTTTTAGTGCATCAAAAAGGTTTGCAGCGGTATGGGTTTCACCATCATAATCAACTTCATCGTTTCCTTTAACTTCGACGGTCGAGCCGTCTTCCAAGGTAAACTGATAGGTGGTATTTTCCAGATCTTTTTCTTTAACGAGTACACCCTGAAATGCCTCGGGATTAAAGCGGAATGTAGTGCAGCCCTTTAACCCGCTCTCATAGGCATAAAGATATATATCTTTAAAGTCTTCAAAGTCACAGTTTGTAGGGACATTAATAGTCTTTGATATAGAAGAATCAATCCATTTCTGCGATGCTGCTTGCACATCTACATGACTTCTTGGCTTTATGTCATCACTAGAAACAAAGTAGCTGGGAAGTGCTTGCGCATCATTTTCTGCAAAAGGCATCGCATCTGGATTAACCAGCTCCCGATAGGCTAGCATTTCATAGGAAAAAACATCTACTTTCTCCTTCGATTTTTTCCCCTCTCTGATCACATTACGTGAATAATGATGCGCAAAACTTGGCTCAATACCATTACTCGCATTGTTGGCAAGAGATAATGATATCGTCCCAGTTGGCGCAATAGATGAGTGATGAGTGAATCTAGCACCTATACTTGCCAGCTCTTCAACTAGCCCTGGATCGACCTCTGCAATCTTTTGCATATAATTACTATACCGAGCATGAAGCAGTTTACCCTTGATATTTTCTCCTGCAATAATGCCGTCTTCACCCATTTTGGGGCACTTGCGAAGCATTGCCTCTGTTACTTTGAAATCTTCCTCCATTATTGGAGCTGGTCCTTTTTCTTTGGCCAAAGCTAGACCTGCACGCCATCCCGCCATGGCTAATTCTCGAGAAACTTCCTCTGTAAAAGTTAACGAATCAGGGGAGCCATAAGGCATAGTCAACATAGTCATAGTGGAACCCAAGCCCAAAAATCCCATTCCATGGCGGCGCTTGTTTAAAATTGCTTCTCTCTGACCCTCCAAAGGTAAACCATTAATCTCTACAACATTATCTAGCATCCGTGTAAACACAGCGACAACTTCGCGATAACCCTGCCAGTCAAACTTTGCTTTATCTGTAAAGGGGTCTTTAACAAACTTTGTTAAGTTAATTGAGCCCAACAAACAACTCCCATAGGGAGGCAGGGGTTGTTCGCCGCAGGGATTTGTTGCACGAATATCTTCGCAAAACCAGTTATTATTTTGCTGATTAACCTTATCAATTAAAATAAAACCTGGCTCTGCATAATCATAAGTAGATGTCATGATGACATTCCAAAGATGCTTAGCTTTAACGGTTTTATAAACACGACAGGCAACCAAGCCCTCGTTGTTAACGACATAACCCTTTGTAGTTGGAAAATCTCTCCATAATAGACTGGCATCTAAAATGTCTACTTCACCTTGGTCAACTTCTTTCTTTAAAACAGGAAAACTTAAAGGCCAATCTTCGTCGCCCTTGACAGCTTCCATAAAACCTTCCGTAACAAGAAGTGACAGGTTAAATTGTCTTAGCCTTCCATCCTCACGCTTAGCTTTAATAAAATCGACTACATCGGGGTGGCTTATATCGAAAGTGGCCATTTGAGCACCACGACGACCTCCTGCGGAAGAAACGGTAAAGCACATCTTGTCAAAAATATCCATAAAGGAAAGAGGGCCTGATGTATAGGCTCCAGCACCGGACACATAAGCCCCCTTTGGCCGAAGAGTAGAAAACTCATACCCAATGCCACAGCCGGCTTTTAATGTCAGTCCAGCCTCAAGATTTTTACTCAGGATATCTAACATAGAGTCTTGAACAATTCCCGAAACAGTACAGTTAATTGTTGAGGTTGCTGGCTTGTGTTCTAAAGCACCAGCATTTGAAATTATTCTACCTGCAGGAATTGCTCCATTACGTAGGGCCCATAAAAAACGCTCATACCAGGCCTCTCTCTTTCCTTTTTTCTCCACATCTGAAAGAGCTTTAGCAACCCTACGATATGTTGCATCTATAGTTTCATCGACCGGACTTCCTTGTTTGTTTTTTAATCGATATTTCTTATCCCAAATATCAGCAGAGGCATCTTGTAATTTGATATCTATTGACTGTGAGGTGTCACTGGTCTGTATTGCTTCAATCGACATAATATTCGGTTTCCCTTTTACTTTTATTTTCAGGTTGATACTTTGACAACCATTTTGGTCTCTTGGTGTAATGTATATATTTTATAAATTGAAAGCTCGAAAGCCAGCAATACATATAAATTTTATTTCCAACAAGCAACATAAATATAGCTTTAGTATACAAGATATAGTGTTTGTTTCCATACAATACACTACAGGTTGTATTAGAGAAAATTATGCGGGAGGAGGAAAACTACACTGCTCTTTATTCTTGCCTTCACTCTATAACAAACAATAACTTACAAACAGCGGCACGCTTATTAGACCTTTACTTTACGCCATGAACTTAATATATAGTGACCCATATAGTCATAACTGGTCATAAAAAATTTATTATTTACCCTCTGGTATTCTTTTGAATTCCTTTGCTTGGAAAAGTTCAATGCTTAATAGATAATCGCGCACTAGCAATGAAAAACTTCATACTGGAAAATTCCCTGTAAGGGCGAAATAAAGCAACATATTACTTAAAAAATATCAACTGACAGCTAGGAGCTCCCATGATAATTTCGAAAAATTCTGCCGTATATTTTCAATACTCATTATCCGATGAAACTGGAGATACCATCGATGCCTCTCCTGAGAACGAACCAATGGCTTATCTTCAGGGACACAACAATATCATTCCAGGTCTTGAGAAAGAAATGGAAGGGAAAAAAGCAGGTGATGTAATGGTGGTAACTGTTGAGCCAAAAGAGGCCTATGGGGAACGAAAGGAGGAAATGGTACAAAAAATTCCACGAGAGTCTTTTAAAGCTGAAGATATTAAGATTGGAATGCGTTTTGAAGCAACGACGCCCAATGGAGCAGTTTCAGTTGTAGTCGCCGACTTAACTGATGAAACAGTTACTGTAGACGGTAATCACCCTTTAGCTGGGAAAAAATTAACCTTTGATGTAAGAATTTCAGATGTTCGAGAGGCAACTAAGGAAGAGCTTACCCATGGACACATTCATGGTCCAGGTGGACATCAGCACTAGAAGTATCATAATTAACTGAGATAGGTTGGTTAAATAAAACATTTTTTTCAGTCAACTAGATCCTGTTTGATTGCTTTTTACTACATCTAGGTAAAAAGCAATCAATTTATGAAAAAACAATTTTACCCCAAAGATCATAGTCATCAGCATTCTCAATAGCGACATCGATTATGTCGCCCGGTTTTAGGCCTAAATTTTCAACACTCTCGATATCATTTATAAAAACACTGCCGTCTATTTCAGGAGCGTCGGCGGCAGACCTTCCAATAGCTCCTTTTTCATCCACATGGTCAATTAAAACCTCAATTTTTCGCCCTATTTTTCGCTTTAACCTTTGCGCGCTGATTACCTGCTGTAATTCCATAAGGCGATTCCAGCGATCCTGCTTCAACTCTTCAGGTATATGGTCGGGAAGGTTATTGGCTTTGGCGCCATCCACTGGAGAATACTTAAAGCAACCAACGCGATCAAGCTGCGCCTCTTTAAGCCAGTCCAGTAATATATTAAAATCTTCTTCGGTCTCCCCTGGAAAACCCACAATAAAAGTGCTGCGAATGTTAAGGTCAGGGCAAATGACGCGCCAGGCTTTGATTCGCTGTAGAACTTTTTCCTGATTCCCTGGGCGTTTCATCAATTTAAGAATTTTAGGACTAGCATGCTGAAAAGGTATATCTAGATAGGGTAGTATTTTTCCTTCTGCCATCAATGGAATTAGATTATCTACATGGGGATAAGGGTACACATAATGAAGCCTAACCCACACACCCAGATCTCCAAGAGCTAAAGCTAAATCCTGCATTCGAGTTTCAAGCACAGCTTCGTCAGCAAAGTCTAATTTATACTTTACATCAACCCCATAAGCGCTGGTGTCTTGCGAAATCACTAACAATTCACGAACACCAGAATCAACTAATTTTTTAGCCTCTTGGATTACTTCGGTGATAGGTCGACTAACTAGGTTGCCCCGCATGTCAGGGATAATACAAAAGGTGCACTTATGATTGCAGCCTTCTGCTATTTTCAGATATGCATAATGCGGGGGTGTGAGCTTAACACCTATGGATGAAAGTAGATCATCATAAGGTTTTGAGGCTTTCTCAGCACCATTTTCAAAAGAAGGATTGTATTTTTGAACAGCATTTAAGACTGACTTTATATCAGCTGGGCCGCTAACACTTAGGACTTCAGGATGGATAGATTTTATATTATCGGCATCGACACCTTTACCCATGCAGCCTGTAACAACAACTTTTCCATTTTCTTTTATTGCCTCACTTATAGCATCCATCGACTCCTGCTTTGCTGAATCAATAAAACCACAAGTGTTGACTATAACAATATCTGCATCTGTGTAACTGGGGCTGACTTCATACCCATCCTGCTTGAGATTTGTCAGGATACGCTCAGAATCAACTAGAGCTTTTGGGCAGCCCAGAGAAACAAAACCGACTTTTTTAACTTCTAAAGATTGAGTCATAAGTGAATGCGGTCTCGGCTGAGCGCAAAAAATATCCTACGCATAAACAACTCTCCAAGAGAAACAGGCCTTTAAAAGCTCAGACCTATAAGTTAAAAAAAATTAAAATTTCATCTCAGGAACGTTATTTGGCACAACTATAGCGCCTGCAGTTTTTTCAATAATTTCTTCCACAGAGACTCCCGGGGCACGCTCAATTAAATGGAATTTTCCATCATATATCTCTAAATACGCCAGATCAGTCATTACCTGCTTAATACAGCCGGCGCCTGTTAGCGGAAGCGAACAGTCCGCCAATAACTTAGATTTACCATATTTGTCTGCATGCGTCATCATGACAACTATGTTATCTGCACCAGCCACCAAATCCATGGCGCCGCCCATTCCTTTTATAAGTTTTCCAGGAATCATCCATGAGGCTATATTTCCCAATGCATCTACTTCGAAAGCACCGAGAACAGTCAGATCAACATGGCCGCCCCGAATCATAGCAAAAGATTCAGAAGAGGAGAAAATTGATGCGCCGGTAGCCGTAGTAACTGTTTGTTTTCCAGCGTTAATTAGATCCGCGTCTACCTCATCCTCTCTTGGAAATGGGCCCATTCCAAGCAATCCATTCTCAGACTGCAACATAACCTCCATACCTTTTGGCACGTGATTTGCTACCAGTGTAGGGATGCCTATACCCAAATTAACGTAATAACCATCCTGCAGCTCACGAGCTACTCGAATAGCCATTTGATCACGAGTAAGTGACATTATTATATCTCCGATTAGTTTTCGCGTACGGTACGCAGTTCAATTCGTTTCTCAAAAGTGCCCTGTATTAGGCGATCAACATAAATTCCTGGGGTATGGACATGCATAGGATCTAATTCTCCTGGCTCAACAATCTCCTCTACTTCCATTACCGTTATCTTGCCTGCGGTTGCAGCCATGGGGTTAAAATTCATGGCTGTATGACGATAGATTGCATTGCCAAAACGGTCTGCCTTCCAAGCTTTGACAATAGCAAAATCTCCCGTAACAGACTCCTCAAGAATATATTTGCGCCCATCGAATTCACGGACATCCTTTCCCTTTGCGATATCAGTCCCACACCCGGTAGCTGTATAAAAAGCAGGTATGCCCGCTCCACCTGCACGCATTTTTTCTGCCAGAGTTCCTTGTGGAGTCAACTCAACCTCTAACTGCCCAGAAAGAAGTTGCTCTTCAAACATCTTGTTTTCCCCTACATAAGAAGAGACCATTTTTTTTATTTGGCGGTCCTCTAAAAGAATTCCAAGACCAAGACCGTCACAACCGCAGTTGTTGGAGATAATTGTCAACTCCTTGGTTCCTATCTTTTTGATCTCTTTAATCAAATTTTCAGGAATACCACAAATGCCAAAGCCGCCTGCAATAACAGTCATCCCATCTTCTAGACCAGCCATCGCCTCTTCGTAGGTGTTCACCACCTTATCGAAACCCGCCATGAAATTAACTCCCTTATTAAACTTCTTGTTTTCCTGAGGCACCAAACCCAAGGATTTTAAAAACTCCGCGAAGGATCCTATATGAAGCAATATATATCAAGATTAAAATTCCAACTGGTTCGTTTATATCGAAAAAAACAACAAAAATTGCCGTTAGCGTGATGATTTCTTAAGAGTCACACAAATTTTCAATAAAAAATTATGACTCAAGAAAACATCAACTTCGAAATATACAATGCAAAATAGAGCACCTTACGCATCAGATTCCCTTAGTGGCTGAACTAGAACCCAGGGTTTTACTACTACAGACCACAACATAACATCGTCATTTAGCCATGCTAAGGCTTGTTTGTCATTCGCCTTATTAACCAAGTTATCAGCCATCCACCTCTGTACTTTTAGCTTATTATCTAAATAAAAATCCAAAGCTACATCGATTAAATCAAGATCTGAAGACACATAAATAACAGTACCGTTGGCAAAAAAAACCTCTAGCTCTTTCCAAGAAATTTTTGATGTTTCAGCATTCAGCTCTTCTCGATTCATCATAAAACCTATTTAATAACGGCCAAAAATCCATCCATCTTTTATTTTAGTAAAAAATGGACACTCTATAAACTAAGTAACCTTTCCTGCAGCATAGCCTGATGCCCAAGCCCACTGAAAATTAAAACCCCCAAGATGCCCAGTAACATCTAAAACTTCGCCGATGAAATACAATCCAGGCTGTTTTTTGCTTTCCATAGTTTTAGATGAAATCTGATTGGTGTCAATTCCTCCGAGCGTAACTTCAGCTGTGCGATAGCCTTCTGTTCCTGATGGCCTTAAATTCCAATTATGCATTTTTTCTGCAAGGGTTTTAAATAATAATTCCGAAAGCTCGGCAAGGGGCACCTCTTTTTTCTCAAGCCACCATAACTTTTCCAGCTCTAAAACTAGATTTCTTGGCAGTAATCGATAAAAAATTGTTCTTAATAGCGCCTTGGGTTGTTCAGATTTTTGTTTTATTAGATATGCCATGCAATCCAAAGTGGGCAACAGGTTCAACTTAATGGCCATCCCTTCTCTCCAATAACTTGATATTTGCAATACCGCAGGTCCACTTAAGCCGCGATGAGTGAATAATACATCCTCAACAAATTGATTCTTAGCAACAGATAAGCAGACTGGCAACGACAAGCCAGATAATTTTTCTGACATTAACTTAAAGTCATCCGTAAATACAAAGGGCACCAAGGCTGGTCGGAGCTCGTTAATCTTATGCCCAAATTGTTTTGCTATCTGATAACCAAGATCGGAGCCTCCCAGTGTTGGCACCGAAAGACCTCCAGACGCAACTACCAAGGACTTAGACATAAAGTTTCCTTGACTTGTAGCGAGCTCAAAAAATTCCTTATGCTCATATCTTTCAATATTACATTTTGTTTTAAAATTTACTTTTTCTTTTTCCGCTTCTGCCAACAACATGTCAAGAATGTCTTTTGATGAACTATTGCAAAATAGTTGGCCGAGTGTTTTTTCGTGGTACTGAATATCATATTCCTGAACAAGCTTTATAAAATCCCACTGCGTATAACCACTCAACGCAGATTTACAAAAATTTGGGTTTTCTGATATAAAATTATCTGGGTCAACATGCAGGTTAGTGAAATTGCAGCGACCGCCTCCGGACATTAATATCTTTTTGCCAGGTCTATTTGCTGCCTCTAGCATCAAAACTCTTCGCCCACGCCTTCCAGCTGTGATAGCACACATTAAACCGGCAGCTCCAGCCCCAACTACAACAACATCCCAAATATCCAACTACATTTCTCCTCCAAAAAGTAAGTACACACAAACCTTATGACGCCACATCTGCAATGTGTCATAGAAATTTTACACCAGCAAAACTAAAATATTCAGCCGAAGGGCTCTATGCTTTTAGCTTCACTGATAGTTAGAAGTTTTTTTTCTCTACTAAATGATTTTATTTCAGCTTCACGCTTGGAGGCGCTACTGCGATCATGTCCTTCCTCAATATAAACAATTTTCTCGGGCTTTCTACCGTTGAAATATTTAGCTCCCTGCTTGCTGTTTAGATGTTGCTGAAACCGTCGATATACATTTGTTGTGATCCCTGTGTAAAGCGACTCATCATCTGCCCTGACAATATAAACACACCAAGACTTAAAGAGCTTAGACATCAGGGCTCCTATGTGTCGACTTAAGCTTAGTAAGGCAGTCCCGGCAATGATAGTAAGCTTCACCACTCGAGCATTTATTATGCCGAAAAGTGCTCAGCTGATGAACCCTACAGTCACACACATACGCGAATTTTTTATGTTTACGATAAGGTATCCCTGTCATATCAAAATTAGCAGTGACACTATCATCCACCCCAAAAGCCTTCATTACAGTTTTCCATTCAGATCCGTGGGGTCTAACCATATCAATACCATACATGCATCTAACCAAATAATGTGCAACCTCATGAGGGATTGTTACGGCTAAGCTTTCTTCGTAATATTTAGCAAAAATCCAAGGATTATAGCGAATTATCCCTAGCTTATCATGGCTATTGGCCCATGCTGCTTTCCACTTATACATACCAGCAGCTCTGCCTCTCAAATCAAAAAAAATAGGGATGAGATCAAAGCTTTGATCAAATAATTTTGAACCCAGCTTTATAAAAAGCCTAGTATGCTCTATCGCTTGATACTGCTTTTGATTATCAATAGGGGTTATAATAGTCGAAGTTGTTTGTGTTAGAGAAATGCTCATAAGAGAATTATACCTGACATTAAAATAGCTTCGCACTTCTAATCTTTGCAACTAACATAGAGTGCCTTAAAGGGCGTTAGGCAAAAAATGCATACATCTACAACATACGATTTGCACTGCCATACCAACTGTTCAGATGGATTACTAACTCCGACAGAGCTAGTCAGTCGAGCTGTGAAAATGGGGGTCCATACTCTTGCCATAACCGATCATGACACAGTAACTGCCTACCAGCAGATTAATCTAGAAGAAAATATTCCAATCAAAATCATCCCTGGGGTTGAATTTTCTAGCTATTGGCAGAAAATTAACGTCCATGTTCTTGGCCTTAATGTTCAGCTTGATAGTCCCGCTTTAAAAGCAGGGGTTGCGTTTCAAAATGCAGCGAGGCTGAAGCGGGCAGCCCTGATTGCAGATAAGCTAGATCAACTAGGATTTAAAGGATCGTTGGTTGGAGCTAACAGCATTGCAAACAATGGAAATGTTGGTCGCCCTCATTTTGCGCAATACTTAGTTAACATTGGTGCCGTAACTGATATCAACCAAGCCTTTAAAAAATTTCTTGGATCTGGAAAGCCTGGTGATATAAAAAGTTTTTGGGCTGATCTTCCACAGATTATCAGTTGGATTAAAGAGGCAGGCGGAATTGCTGTATTGGCGCACCCTGCAAAATACAAATTAACTAGAACTAAGCTCAAACATCTGTTGAATGACTTTATTCAAGCTGGCGGAGAAGGTATGGAGGTGATTTCAGGAAACCAGAACCCTGCTATCACAAAAGATTTGGCTAACCTGTGTGTAGAAAAGAAATTATTTGCTTCATGCGGGTCTGATTTTCATCAACCAGGGCAACCATGGGCTGAACTCGGTCATATCCCCCAGCTACCTTTGGTATGCTCACCTGTATGGGAGCACTGGTAAAGCTGACTCTACTTAAAACTAATGTTACACTAAATAAGTTTAAAGGTGGCGAGCAATTGTGAATAAAATACCTACCAAAGCAGACCTAAGAGATGAGCTACAAAAGCAAATCGATGCGTTCACCTGTAAAGGTGGAAAGATTCAAGAGATAGACAAAGGTGTTACGGGAAGAGAAAGCCCTCATGCAAGCCTCAAAACGCCATTATTCAATGAGCCTAAAATAACTAGAACTCCTTTGACAGAAGTAATAGCGGCCATAGACTCCCGAAGACAAGCCAAATCTGCTCCAAAAAAAACAGTTAAATCTGCTCCAAAAGAAAAAATAATTTATGATGATTTTGGTGAGCCGCTAAGAAAAGTATGGACTAATCCGCAGCATTGAAAACATGATGCAGAACTTGAACACTTATACAGATTGCATGACCTCGCCGCTTGGCCTTATAAGAATTGATGCATCAGGGCGGGCCATAACAAAGATTGTATTCACAAATAAAAAAGATTTATCCTCTTCGAGTTGCAGTCTTATCAAGGAATGCCAAAAAGAGTTAACTGAATATTTTATGGGGAAACGAAAAATATTTAGTTTACCCTTAAATTACAAAGGGACTGATTTTCAGCATACTGTTTGGTCTTCACTTAATAGCATCGACTTTGGCGAAACTGCTTCCTATACCAATATAGCAAGTATGGCACAAAGACCTTTAGCAATTCGTGCGGTGGGTGGGGCTCTCAATAAAAACCCTATTGCAATTATTGTGCCCTGTCATCGAATTGTCAGCAAGAATGGTTGCCTAACAGGCTATGCCGGTGGACTAAAAAGAAAATCTTGGCTGATTGCACATGAAAATTACTACAATAAAAAGCTAGTTTAAAAAAATAATTTTCTATGCCTAACATAAATCACATATCAATCTGGGCTTGTCCTGTGTGCAAGCTCCCACTATCAAAGCTCTTAAGCAGTTCTGCTAAGAATACAGATCAGCAATGGTTATGTGCGAATCAACACAGTTTTGATACTGCAAAAGAAGGTTATATTAACCTTTTGCTATCTCACCAGAAACGATCATCCTCTCCTGGCGATACAAAGCTTATGGTAAGTAGTCGTCAGGATTTTTTGGCGGAAGGCCATTACGAGCCTCTTTCTAAAAAAATTATTTCACTGCTCGATAAATACCTTGCGACTAACTCTGTCTTACTAGACAGCGGTTGTGGAGAGGGTTATTACTTACGACAGCTTTTAACACAAAGAGATGATATCCATATATTTGGAATAGACATATCAAAAGAAGCTGCCAAAGTTATAAGTCGCCAAATAAAAAATAGTTACTTTGCAGTTGCAAGCAGTTTTGATTTACCTATTTTAACTAACTCAGTTGATTGCCTGCTGAGAATATTTGCACCGGGGGACGATGCAGAAGCAGCACGAATTTTAAAGGAAACTGGTACATTAGTCGTTGTTTCGGCAGGGCCAAAACATTTGCTGTCGTTAAAAAAATTACTTTATCAAGAGGCCAAGGAGCACTTGCCGCATGATAATCTAGAGAATTTTTTACTTTTGAATGAGAAAAAATTTAGCTACCAGATTGAGATTAAAGGCGCTGAAAAAATTAACCAACTAGTCGCTATGACTCCACTTTACTGGCGAACAAGCAAGCTAGCTCAAGCCAGCCTGAATGAGCTTGAATCTTTATCTACAGAGGTAGATTTTATAATTAAAATTTACAAGCCCATTAAAAATAACGCATGGAATAATGCATCTATTAAGATCTAACAACCTGACTATCCGCATATAAATAAACATACCTCGTGCTATAATTATTAATCAATTTTCGCCAACAGGTACTTGGAATAATGCAGGCATATAAAGTCAAAGAAATATTCTTAACAGCTCCATTTAGAACCTGCATCCTACCTCTATTGATTTTTTTTGGTCTATCGTTGCCCGCTATGGCCGGCGATCCACTAAAAGGTCTCATGCTGAAACATAACGATACAGTCTGGCTGGCTATCGGAGGAGGCCTCCGTCTTCAAACAGCCTCACGCAATAGCAATACGGACGATAGTTCAGAATTCTCAATCAACAGCATGCGCCTCTATATATCTGGCCAGCTCCATAAATATTTTAAATTCAATATTAATACAGAAAAATACGAGGGCGATTCGATGATGACTATCGATGCTCTATTAAAGTTTGAGTTTAATCCTTCTGCTAATTTATGGGTAGGTAGGACACTAGTACCCTCTGACCGTCCTGGGCTCAATGGTCCTTATTCCTCATTGAGCTGGAATCAATATCGTCAACCTTTATTTTCCGCATATCATGTTGGTGCTGGACAGCTAGGACGAAGCGAGGGGGCTGTATTTTGGGGAACAAAAGAGAGGTTTCAATATTTGTTGGGCGCCTTTGATGGTTTAGAGGATGATTATGGTAACGACTCTGATCACTTATTATATGCAGGCCGACTTGCTTATAACTTTCTCAATGTAGAGCCTCAGCCTGGCCACTACTATACTAGTGCTACTTATCATGGGGCTCAAGGCAATATTCTAACAACGGCTGTAACTCTTCAATCACAGTCTGATGGCACTGGCAGCATTTCCGAATCAGGTGACTTTTTTGGGTACGCCTTTGACGTATTCTCTGAAAGAATTTTACCCAACCAAGGAGTGTTTAACTTTGGGGCTGGTTATAAAGAAACGGATGCAGACTTCAACACTATATCAAGGCCAGCAGATGCAACCGTTGAATGCTTTTGCATCTTTGATGGTGATACGTTTTATACTACAGCGGGCTACTTATTTCCAAATAAAGTTGGGCCTGGAAAACTACAGCCCTATTTTCGGCACACAGAAAATAATCCTAGCGGAGCCAAAAGTAGCGCTACAACAGAATGGGGCGCTAATTACATTATTTTTGGCAATAAAACGAGTTTAAACCTCAACTACGCGCGCGGGGATGCAAATTCCTCAGGGTACGCTGGCAACAAAACAGATACAGTTACACTAGGACTGCAGTTGCAATTCTATTAGGTTATCAGCGCTAGATGTTAGCGCTGGATTGTGGCTTTCCCTGTTTAATCTCTTCAAGTGTTGCCTCGCGAACATCTACAATTTCAACATCAAATGTTAACGTTTTCCCTGCTAAGGGGTGATTAAAGTCTATATCAACATTGAACTTACCAACCTTAGCGATAGTTACGGGACGAGTACCCTCTACTGTTTTTAAAGGAACCACCATACCGGGCTCTAACTTCCCCTCCTGTCCGATACTTTTTCTAGCAACTCTCATTCTGTTCTTTAGGTTTAACCGACCATAGGCCATTTCAGGCTGAAGCGTCACAGTGTATTTATCCCCAGACTCCTTCCCTGACATTGAGTGCTCTAATGTCTCTATCATGTTTTTGTGCCCATATAGAAACATGCTAGGCTCTTGACCTGCTGAGCTTTCGACGATCTCACCTTTCTCGTCTGTCATTTTATGATGAAATGCTACTACACTATCTTTTATAATTTTCATGATTAATTCTTTCCTGCTTGCTGTATTAGTGATCGAACTATTTTATATATCAACATATTAAAATATGGCTGCGAATTATCCTGTGTTAAACCTACACTGGCAAGACCTGATAAAAACCATTAGATGTCGTTACCTTCAAAGGTGTATCAAATAACTGTGATATCAAACTGTCTGTCAATAGTTGTATTTTATCTCCATCAGCAACAATTTTACCATCGCGAATAAAAATTAAACGTTCTATTTCTGGCGGTATCTCGTGAATGTGGTGCGTAGCTAACAAAATAGTTTTTCCTTGATGAAGAAGCTCTCGAACTATTCCAAGATATTGATAGGTCGCCCTTAAATCTAAGCCATTTGTTGGCTCATCAAGAATCATATGATCTGGGTTATGGATTAAAGCTCGCCCCAACAGACAAAGACGCTGCTGGCCTGTAGACATTTCGCGATAGCGGCGATTCGCTAAATTTTTTATACCCAAGTATTCTAATATTTCTTCCCCGCATTTTAATTCAGAATCAGAAATGACTTGGTGATGAAATAAACCAATTGAATTGTGTAGTCCGGAAATCACAACCCCTAAACCACTGACCTCTGAAACAAACCCCGACTGAAGATCAGCAGAGACTAGGCCTATTTTTTTTCTAAGATCCCAGAGAGTTGGTAGCTCCATACCGAGTATTTTTACAAAGGAATTTTCTTTTGAAACTGGGTAAATTTCTCGAGAGAGGAGTTTCAGGAGAGTACTTTTTCCTGCCCCATTGGGGCCTATAATGGCCGTGCTTTGTTTATTTCTTATAGATAGAGAAAACTCATCAAATACCTTTTTTTCACCACGATAAACGGTTGCATTAACTATATCCACGAGATTTGGATCTAACATTCTTGATCCTTTTATTAGCTATAAAATTTAATCTTTTGGCTATTAAGTTATTTTACTTCCTCACCTCTTGCCTGTTTGTCTGCATGGTATGAGGAACGAACTAACGGGCCAGAGGCCACATGATTAAATCCGATACGATATCCATACTCTGCATACTCTGCAAATTCTTCTGGATGAACAAAACGATCAACTGGAAGATGATTCTTGGATGGCTGAAGATATTGGCCAATTGTTATCATATCGACATTATGTCTCTTAAGATCGTCAAGCGCGCGAAACAGTTCATCTTTGGTTTCCCCAAGACCTACCATTAGCCCAGATTTAGTGGGCACAGTAGGGTTTTTTAACTTGTAGTCATGCAGTAATTTCAGAGACCAATCATAATTAGCCCCTGGTCTGGCTTCACGATACAGTCGCAAAACAGTCTCCATATTATGATTAAATACATCAGGAGGCGTCGCGGATAGAATATCAAGGGCTACTTGCATACGCCCACGAAAATCTGGAACTAATACCTCCACCTTAAGATCAGGACTTAAGCCCTTCGCTTCACGTATGCAGTCTGCAAAGTGCTGGGCACCGCCATCTCTCAAATCATCTCTATCCACAGAGGTAATAACAACATATTGTAACTTCATTTCATGAATAGCTTCAGCCAGACTTGCTGGTTCGTTTAAATCCAGTGGATTAGGCTTCCCATGGCCGACATCACAAAACGGGCAGCGGCGAGTACAAATTTCTCCCATGATCATAAAAGTAGCTGTGCCATTCCCAAAACATTCACTAAGATTTGGGCAAGCTGCTTCTTCGCACACCGTCGATAATTTATTTTTTCGAAGGATATTTTTAATTTCTTGAACTTTAGGTGAAGAGGATATGCGGACTCTCATCCAATCAGGTTTGCGGAGGATTGTCTCAGTAGGTATCACTTTCACAGGTATACGCTCAACCTTTTCGGCGCTTCGAAGTTTTTCTCCCTGCTTAATACGTCTTGTACGCTTAGGTGGGACTGCATTAAGATCTGTCATATAAAATTTCTCAAGCGAATTTTTACTAAGCGAGGCTAACTATATGGGCTGAGTGTATACCGTTAAGGTACAAAAGCTAGCGACCCAATGTAGTCTCAGTCTTATACTTATTATAACCTAATTTCTCAGCCAAAATATTTGCAATATAGTTGGAGATATCAATCAAAAGGGGTTTGCCTTCAGCTATATCAAACATCTGAGTCATTTCAATATTCAGGCCGCAGGGGTTTATTCTTGACCAAGGCTGAAGATCCATATCTACGTTTAAATTAAATCCATGGTAACTACAGCCGCGCCGGACCCTCAAACCCAAGGAAGAAATCTTTTTAACACCAGTGAGGCTTTGTGTTGCATCACCAACAAAAACTCCTGGGGTTTTATTATGTGTTGTCGCTCGAATATCCCAGTGGGCTAAAGTTTCTATAACTGATCTTTCAATCAAAGTTACAATATCCCTAACGCCAATACCGAGACGCTGCAAGTCTATAAGCAGGTATCCGGTAATTTGACCTGGAGCATGATAGGTTACATGACCACCTCGGTCACTCTGAACGACGGGTATGTCTCCAGGAGAAAAAAGGTGCTCTTTGTTTCCAGCTTGCCCTTGAGTAAATACAGGAAAATGCTCCAATAACCAAATTTCATCAGGGGTATTTTTTTGACGCTTTAATGTAAACAACTTCATAGCTTCAAAAATTTCCAAGTATTGACAGCAACCTAGATGGCGAACAATTAATGATAAATCAGAGGGCTGAGGCATAAAAATAACTTAAAGAACTATTTTAACTAGTGGGTTAACTTTTAGATCATCAAATAAAGACTGTATCTGCTCAGCACTAGTGGCTGTTATAGTTACTGTAATAGCCTGATAAGTCCCATTCTTGCTATCCTTGATCGTTGTTTTTGATTTATTGAATCCAGGAGAATAGGATTCCATTACAGTCATCACTAATGTATATAAATCTATTCCAGAATCCCCTAGAACTTTAATTGGATAGTCGCAAGGATACTCAATTTTAGGGGATTCTTTAGACTCATATCTTTTGATATTTTTTATCGAGGCTACTTTCGCTAAATCTTTTTCGCTCATTCCTCCTGAGCATCCCTGAACAATATTTCAACTGAATCCCATAGTTTCGCAAACAAACCTGCCTCATCTATTGCTTGCTGCGCAACTATAGAAAGGTCTGCTAATAGTTCATTTTCAAAGGAAATAAACATTCTGCCTAGTTCTTCTCCCTCAGAAATTGGAGCCTCAATAGTTTTATCTAACAATATTTTAGCTTCAAGGTCTTTTTGCGAACCCTGAGGTATCGTAAGGTAGACATCCTCAGGAACAATAAGATTTATCCTGTCCTTAGTTCCATACCAAACCCGGGCATCTTCCTGAGCAACATCCCCTGCAGCATAAACTTTTCCCGTTTCATAATAACGAAATCCATATGCTAAAAGTTTCTGGGATTCCTGAGCTCGTGCTGACTCAGTGCTTGCTCCCATCACTACTGCAATAAGCCTCATTCCTTTTCTGGAGGCGGAAGACACAAGACAGTATCCAGCTTCTTCTGTATGTCCAGTTTTAAGTCCATCTACTGAGCTATCACGCCAAAGCAACCTATTGCGATTAGGCTGATTTATACCATTAAACTTGAAGTACTTTTCTGCATAAATACCATAGTGCCGGGGGTGATTTTGGATTAATGCACGTGACAACAGTGCTAGATCTCTAGCTGTAGTCAAGTGACCCTCATCCGGCCAGCCTGTAGCATTATTATAGTGAGTTCCAGACATTCCAAGCAATGCTGCCTGTTGGTTCATGACATCAGCAAAAGCAGTTTCACTACCTGCAAGGTGCTCAGCTAAGGCCACTGAAGCATCGTTTCCAGATTGGATAATTACTCCCCGCAAAAGATCAATAACAGGGACACGTGTTCCCTCGCGAATAAACATCTTGGATCCACCCATTTTCCATGCAGTCACACTAATGGGTACTTGATCATCTTCGTTTATCTTTCCGCTATCTATATCTGAAGCAACTAAATAGCTAGTCATAATTTTTGTCAAACTTGCAGGTGGCAACTGTTGGTCTGCATTATGCTCAATTAAAACCTTGCCAGTATTTGCATCAATTAAAATCCAAGCACTGGCAGCCAGAGCAGGAGGTGCTGGAATCAATATCTTTCCATGAGCCGACATTGCAAGAGTAAATAAAAATAAAGATGACCAAATAGTAACTATTGTTTTTCGCATAATAATAGATCGCTTCATAAAGTGATTGACAAAAAATGCTGCGTCAAATTCAAAAAAACTTATGCATTGATTCTAGCATGGGTCCAAGTTCTTATCAGAAAAATTAATCACGCACCTTTGTTGGGCCGCCTTTATACTCAGATAAATCTTTGATTCTGATTTTAAGACAATCAGCAAACTCTACTACAAATATTTCTAACGTTATGAACATAAAGATTACTTTTTATTATGGCCACAAACATCGCCGATCCCCTTGATGAATATTTACATCTTATTCTTACCCGTTCTCTCCAAGATCAACTGACTTAACTCATGCACAGCCATTGCGTATAGATGGCTGTGATTATATCGCGTAATAACATAGAAATTATGAAGCCCTAGCCAAAACTCATTGCCGTTCGATCCTTTTAATAGTATTGGTAAAGCTTTAGCCTCAGCGGGTAAAGACTGAAGAGGGGAAAATCCAAGCAAGCCTAAATCACTAATATTCTTGTCCAACTTAAGCTTGTTTGCCAGAGACAAATCAGAATCCTGATCAAAATGCGCTCGGACAACAACTTCACCACCTATTTTCCAGCCATGGCGGGAAAAATAGTTGGCCACACTGCCTATGGCATCAGTTGTGTTGTTCCAGATGTCTGAGAATCCATCACCATCAAAATCTACGGCGTAACTACGATAGCTGCTAGGTATAAATTGCCCATAACCCATTGCTCCAGCATAAGAGCCCATCAAAGCCAAAGGGTCTTGATTTTGCTCTCTAGCTAGCAACAAAAAATTTTCTAGCTGCTTAGTAAAAAATGCGCTGCGCTTAGGGTAATCAAACGCAAGTGTCGATAATGCATCAATGACGCGATAACTTCCCTTATTTCGACCATAGGAGGTTTCCACTCCAATAATAGCAACTATTACTTCTGGGGCTACATTGTACTTCTTTGAGGCTCGAGCCAAAGAGTCCTGATTTTCAGCCCAAAACTTAACTCCTTGATCGATTCGTCTCTCTTGAATAAAAATATTTCTATAGTCTGCCCAAGATTTAACCTTTTCTGCTGGTCGGTTCATGGCATTTATAATCGACTGCTTTTTACTTGCATTTTGCAGTAACGATATCACACGAGAGCGATCTGATTTATGATCATTAACCATTTTATCAATGAATATTTGAGCATCAGGATGCTTTGAATAATCAGCTAAGGCCGAGAAGGGAATCAGCATACATGCAGCTGTGTAAATGAGGGCTACTCTTATCCATATTTTCATATTCAGCTATTTCCTAAAATATATTAGTAAACTAATCTAGCAACTATTTTAACTTAGAAGCTACGTTTTTTTTCCATAGTATTTTTCTCTGTGCTAATAGCCATTAAAATGCCAAATCCGCACATTAATGTAACAACAGAAGTTCCGCCAAAGCTCATAAAGGGCAAAGGCACCCCAACAACTGGCAGAATACCTGACACCATTCCTAGATTCACAAAAATATAAACAAAGAATAAAAAAGTAAAACTCCCTGCAAATAACATACCGAACATGGTTTGCGCCCTAATGCTGATCAAAAGGCATTTGAAAACAAGAGCCCCATATAAGATCATTATCCCCAAGACCCCAAGTAAGCCAAATTCTTCTGCAAGAACAGCAATAATAAAATCTGTATGGCTCTCGGGAAGAAAGTCTAGCTGAGACTGGGTGCCATTCCCAAATCCTTTGCCTACAAGACCACCGGAACCAATAGCAATAGTAGACTGAATGATGTTCCAGCCTGCCCCAAGTTTGTCAGACTCTGGATCAAATAAAGTAAGAATTCTTTGTCGCTGGTAGCCGTGTAAGCCATACACCCACATCAATGGCATCACAGTAATCATCGCCAAAAAAGTAGTCACCAGATAGCGCTTTGGCAGTCCGCTAAGAAATAATACAGAGAACCCCGCAACTGCAACTAAAATTGCAGTCCCTAAATCAGGCTGCATTGCAATTAAACCAACAGGGGTCGCAATCAACAAAAATGCAACAAATACATTCTTAAAGCTTGGAGGAAAACATCTTGTTGATAAGTAGCTAGCCAGCAATAAAGGTATTGCAACCTTCAGGATCTCTGAGGGCTGAAATTGTATCCCTAGATCCAACCAGCGCTGCGCACCATTTTTTTCGATACCAAAAAATGATACCGCTATCAATAAACCAATGCCCCCCAGATACGGAAAAATCGACCAGCGCTGCAAAAAACGGGGGTTTATTTGCGCAATAATAAGCATCAAGAAAAGCCCAATGCAGAGTCTAAAAATCTGAGAATTAACAAGAGCAATATTTTGACCGCTAGCGCTAAATAACACCAAAAGTCCGACTATAGATAGAATTGCTAGCAATACTAGCAGAGTGAAATCCAAATGAAACCTATCCCAACGGGTACGGAGATCGTAAAAAGCTGAACTTCCTTCGTTCATGTGTCGCACAAAGTCACCTCGGATCATCGAAGCTCCCTAAACGCCACATCTTTAGATCAAAGAAAATCATAGTTCTGCCTTTACTTTGAGTGTTTCAGGATAGAAATCCATGTAAGAATCAATAATTTTTCTAGCTACTGGGGCCGCTCGGGATGACCCAGACCCACCATTTTCGATAATTACTACTATTGCTATCTTAGGGTTCTCTTTTGGGGCAAAGGCTGCAAACAAAGCATGGTCTCGATGGTGTTTTGGAGTAGTCGCAGCGTTGTATCTTTCTTTCTGTTTAATGCCTACTACCTGAACAGTTCCAGTTTTACCCGCAATACGATAATTGAGCCCCCTGTTGATACCTCTAGCAGTCCCTCTTGCGCTATGCACCACATCATTCATGGCTTGATGTACATACTTCCAATTTTTTTCTGAAATTTCAACTTTTCTCTTTAATGAGCTAGATTTTTGCGGATTCTGAACAAGTTGTGGTATTCGTATTTCTCCCTGACTTGCTATACCTGCTGTCATAACAGCTAGCTGCATCGGCGTAGCTAATGTGAATCCTTGCCCTATACTTGTGTTTATAGTGTCACCTGGGTACCAAGACAGATTTCTATTTTTTTTCTTCCAAGAATGTGATGGCATAATTCCGCTTTGTTCGAACGGCATATCAATTCCAGTTTTTTCTCCAAGACCAAAACTAGAGCCATATTCATAAAAAGTATCGATAGGCATTAGGGTGCTCAGATTATAGAAGAATGTATCACAGGACTGTATAATTGCATCATTCAGGTAGATAGAGTTTCCGTGACCTCCTTTCTTCCAGTCTCGATACTTGTGCTTTGAGTTGGGTAATTGAAAATATCCCCGATCATTTATATTGTAGCGTTCAGTTATTACTTTTGTATTTAGTGCAGCCAAAGCAAACACAGGTTTCATTATTGACCCCGGTGGATACTGTCCAGTTAAAACTCTATCAAATAGAGGCTGGTCTGATGAGCCTATCAGAGCATTATAATTTTTATGGCTCATACCCATAACAAACTCCCCTGAATTAAAGCTTGGGGCGCTCGCCATAGCAAGCACTCCGCCAGTATCAACCTCTAGAACCACTATTGCGCCCCTTTCCCCACTCAGAGCCTCATAAGCTTTTTGCTGTAACCGGTGATCCAGATACAGATGTATATCTTTACCGTCAAGAGGATCTTCGCGTTTAAGCTGCCTCATGATACGGCCTCTATTATTAATCTCGACAGTCTGATACCCAGGTCTTCCTATGAGGTCATCTTCATATTTTTTTTCTAGGCCAGTTTTTCCGACTACGAAGGTTCCCGCATAAAGAACCGGATCTAGTGAATCATTTTCTTTATCATTAATATGCCCCACATACCCAAGCGCATGTGCGGTTTCAAACGCAAAAGGGTATTCTCTTAATAACTTAGCTGTCACTAACATGCCTTTTAGATCGTGCTGATTGACAGCAAGTATTGCCTGGTCTTCCTCGCTTAAATCCAATTTGAGTGGAATCGCTTGATATGGTCGTCGTCGTCGTTTGAGTTTTTTGTAGAATCGATCTATTTCAAGCTCCGAAAGATTCACTAATCCATTAATTTTTGATATTAACAACTTAATATCATCTGCTCTCTCCTTAACAACAGTTAAATTAAAGCTAGATCTATTTTTGGCTAATATAACTCCATTACGATCATAAATAGATCCACGTCTGGGAGATATGGGCTCCACCAGAACCCTGTTACTTTCAGATCTCGTCATAAATTCTGAGAAACTGCTGACCTGCAGATAATAGTAACGCCCAAATATTACAATCGACAAAACTATCATTATGAAAGAACCCAGAATAAGTCGCGTATAAAAGCTATTCTGTTTGGACTTGTGTGATTGGAAGGGCTTGTAACTATTCATACTTAAGATTGTAACGCTAAGCTATCTTTTTTCACTTAAAATAATCATTTGATGGAAAAATATCCATAAAAAAAGCGAGGATTTACCCTCGCTTTTTTAAATATAACAACAAAAAATATAAACTTTATTCAGCAGGCTCTTCTGGAGTTATTGACTCATCATCTTTCGGTGAAGCAGGCGCCTTATCTTCAGCTGCTATATTTGAATCACCTTCAGAGTCTACTTCCTTCATCGAAAGCTTAATGCGCCCACGAGCATCGACGTCAAGAACTTTTACGCGAATTTCTTGACCTTCTTTAAGATAGTCGGTTACTTTTTCGACCCGCTCCTGTGCAATTTGAGAAATATGCAAAAGTCCATCTGTACCAGGCATGATAGTAACAAATGCACCAAAATCTACAATTCGAGCTACAGTCCCTGCGTAAATTCTTCCCACCTCTGCTTCTGCTGTAATCTCTTCGATGCGAAAAATTGCATCATTGAGTCCGTCAGAATCATCACTGTAGATGCGAATAGTTCCATCATCACTGATATCAATGGTAGCTCCTGTTTCTTCTGTTAAAGAGCGGATGGTAGCTCCACCTTTACCAATAACATCACGAATTTTATCTGCATCAATTTGCATTGTATGATATCGAGGTGCTGCTTCAGAAACTTCGGCTCGCGAACTACTGAGAACTTTGTTCATCTCACCAAGAATATGCAACCGAGCATGTAGAGCCTGCTCGAGTGCAGCCTCCATAATTTCTTCAGTTATCCCTTCAATTTTTATATCCATTTGCAAAGCAGTGATACCCTTAGCTGTACCAGCCACTTTAAAGTCCATATCACCTAGATGATCTTCGTCGCCCAAAATATCTGTTAATATAGCAAATCCACTTTCTTCTTTAACCAAGCCCATCGCAATACCGGCAACTGGCGCTGCAAGTGGAACGCCAGCATCCATCAACGACAAACTTGCGCCGCACACGGATGCCATTGAGCTAGACCCATTGGATTCAGTGATCTCAGATACAACACGTATGGCGTACGGGAATTCTTCAGGAGAAGGTAATACAGCAGCAATACCTCGCCTAGCCAGTCTACCATGACCAACTTCTCGCCTACCGGTGAATCCCATTCGACCGCACTCACCGACTGAATAGGGAGGAAAATTATAATGCAACATAAACGGATCTTCACGCTTGCCTTCAAGGGCATCGATCAACTGTGCGTCTCTCATTGAGCCCAAAGTAGTGGTCACAATTGCTTGTGTTTCCCCGCGAGTGAATAAGGCAGTACCATGAGCCTTTGACAGCAAACCAGTTTCCACGCTAATAGCTCGAACGGTTTTGCTATCACGGCCATCTATACGTGACTCACCACGAGTAATACGACCGCGCACAATTTTCTTCTCAAGCTTTTTGAAACCGTCACGAATATCTTCTTCACTGATATCTTCTATATCATTAACCAAACTCATTGCACTGTTACGAAGACCTTCAAGAAGGGTTACTCTTTCTTGCTTGTCGGTTGTACGATATGCATTATCTAAATCACTTCCTATTTTAGAGCTAAGTGCATCTGCTAACTCAACATTTTGCATTGCTGGCTGCCAATCCCAGGCTGGCTTAGCGGCTGTTTCGGCTAGATCAGCAATAACTTGGATCACCGCTTGCATCTCTTGGTGGGCAAAGAGCACCGCACCCAGCATTGTGTCTTCTGTTAGCTCGCTCGCTTCTGACTCTACCATCAATACTGCATCTTTAGTTCCAGCTACAACCATATCCAGAT
>Ga0307998_1000032_pt1 | contig 76348 bp, 61 predicted proteins | sample Davwhametageno37_FD_203147 | JGI IMG/M metagenome (GOLD analysis project Ga0307998, IMG submission 203147) | Marine microbial communities from Davis Island wharf, Antarctic Ocean - #37 | ecosystem: Environmental > Aquatic > Marine > Unclassified | place: Antarctic Ocean: Davis Island wharf... | reverse complement strand
TCTCTGGCCCAGATGACTTTTTCCCTAGCTTTGCCACAAGACGATCCATGGCAGCTAGCTGGTCATTCTCCAACAATGGTGCAATGGCATCAGAAACCCTCATGGCAGGCAATACCTGCGGTTCTAGAGAGCGGTATATTTGCTGTTTGTAGTATAGAGTCGTAGGCCGCTCTAGCTCCTGACGAGTCCAGCGCGCACGGCGAGCTGTATTTTTTGGGTAGACGAACTAGCACCATCTATTACCGAGAAACCAAACCCTGAAGAAGCAAAATGTTCATCTACTGAGGCCCATCCCGCCAATATAGTGGGTAGGCGTAAGTCCACTTGAATGGGTCCTTTTTGGGAGGGCTCAACACTGACCTTGGACTCGATAGTCCAAACATCGCTGTACTCACCTGGGAAAAGAGGCAAGCCTAGATTAATGGCTTTATAAAGCGTCAAACCCAACCCTAAACCCATCAGAAGTGCGGCGATTAGACTGACCTGTACTCGCGAAGTGACCATGTAAAATCCGTTTTTTTGCTGTGCTTTTTAGTAGTGATATCTACTTATGCTTTCTACTTATGCTTTCCACTTACACTATGATGACGACTGACATCAACAATAAGACTATCAGTCAAGAAGTTGCGGCCAATCAACAGCGGGTATTCAAAGTCTGTACGGTCCGACAGGTTGACATCCACACGAGCGCGACTGGTACCCAAGGTCAGCCACATACGCACCACATAGCGGCGGTCATCTGGCCCATTATTCTGCTTGATAATTACCCGGCGGCGAAGACGCAGCTCCTGTGGATGGCGGGCACCGTCACTGGGGTCGAGCAACACAAACTGCACGTAACGGCGGCCGTCTTTCTCGATTAATTGAATGTCTTCGGCGTGGATAGAAGTTGTATCAGTACCTGTGTCGATGCGCGATTCTAGAACTAGATTTGAGGGCTCCACCTTTGCCCATTCAACCGCTCCGACAATCGGCAGATGCATTTTGCCGGCAGTGGTGGCCATGGGCGGTAACTCCGCGGGGACAAGCTTTGTCACCACTCTCTCAATTACTTTTGGCCCCGGGCACTGAGCCGCTTCGGCAGGTAGCTCTATGACCTCAGGTGCTGGGCATGCAGAGCTACCCCATCGGTCTGGCTCCATAAGAGAACAGCTCGATCAGAGAAACGGTAATAGTAAAAGACTAAATAATCGCGGTCTCATATATCCCATAATGCCTTGAGTAAAAGACAAAATTATAGCCTCCACTGCTATTTGCTAATCCATAGATGCGCGTAGGTGACTTATAAGCCTGCGTCAGACCATACTGCATATTCATTACTGTTGGGGTCAGCAAAATGAAACCGGCGACCGCCGGGAAAGGTAAAGATGGGTTTTACCATTGAGCCACCAGACGCCATTACCTTAGCTTGAGTCAGTTCTAGATTATCGCTGTATAAAACGACCAGAGCGCTACCACTGTCCGTGGAGATCGCTTGATCTGAGAGAAAGAAACCACCGTCTAAGCCGGTATCAGCCTTGGAAAAGGACGTATATTCCGGGCCATAATCGATAAATGTCCAGACGAAGGCTGAACTAAAAAAAGCTTTGGTTTTATTGATATCTCGACATGGAAACTCAAGATAATTAATCTTTTCATGGTGACTCATTGCCTGCACTCCCTGTATGCCCAGCACTCCCAGTACTCTCTGTATTCCCAGCACTCTCTGTATTCCCAGCACTCTCTGTATTCCCAGCACTCCCAGCATTCCCTGGCCACTGACATCCCTATCTATTGGCAGCATAGGTAACAGTCCCAGATCAGCTATCCCTGTAAAGGTAGCATAAATAATCCCATTAAGGCGTTAAGGACAAAGCCAGCTCACGAGCGGCTTTTAGCTTCACCCGAAAATTGAGATTCTTCGCCGCCGAAGCTCCCGGTTGGCTTGAGAACCAAGTCATCACCGTATCCGCTTTGCGGTTGATATAGATAACCTGCCCGTGAATACCCACAGCACAGTACTCACCAGCATCCGCATCAAGTATCCACCACATGTTGTGATAAGCCTGCCAAGGCTCTTCTTGGTACTTCGAATTAGCGGACATATTGGTACGCAAAGTTTCGCTGAGCTCTAGAGAGGCATCAACCCATTTGGCGGGTAAAACCTGTTCTCCAGCGAACTGGCCACGGTCGCGAGTCAACATACCAAAGCGTGCCGCATCCCGAGTTGTGCTATTCATGCCGCCAGTTACAGCAGGTATAAAGGCGCGGTCTACCGCAAAGTAAGCGTCATGCTCTGCACCGATTTTCGCCCAGATGTTCTGCTGTACATAATCTTGGAATGGCTGGCCGCTAATACGTGCAATCAACCAACCCAACACATCGGCATTGCTGGAGTTGTAGTCAAAATTATCGCCAGGTGCTCGTTTGAGGTCAGGCTTAACAAAGTTACCTAAAAAATCATGAACGCCATAAATTTCGGCATTGTCAGGCTGAATATCTGCCGATCCGGGCATCCAACCCATGTTCAGCGCTGGGGCATAGTAACGCCAAAAATCTGAATCTGGGTCTGTGTAATTTTCATAAAAATCGAGAGATGTCGCATGGTCAAGCACGTTCTGGATGCTGACACGCTCAAAGCCACTACCCTTTAACTCAGGAATGTAGCTTGCTGGCGAGGCCTGCAGATCAACCTTACCCTCCGCAACCAACACACCAAAAGCGGCACTGGCCAAAGATTTACTCATGGAAAACCAAATGTGCTGAGCATGTGGGGTAAAGCCATTAAAATAATTTTCGTGGAGCAGCTTATCGCCCTGAACTACAACTAGACCGTTGGTGTAATTAGCCTCGAATAAATCATCAAAGCCAACACTGTTACCCTGTAAGTCTTTGGTTTTGGTCTGCCCTAGGTCGGGCATTGTCGGCCCTTGCAGATCAAATATTTTGCCCTGACGAGGCAACATCACCACATTGAGTGGAGCACCTGCATTGCGAAAAGCCCATTGACTCATGGGGAAGTCACGGTAGTTCTTCATGGTGACCTGGGAATCTCTGGTCGGAGGAACAGATTGCATGGGGCCCTTATTTACGGGAGCAGCAGCGCTCGCATCTACAGAGCTGTTGGCCGAAGTATCGCCAAAAGCGAAGGCGGTGAGCGCAAGGAAAGCGATAGCAAAACAGGATTGGAAAACTGATTTCATAGTAAAACTCCGGGGCAATGAGTTGCTCTTATTGGGTTTTAATTAATGATGCTTTTAAACAGATATAAAAAAATAACGAGGCTAGTGTATGGGGCTTTCGGAACGGAGTATAGGTTTTATGAAAAGAGAGCGTAGGTTTTACTAAGGGGGTATGGGCTTTGTGAAAAGGAAGTATGGGCTTTGTGAAAAGAGAGCGTAGGTTTTAACAAAACCCCTGAGCATACCCTCGCAGGTATACTCAGGAAATCCTAGGCTTCAAGGCTAAGGTAGGTCGTCGACCAGCTCACCCTCAACAGCTTCGAGGAGATCTTCGCGGTCTACATTCAACGCTAACATGAGTGTGGCAGCCACATAGATAGAAGAATAGGTACCAATCCCCACACCGATCATTAGTGCGATAGCAAAGTTATGAATAAGCTCGCCGCCAATAAAAAATAGCGCCAACAGCACCAGCATTGTGGTTATGGACGTATTAATGGTGCGCCACAGAGTTTGGGAAAGTGATTCATTAATCACTTCAACCGGGGTGGCTTTGCGAATCTTACGGAAGTTCTCGCGAATACGGTCCGAGACCACAATAGTATCGTTGAGGGAATAACCCACCACAGCCAAGATAGCCGCCAACACGGTCAGATCAAACTCTAATCGAGCCAGCGAGAAAATACCTAAAGTAATAATGACATCGTGGCCCAGCGCCAACACAGCACCGATCGAAAATTTGAGCTGGAATCTGATCGCAACATAGAGCATGACAATAGCCAAGGCCGTGAGCATGCCAAGGCCGCCATCGTCACGCAGCTCTTCACCAATTTGCGGCCCTACAAAGTCAACACGTCGCAGCTCAATTTTGTCACCATTGGCCTGCAATACGCTATACACCCGATCAGACAGAGTCTGATCTGGCTCACCTTGCATACGGATTAGCACATCAGTTTCAGAACCAAAATGCACCACTACTGGGTTTTCGAACCCTGCTTCCACTAGGGTTTTGCGCAGCGCACCGACATCTGCAGGCTTGTCATAGCCCACTTCAATCTGAGTGCCACCGGAGAAGTCCAAGCCCAACACCAAGCCCTGGGTATACAGTGACACAGAGGACACCAGTAACATCACCACAGAGAAAATCACCGCATACTTGCGGATACCCATAAAGTCATACACTTTTAATTGGCTCATGATATTCCCCTTAAATCCAAAGCTTTTCGATTTTGCGACCACCGATCGTCAGGTTAACAAACCCGCGAGTCATCACAATAGAGGTAAACATCGACGTCAAAATACCAATCGATAAGGTCACCGCGAAACCCTGTACTGGGCCAGAGCCAATCAGGAACAAAATGAAGGCCACAATCAACGTCGTGATGTTGGCGTCTAAAATAGACACGAATGCGCGATCGTAACCGGCACTAATAGCCCCTTGAATAGAAGCACCCTCGCTGAGTTCCTCCCTTATTCGGGAGAAAATCAATACATTGGCGTCAACCGCCATACCCACCGTCAGAACGATACCTGCAATACCGGGTAATGTAAGGGTTGCACCCAGCAGAGACATAAAGGCCACTAACAGAACCAGGTTCATCGCCAGTGCAATATTGGCAAATACACCAAAGCCTTTGTAGACCACCAGCATAAACAGCAGTACCAGCAACATGCCCACGGTTACAGACTTAACACCCAGTTGGATATTGTCGGCGCCCAATGAGGGACCAATGGTTCGCTCTTCAACAATGTACATGGGCGCTGCCAATGCGCCAGCTCGAAGCAGCAGTGCCAGCTCTGAAGACTCACGTTGACCATCCAAACCCGTAATACGGAACTGTTTGCCCAGCTGCGCCTGAACGGTAGCCAAACTAATAATGTTCTTCTCTACAAACTGCACCGGTGTAATAACCAGCTCACCATTCTCATCGACAGACTTATCGAGGCGCGTCTTGTACTCAATAAACAGTACACCCAGACGACGGCCAATATTGTCGCGGGTGGCATAACCCATCTGCCAGCCACCCTTTGCGTCTAGGGTGATACTCACCTGGGGTCGGCCATTCTCGTCAAAACTAGCACGTGCATCGGTAACATTTTCACCGCTGATCACAGCCTTGTTTTGTAGCCGTGCTGAGGGGCCCTGGCCCGAGGGATTACGGAAATCAAAACTCTCGCCGGCTTTATCAAGTGTCTCTAATCGAAACTCTAGGTTGGCGGTTTTACCAATAATACGCTTGGCCTCTGCTGTGTCTTGCACACCAGGAAGCTCTACCACAATACGGTTTTTGCCCTGTCGGGATACCAACGGCTCAGAGACACCTAGCTCATTGACACGGTTGCGCAGAGAAGTCAGGTTCTGTTTGATGGCATTGTCTTCGATTTCACTAGAGGCGATTTCGCTAAGGTTCAGCACCAGAGACAGCGGATTTTGGCCCGGCCCAGATTGCGGCTGTAGATCGCGGTATTTAGCGCGAATCAGTGCAGTCGCTTTCGCAACCTGTTCTGCATCGCGAAACTGGCCCACGATCTGCAAACCCTTCAAGTCGAAGGCGCGGTAGCGAATACGCTCGTCACGCAGTGACGCTTTAATATCCTGCAAATCACCCTCTAGTCGAGTTGTTAGAGCTGCATCAAGATCGACTTCTAGCAAAAAGTGTACGCCACCTCTAAGGTCTAGGCCTAGCTTCATTGGCTGGCCACCCAGGTCACTCAACCATTCGGGTGTGGTGGGCGCAAGATTCAGTGCAACAATATAATTGCCCCCCATCTCAGCCTGAATCACTTCTTTAGCGCGCAGCTGACGATCAATATCTCGCAGTCTAATAAGGGCGCTCTCGCCGTCTGCTTCGCCCGCAAAATACTCAATACCAGCATCATCTAGGGCTTGCTCAACCTTTTGCAGCACCAACTCATCGATGACCATAGCGCCACTCTGGCCAGACAGCTGAATCGCAGGGTCCGGTGGGTACAGGTTGGGCGCGGCAAAGATAAAGCCGAAAACGATAACAAGAAGAATTAATACATTCTTCCATAGGGGAAATTTGTTTGGCATGACTTAGGTGATCCTTTAATTCTTCTCAAACACGACAGGCGCGCATTATAGCGACATTATCGTTTAAATTGGGGGCAGAATTGCCGATTTAAACCCCTAAAAGGTATTAAGCGCCGGTGCCAGCCTGCTGAATATAGAACTCATCAGCAAAAGCCTCGAGTCGACCCTCCGCAATTGCTTCTCTAAGCCCAGACATTAGGGTTTGGTAATAGCGTAAATTATGGATGGTATTCAACTGCGCACCCAGCATTTCGCCGCATTTTTCAAGATGGTGCAGGTAGCCGCGAGTAAAATTAGTACAGGTATAACAGTCGCACTGTGCGTCTAGAGTGCCGGTGTCATGGCGATGCACTGCATTGCGGATTTTAATCACTCCAGTACTCGTAAACAGGTGGCCATTGCGTGCATTACGGGTGGGCATCACGCAGTCAAACATATCAATGCCCCGACGGACGCCCTCCACTAGGTCGGCGGGTTTGCCCACACCCATAAGATAGCGGGGCTTATGGGCCGGCATATTGTCGGCCAGATGGTCGAGAATGCGCACCATGTCTTCTTTGGGCTCACCCACCGACAGGCCACCGATGGCATAACCATCAAAGCCAATTTCTTCAAGACCCGCTAAAGATTTGTCCCGCAGGTTTTCATACATACCGCCCTGCACAATACCAAACAGCGCCGAGGGGTTATTACCATGGGCATCTTTGCTTCTCTGCGCCCAGCGCATAGACAGCTCCATAGAGGTATCTGCCTCCTGCTCAGTCGCTGGATACGGCGTACACTCATCAAATATCATCACCACGTCACTGCCGAGATCATGCTGCACTCGAATAGAGGTCTCTGGGTCAATAAACACCGGGCTGCCATCTATAGGCGACTGAAACTTCACACCCTCTTCGGTGATCTTGCGCATATCCCCCAAGCTAAACACCTGAAAGCCACCGGAGTCAGTCAGAATCGGACCATGCCACTGGGTAAAATCGTGTAAATCGCCATGCTCTTTAATGACCTGGGTGCCGGGCCGCAACATAAGATGAAAAGTATTGCCGAGAATAATCTCTGCGCCAGTCTCGACTATATCCCGAGGCAACATACCCTTAACTGTGCCGTAGGTGCCCACAGGCATAAAGGCCGGTGTCTGCACTGTGCCCCGCGGGAATGACAACTCGCCGCGACGGGCCTTGCCATCGGTCGCAGAGACTTTAAATTGCATAAAACATTCGCGTGGGCCTTCTTTACTCATTGTCCGGAACTTCCTGTGCAGCATGGGGGTTGTGAATTAATAACATAGCGTCGCCATAACTAAAAAACCGATAGCGCTCTGCTACCGCTTCTTTATAGGCCTCCATTATAGATTGATAGCCAGAAAAAGCGCTGACTAACATAAGTAACGTTGACTCAGAGAGATGGAAATTGGTGAGCAAGGCATCAACCACATTAAACTGGTAGCCCGGGTATATAAATATATTGGTGTCCCCTTCAAAGGGGGCAATATCCCCATCTCTGGCTGCCGTCTCCAAGCAGCGCACACTGGTGGTACCCACCGCAATCACTCGCCCGCCTCTAGCTTTGGTGTCGACTACTTGCTGGCATACCGCCTCAGTAACCTGCAGCCATTCAGAATGCATCTGGTGATCGAGAATATTGTCGGCACGCACCGGCTGGAAAGTACCAGCACCCACATGCAGAGTCACAAAGGCAATTTGAGCGCCCTTCTCAATAATTTCTGCCATCAGCTGATCATCAAAATGCAGGCCAGCAGTAGGCGCAGCAACCGCACCCAGCTGATCCCCATAAACCGTCTGATAGCGGGATTTATCTTCATCTGTATCGTCGCGGTCTATATAAGGTGGCAATGGCATATGGCCAATCTTATCCAGCACCCCCAACACAGGCTCGGCAAACTTCAACTCAAAGAGATCATCGACCCGGCCGACCATCTCGGCGCAGTGACCCTGGTCAAACAGTAGCTGATTTCCCGGCTTAGGGGACTTACTCGCCCTTATGTGGGCTAGCACAGAATGGGTGCCCGTCACTCTCTCGACCAACACCTCAATCTTGCCACCGCTCTCTTTATGGCCATGGAGCCGTGCAGGTATCACTTTGGTATTGTTAAACACCAACAGATCACCCATCTGCACATGGTCTATAAAATCGCTAAATTGCCGATGCTGCAAAGTCTTAGCCGCAGAATCTAGACACAGCAGACGGCTCCCGCGCCTTGATTCGGCAGGGTGTCGCGCTATTAGCTCATCGGGTAAATCAAATTGAAAATGGTCGCGGCGCATAGATAAAATATCGGGGCTTAACCCGTTTGTTGGACTTTGGGCGCAAGGGTATAGAAATTGAGTCTAAACGCCAAACCATTTAATCGTAAAACCCCGTAAGATCGGTTGACCCGCCATTGATCACTGCTATAATCCCGCCCCTGCCAGCGCAGTTGCCAGCAGTACAGATTAAATGCCAGTGTGATGGAATTGGTAGACATAGGGGATTCAAAATCCCCCGCCCTTAAAAGCGTGCCGGTTCGAGTCCGGCCACTGGTACCACGCATACTCTGAAGCCTCGCTGAAAAGCAGGGCTTTTTTGTTTTCCCCTTACTTACACCTTTATTAACAGACTCACCCCCTTTAAACTGATCCAGCACTGCCATGCATACGCTATATTGCCATCGATTAGGAATTGCATACTCCATGAAAAAATCTTCCCAGCTCGTTATTGAGACCTTCGTCGCTCAATATACTGCCGCCAAAAATGAAGATGATGTCAATCTTGCCTTTCAAGAAGCTGTAGAGCTAGAGGTCGAGGAAGGGATCGTATTTGACCATCTGCTAAGTTCCGTCGGCCTTCAGGGCAAATCAGATGACCCTGAATATAGAGATCGCTATAAAGGCCTTAGAATCAATCAGCTGTTAGGAAGTAAAAAGGTAGCCGTCAAAGAAGCGGCCAGATTCGATAAAATTTGTACAGATCTATTAGCGGCAAAAGAGTCGGTTAAAGCTCTTGAAAAAAATAGGCCTCAATTTAAATCAGAGACATCTGACCAGACCATAAAAGAGGTTCAGGCGTCACTATTGGCTGATCGACAAAATGAGCTGGCGCCTAACAAAAAAATGGCGGCCAGCCTCTCATGGGCGCTTACCCTTGGCATGATGATGCTAATAATGTCAGGGAGCATACTCTTAATTTTACCTGAAACTTCCAAGATTGATTTAAGGGTAGCGGTTTTCGCGGGCTGCGCTTTTAGTGCGTTCGTATTTATGTCTAAAAGAAAGCTGCAAAATGAAAAAGCCCTGCAGATTAACCAAGAGCATGACGACCTTGCCAATGATGAATCCTATATCAAAGAACTTGCGCTATATGTAGATAACGCAGAGTTTCATGAGACCATGAAACAGATAGACGAACTGAGAGTTTCCTGTGAAGACATGGAGTCTTCTTCTAAGGCGAGCTTTGGGCGGTTAGCTCGGGTGTTTGGATAGAAGGACTATTTTTTGGGCTCAGGGGGCCTTCCACCCCCTATGGTTGTTATTCACCGACCCAGATACCTCTTAATAAGCAACTGCCGGCTATCTAAAGGTGAATGATTCGAGAACCCTGCCAATCACAAGCAAAGCCAAAGAAACCCATTATATGAATTGGGCTTATCTCAGGAACTATTAGGCGGGGCCACTCCCCCAACGAGTCTCTGTGACGGCTGCCGCTTAGATATCGATAAGTTATTGGCCGTCTATCAAAGAGTAAGCAGCCTTACGAGATATTTAGTGATAAGCTGTGGTTATAGAGCCTAACGGCCAAAAAACGCTATTACACCGGAGAAGTTAGATGGATAAGCCAAACATTTTTAGAAGATCAGTAATGCTAGTTGTGCACCTGTGGAGACGCGTGATGAACGTGAAATTTAATCCATTAAAGTATATTCCAGACAACACGCTACAGTCTTACTTCATGCTTGTATTGTTTACAATATGGAGCATAACCTTTGGTTTTATCGCTACCTATTACATTGGTTGGTTGGGTTACAGCACCGCGACAAGTGTCGTTGTTCACCTGACTATCTTAATACCTATTATGATTACCAATGCTGTGTTTATTGATGCCGAGCGCACTGGTGACCAGTGGTTGGAAGAGTGGAAAGCTGAGCAAAGTAAGTACAAGCTGTTTACCAACAGGCTTAAAATGAAAAACATGGTTCGCTGGAAGGCAGATACTGAAGCCTAAATAGCTTAAAAGCTATTTGCCAACTCTGGATCGGCGTCGCCCTTTTTTTGGGTGCTCAACCCTTAGATAGATCTAAGGCGATGTCGATAGCCAGCTGGTGCTGATGGGCTGCTAGCAATATAGGCTCACTCTGCACTCTAAACTCTACCCAAAACTCTTACTCTCCTCTCTACCCAGCACTCTAGCTCCCCTCTCTACCCAGAACTCTAGCTCCCCTCTCTACCCAGCACTCTGTCCAGAAGCTCAACCAACAAATATTCCTATAAATTAGTGTAATATTAAAACCTAAACAAGAGACTCCGCGTGCTATTTAGGAGTCCATGTCAGACTCCATTGGGGATAATATGAATTTCGTACCACTCGCAGTGCCCTTTTTTCTGCTGTTAATTCTTATTGAGCTCTGCTGGGGCTGGCTAAAGGGTAATAATACTTACCGGGTTAACGACAGCATTAATAGCCTCAGCATGGGGCTGCTAAGTACGGTCACTAAGTTTGTCTTCTTAAATATTGGTTTGCTGGTATTTTCTTCTATTGAACATAACCATGCAGTCTGGTCGTTTGATATGGCGTCTTTGGGCCATTGGCTGCTGGGTATTTTGCTCTATGACTGCCTCTACTATTGGTATCACCGCATCAGCCATGAACGACAGTTTTTTTGGGCGTCTCATGTGGTTCATCACCAGAGCGAAGACTACAACCTCAGTACGGCGTTGCGCCAAACTAGCACCAGTTTTTTAACCACTTGGGTGTTTTACGTTCCCTGTTTTTTCCTGGGCATGCCGATTTATATGTATGTGAGTATTGCCACGGCCCACCTGATCTACCAGTTCTGGGTGCACACCCAGCATATCCCCAAACTGGGGTTTCTTGAGTGGTTTATGGTTACTCCTTCTAATCATCGGGTTCATCATGCTCAAAACCCTGAATATATTGACAAAAACTATGGTGGCTTGCTGATTATCTGGGACCGACTATTTGGCACCTTTAAGGAAGAGGACGAGCAGATAGAGCCTATTTATGGCACACGTTCTCCGCTGTCTAGCTGGAACCCTATCTGGGCCAATGTGCATGTGTTTGTGGGTATGGCTCGGGATGCATGGCGCACAAGGGTCTGGCAGGATAAATTTCGTATACTCTGGTCGAGAACTGGCTGGCGGCCCGCCGATGTTGCTGCCCGTTACCCTGCACCTAAGTCAGATTTAGCGAGTTTCGAAAAATATAACCCCGCGCTGGGCTCACTTGCCCATGGGTCCATTGTTGCCCAGTATATTTTGCTCGCGGTTTTTCATCTGTGGAGTGCCGGGCAAGCAGGTCAACTGTCTTTGCCGTTGCTGTGGATGATCGTGGTCGCTCAGGCTTATATTTTGCTGGTGATTGGCGCGGTATTAGATGGCAAGCTCTACGCACGGCCGCTAGAGTATTCTCGGCTGCTTATACTGGCTGGAATGCTGTACGGCAGCTTCGTTGGTGGTTTAGTCGGGCTTAGTTGGCTCTATTATGGCAGTAGCTATTTGGTGCTTAGTGCTGGATTAGTTTGGATTTGCTTGAGGTCCGAGCAGTCTAGAGAGACTACTAACAGCATGACCAAGGCGATCTAATTGGGCTGTTAATTTGCTAGTTTAGGCTATTTATTCTCCCTAGCTCAGGCTGTCTATTCTCCCTAGCTTAGGCTATTTATTCTCCCTAGCTCAGGCTGTCTATTTGCCCCAGCTCAGGCTATCTATTTACTCCAGCTCAGGCCATCTGTTTATCTCAGCTCAGGCCATCTGTTTATCTCAGCTCAGGCTGTCTATTTATCCCAGTTTAGGATGTCCATTACCACTCTCCCCTGTTGATTTGCCTGAGCTAACATTGCCGTGGACGCCTGCTGAATAATCTGTGTTCTAGCCAGCTCTGTGGTCTGTTTGGCGTAGTCTGCATCTGTAATTCTGCTTCGTGAAGCTAGTGTGTTTGAGATTACATTGCTCAGATTATCAATGGCGTATTCAAGGCGGTTCATGACAGCACCGTAAGTGGAGCGCTGCTGATTAATCTCAGTGATCGCATTATCAATCACCTGCATTGAAATAGTGGCCTCGGTAAAGGTCCGAATACCTGTTGTGGCGACCGCTTGAAACTGCTCAAGAGTCACAGTCACTGCAGCCGGCGAGCTACCGTCTAATAAACCAGAAATGGTCAATACACCATTTGCCCCAGTTGCTGCGGTAAATAGGCCAGTTTGCGCTGCTATCTGATTGGCCAGGTTTACTAATAACGCGTCTAGTCCATCGGCTCCCAGTACACCTCGAATCTCAGTGCCTCCGGCAATAGTCAGCGTAATACGATCGCCCTCGACTAGGTTGCGGTTATTGAAGTCGATTGAATCTACGCCGGCGGTGTAAACCAAAGTGGTTGTAGTAGGCCAGTCATAAACTTTGGCGTGGCCGGAGTCGCTGCCATTGCCGTCGTTCTTTGGCGCGCCCACAACGACAGTAGAGCCAATCGAGTTAATACTCACCGAGGAGCCGCTGCGATCGCCGCTAGCTTCACCGTTAAGGTCTGCGCCACGCTGAGCCCAGGCTGTACCATTCCAGTCGTAGAGGCGAACTTGGCCAGCATTAGAGCCATTGCCGTCATTTTCTGGCGCGCCTATAGCGACCGTATCACCGGCATCGCTAAGAGCTACGCTGTAACCGCTGAGGTCGCCCGCTGCTTCACCATTAATGTCGGCGCCACGCTGAACCCAAGCAGTGCCATTCCAGGTGTAGATACGTACATGACCCGAGTCAGAACCATTGCCATCATTGCCCGACGAGCCAATGGCTAAGGTGTTGCCATCATCACTCATTGAAACAGAGTTTGATTTGTCGCCAGCAAACTCGCCAATAATGGGGTTGCCCTTGGCGACCCAAGCAGTGCCGCTCCAATTGAAAGTTCGCACGGAGCCAGAATTACTGCCATTACCATCATTGCCCGGAGACGAGATAACCATGGTGTCACCATCGGAGCTAATGCTAACGGACTGGCCACTGAGATCGCCGCCAACCTGCCCGTCAATGTCATTACTGCGCTGAGTCCAGCTTCCATTAGCCCAGTCGTAGACTCTGGCATGACCTGCATCGGCACCAATGCCATCGTTGAAAGAGGCACCCACTATAATAGTGTTGCCGTCAGCGCTCATGCTCGTGCTGCTGGCCGCATCTCCCGAGGCCTCGCCAATTAAATCTGCGCCTTTCTGAATCCAAGCCGTACCATTCCAGCTATAGACGCGCACCTGCCCTGCAGTGCCTTTGGCACCGAAGTCAGCAAAAGATACTGTATTGCCATCATCGCTCATGGCGATACTGGCTAGGGCGCCAGACTCGGTTAAATTAGCGAGTAGCTGGCTATAATTGCCGGCGCCAATACTGACATTGTCTAGGTACAAAGACGCGCCTGCCGCTCGACCGAAAGTTTCATCAAAGGTACCAGACACAAATACAAACTTGTAATTGCCGCTGGTAGGTACCTGTGCAGTGACTGTATTCCAGCCACTATCACCCGTGCCAACACCTGTCTGATTCAACAGGTTAATAGTGGCACCCGTGTCGGTGTTAATAGCATAGGCATATACATCAAAGGCATCATTGCCACCCTGGGCTCGCCAATCAAAACTCAGATTTGAACCTTGGGGGACATAGACTGGCTCCTTGGAGACCACGTAGGGCCCATGCACCACATCGCCACCACCCGCAGTTGTCATATTTGAATACAGACGCAATGTGCTGCCATTGGCCGTGTAGTTATAGCTGGCAGAGCTAGGCGCAAACTGATCGCCACGACTAGTTTGGTTGCGATTATTGGTCGGCGTCGCGGTGCTGTCAGAAGGCGTTGAATAGCCTGCCACAGTGGACGCCCCAGTGGCCCCTGAACTGCCTAGTTTTACTTGCTCTAGGTGAATATCCCAACCGTCAATCGACACGACATTACCCGCCACCGAAGTGGTATTGGTTGAGAAGTCACCATTGGTAAAGGTCTTTGATTCACCATCAATATCTGCCCCGCGCTTAACCCAGGATGTGCCATTCCAATCAAATATACGAATGTGGCCAGAGTCTGTTCCGGCTCCGTCATTGCGCGGGGCGCTAATAGTAATGGTGTTGCCATCATTGCTCATGACCGTTGACCAACCGCTTTCGTCGCCACCTGCTTCGCCATTAATATCTGTTCCGCGCTGAGTCCAAGAACCAGTCACATTATTGGTAGTAACATATTCAGAGCTGGGTGCCGAAACCACATTGCTGACCGGTGCCCCAGAAAGGTGAGTCGCATAATTGTTGGTTCTACCCAGAGTGGCTGTTGAAAAGCTGCCTAGGGACATGTCGATGGTCTGGCCTTGATTGGCGCCCACCTGGAATGACGTAGTGCCGCTAAATACAGAACCATCCAACAGATTCTCACCGTTCCACTGGGTATTACTAAACACATGAGTCAGCTCTGACTTTAAGGCTTGGTACTCAAGATCCAGCGCGTCGCGATCTGTGTTGCTGTAGGTGCCGTTAGCAGCCTGCACCGAGAGTTCACGCATTCTTTGCAGCATATTGGTCACTGTACCCATTGCACCATCGGCGGTTTGGATCATGCCTATGGCATTGTTGGCGTTTTGCACTGCCTGGCTCAAGCCTCTGGACTGGGCTGTCATTCGATCGGCCATAGCAAGCCCAGCAACATCATCACCGGCAGAATTAATTTTCTGCCCTGTTGATAGTTGCTGCATCGACTGGGCCATAGCTCGCTCGTTCTTAGCGAGGCTAGTGGCCGCAATACTTGCTGTTATGTTAGTGCCAATCTTCAATTCGTTATATTCCAAACTGTCAAAAAAGACGTTTAAAAGATACGGAGTTATTTCCGCGATCTCGCTAGCGAGATCGGCAGTTAAATTGGCTTCTTTAGGTAAGTGGCAACAGGTGGCAAGCAATGACCGAACAAAGGTCAAAGCGGCAAACAATTGCCTATTTTTTGCTGTGTAAATAGTTAAAAAGACAGGCCAAGCAGGAGAGATTTTGCAGAGAATAGGAAGCTAAATAGTAGGCAGTTAGGAGGGACTGGTGAGAGTGAGAAAGGAGAGCAAGGAGAGAAAAGCCGGGCATAAAAAAACCCACCAAAAGGCAGGTTTCTTTATGCTGAACTAGGGAACAATTGCATAGAGGGCAATTACATAGCGAGCAATTACATTCTGCTGTAGCTCTGTGTTACCAGCTCGCCATTGAACGTAAATGACTGAGTAAAGTGATCCTCGTCGATCATTTTCATGCTGACTGAATTGACCGTACCTTCGTAATCTTCCATTGAGCTTATCATGGCAGTCTCCACAGCATTGCCATCGACGTCAACGGCAAAGGTACCGTAACCGAAGTGCTTCACAGCCTCGCCCTTATAAATCGCATTTTGCAGCCAGATAAAGTGGCCACCGCCAATCATCTTAGTTTCGGAAAAGGCGCTGGTGTCGGGATCATTAGACTCACGAACGTCCATCTGCCACAAACCATCAAACACCGAGGTTGAAGTAGAGGCAGTATCCCAAACCTCAACCATGTCTAAAAGGCGGCCACCTGGGTATTCCATTCCTAGAATGGTCTGCTCAAAACCGCTGTCAGTCTGTTGAATAGCAACATCAAAGCTATAACCAGACACTGGGCCGTTGTGATTAACTCTTGGCACTTCGACCATCACGCCGTTTAACCAGGTTGCATCGCCACCCCCAACATCAATCCCTTGGGTTTGAGCATTATTGAACGCGTACATAAAACGCCCATTGGTATAAATTTTGATCTGGTCACGGCTGTACTGGCTCACTTCACCATTTTCGGTAACTGTGACACCGGCAATCAAATAGGCGCCATCTGGTAGCCCATCGTTTGCAGTAACAGCATCAATCGGTGGCTGATCGGCGGAACAACCCAGTAAGGCTGCCATAACAGACGCTAAGAATAAGGATTTTAATTTCATTGCAGTTTCCCTTTGGAATAGAATATTAAACATTGAATCGATAGCTATGAATATAACCATACCGACGGGGATATTTGATGTATAGGGTAAAACAGGCTCTTCACCGCACAATAGCGGTGGTTCCATCTCATTCGGGTGGCAAAACAATCAATCGGGATTAATCACACGGCCGGGATTGAGTATTCCCTTGGGGTCCATGGCCAACTTGATAGTTTTCATCAGGGCAATTTCTTCTGCTGTGCGGGATTGGTCAAGAAAGTCTCGTTTGAGCACACCAACGCCATGCTCTGCAGTGATGGCGCCAGAGTACTCGCCAATCATCAGCATAATGTCTTCGTTGATCGTGATTTTGTCTTCTTCGCGGCCGGTGTAGGCACAGACATGTAGGTTGTTATCGCCAATATGGCCAAACAATAATACTGCTATATCAGAATATTTTGCTTTCAGACGGGTCTCTAAATGGGTGGCAAAAATACCTATATCTCTAATGGGCAAACTCACATCCTGATTGGATACTGGCCCCAGCACTTTAAATAGCTCGCCAATACCGTCTCTTATGCGCCAGAACTCCGCTGCATCTTGATGGGACTGAGCCACCACTGCATCGGTCAACAAACCTGATTCCAAATGGCCAAACAATTCACTCTCAAAGCGCTCGGCGCCCAGAGCTGTTTCGTTGTCTTTGTACTCGACCAGCAAATAGAATGGGTGAGATTCAGTAAATGGATCCTGCAGGTCAGACTCGACGGCGAGTACCTTATTGAAGTAGTTGTCCCACATCAGTTCAAAGCCGGTAAGCCCTGAACCCAAACTGCGCTTTAGCTCTGCCAATAACTTGATAACAGAGTCGTAATCTTCTAAGGCACAAAGCGCTGTATGGGAGGCCAGAAGCTTGGGTTGTAACTGCACAACAACTTTGGTGACGATGCCAAGAGTACCCTCGGAACCAATAAACAAATGCTTTAGATCGTAACCAGAATTGTTTTTGACCATTTTATTCATAGCGCTGATTACCGTGCCATCGGCCAAAACAGCCTCTAGGCCAAGTACCAATGATCTGGTCATGCCATAGCGAATCACCTCGGTGCCACCGGCGTTGGTCGCAACATTACCGCCAATACTGCAGCTGCCACGAGCCCCTAGGTCCAGTGGCATAAATAAATCCTGCTCGTCTGCGGCCTCTTGTAAAACCTGCAGTGGCGTACCGGCCAAAACAGTGGCGGTCATGGCCGTGGCATCTAACTCTTCGATACCGTTCATGCGCTCAAGGGAGATCGCAAACTCACCTGTCAACGGTGTTGCCCCACCAGCCAGACCGGTTAAACCACCCTGCACGACAACTGGCTGGCTGTGCTCGTGGCACAGTGCCATAATTTTAGATAATTCGTCGGTAGTTTTGGGTTTTAGCAGTGCGGCAGGTACACAGGGGTCGGCCCCGCTCCAGTCCGCATGGTATTTGTCACTGATATCGTCGCCCAGGAAAAGGGCTGAGGCGTCTAAAAGCTCACTTAGGCTTTTAATTAAGCTAGAGCCTTCTGCTGAACTAGAGCCTTCTGCCAAGCTAGAGCCTTCTGCTGAACTAGAGCCTTCTATTGAGCTAGAGCCTTCGTTAAAGCTAGATTTGTCTTCTAAGTCGGCCATTTAGTCTGCGCTATCAGTGTATTCATTAATGCACATGATAACCGACAACGATCTACCGCTACCACTTATCGTCGAAGCTCTGCAGTCTTTCAAATGACTCACCAATCAACACACCCAGTTCTCTCTCCTCACCCTCTTTAAGGTGAACGGCCGGCCGACCATGGGCAAAGCGATAGTTACAGATCAAGGCGACGTCGCCAACCTTCCAAGCAATGGGAATACCGTAGTCATCATAAATTTTGATAAACAGCTGCTTTTCTTCCGGCGTCATTTCACTACCGTCACCAAAGGTCAGCTTTAGCGGGCGTTCCTCATCAGGCAGGTGCTGAACCAATGGCCAGGTATCAAACCAGGTACCATCATCGGCCATGCTGCTGTACAGCAGGTTGCGATCGAGCTGAGGGAAAAATTCAAACGCCGATATATAGAAGCGTGTTTTTAATAATCGATTGGGTGCCCATTCAACTTCAAGGCCTCGACGCTGCGCTTCGGCTGCCGCTTCATCTGGATCTTCGGTGAGCATGGATTGCTGCCAATGGTTGTAGACACCAATATCCAGCCGATCAACAAAGGACTCGCGGTCAGTCAGATCACGGTGATAACAGAGACCCAAGTCTTTTAGCTTTTGGCCAAAGGGGGTAGCCAAAATAGCATCTGTTGCCTGCAAATTATCTGACACAAACGTATACCCACCTTCGCTAGGCATTTTATGGGCCATAAAGCTGACCATCTTGGTGCTTGAGCCTACATAAGCCATCTCGTGATGGTAGTGCAACCAAGCCTCTAAAGGAGCGCCCACTTCATAGACGTTCTTTTCAATAATTCTGCGTGGGTTAGCGCCACCTTCGTATTGACGCTCATTCTTTAATACCTGAGTCGCAATCAGCCGCATCGCCTGCAGTCCATCTAAACCCGTATTAATAACATGGACTAAGCCAATAGCATCGTAGGTTTTCTGCATAAGCTCAGCCAGCTCAACGCTTGGCTGCAGTGGCTCGCCATTCACTCTAAAGTCACTGCCGTCGATAACAAATAACTCTGGAGATATAGCAGCGGTGCCTGTCCACCACTTGGGCTCAGTAATATGGGGTAGTGGCGCAAAGGCTTCGGCAATAGTGGCGTGCATAGAACTTACTCAAAAAAGAATCATAAACATTAAAAATCGATCGGCATTTTAGACCCGAAAATAATATCGGACAATAAAAAGATCCAACTTCAATATTCGATTTAAGTTGGACTATATGGCTATAGGTCATTAGCTGATTCTAATTTCAAAATTAGATTTGAATTTTTGAGGGAAAAATACTGCATATGAAGGGTTAAACTCATGGAGAAAGTTACTAATTGCCCTACTATTTACTCACCCATAGACATCATTAGAAAGCCTGAAAAAGCCGCATTTGAGGGTGATAACCCAGCATCTACTTGGGTTTTAGCATTATTAATTAAATCTCTATAGCCAGTATAAAAAGCCCAGCTAGGTAGTGGCTTATAAATAAGTTCTTCAACATCAAAATGCACAATGACATTCTTTGCCGTAGTCGGCTTTACAAACACTTCTGCAGTGGGGGCGTAATAAGCTGGAATAATAGTCATTATGCTCCACTTCGCCAGCTTGCCGGTCTGCAGTAAATCGACCATTGCTTCAAAACCGGCTTGCTGTTGCCCGTGGAGAATCTGCCCCAGTGACTTCACCAAAAACTCCCGATCCCCGCCACTTAAGGAGCCAACAAAATCGCGAAATTTAGGCTTCTCAAACATGGATACCATGGACGAGCGTGAGACCACCTTAACCATATTGTCTGCCGCTGTATTAATATCTTCTAAAGCACTGGGACTAAAGTATTCCTCTGCCTGAGCCATCATTTTAGCCATCGAATGCTTTTTACCTATGGCTTGCATTTCGGGGTCTGCAAAACCGTCGGGGTAGCGGTGCAAAAACCCAGCCTCGGCTAGCTTCAATTTTTGTTGATTTAATTTCATCGTTTTTCCCTCAGTGTAAAACTAAAGCTTAGACTCTAAAACGAGATTTACAACAAATGATCCTTTGGTAGCACCCTTTGTCGCACCCTAGCTTCAGTTGACCTTATTTACCTAGAGCTTCGGTATGACAGAGCAGAAAATAGACTACATAAGAGAATAATAAAAATAACTAATAATTTCTGAGGGTTACATGGTTTCCAACTATTTATTTAGCGTTGTCCGAGCACCTGTATTTATCGGCCTTATCTGTTTGGTCATAGCGGCTTGCGGCGGCGGATCTGAAGGCGGAAGCACGCCCTCAACGCCATCGGTTAACGACACAACTGCACCAGTACTTACCTTGTCTGGGGAAGCCTCTATTACCCATGAGCTGGGAACCGTATTTACGGATCCGGGCTGGACCGTAACAGACAATGTCGACAGTAGTCTCAGCGTTTTAGTTGAAGGTGAAGTCGACTCTGATGTAGCCGGGGAATATACCTTGACCTACACCGTTGCCGACAGCGCGGGCAACACCGCATCCGCAGAACGTACCGTGACGGTTGAGAGTTCAACGCCAGCGTTGGTCGTCTTTAAAACCGGCGCCACTGACAGCGCGTGGGATGATGGCATTGGAGCCTATGACGCAGGCATCAGTTACGGTACCTGTGTTGGTGATGGTGGAGCTAGCTGTCCAAACATTAGCTGGGCACTTTCAGCAGACTCAGACCGCGGCAACGTTTTGCAAGTTAGCCATAGCTCTGCGGGCGCAGATACTGGCCTCTTCTTTCAAGCATCAACCCCCATTGACGCCAGCGCCTATGCTGGAGGCAATATCGTTTTCGATTTACAGGTCATTAGCGGTGACAGCAATTTTTCCATCAAAGTAGACTGCGTGTACCCCTGTACATCTGGAGCAAAATCTCTGGGCAGTCATGGTGCCACAGGTTGGGAGACGGTTACCGTTGCGGTCAATGATCTTGTCGCTGGAGGTCTCGACCTGAGCAAGATAAGTACCGGGCTAGTGATCTGGGCAACTCAGCAAACCAATACTATTTTTCAACTGGATAATATTCGTTGGGAAATGGGTGATGGAACTCAAACAGGAACTGGAACTGGAACTGGAACTGTTACCAATGCAACGTCTCCCCTGTCCTACGATGGCTACAGTCTTGTGTGGAATGATGAGTTTAATGGCTCAACATTAAACAGCAGCAACTGGACCCATGAAATTGGTGATGGTTGCAATAACAATCTCTGCGGCTGGGGTAATAACGAACTGGAATATTATCGCAGTGAAAATAGTACAGTTGCCGATGGGCTGTTAACCATCACAGCTAAACAGGAAAATTTTGGTGGCCGAGATTACACCTCTTCTCGCCTAAAGACTCAGGGTAAGCAATTCTTTACCTATGGTCGTGTCGATATTCGCGCTAAATTGCCCAAGGGTCAGGGTATCTGGCCTGCGCTGTGGATGCTTGGTGAAAGCATTACCACCGTTAGCTGGCCTGCCAGTGGTGAACTCGACATTATGGAAATGATTGGCGGCACCATCAATCGAGAGAAAACCACCCATGGCACCATTCACTATTCCAATGCCGCCGGTGGCCGAGAATATACTGGCGGGTCTACGACAGTGGAAAATGGTTTGTTAGCGGATGCGTTTCACGTGTTTAGTATTGACTGGAATACCACTTCGATCACCTGGTCACTCGATGGCGTCGCATTTCATAGCCAGCAAATTACCTCGTCAGACCGTACAGAATTCCATGAGAACTTTTTCTTTCTCTTCAACGTAGCTGTGGGTGGTGAATGGCCTGGGTCGCCCAATGCCGACACCCAGTTCCCCCAGCAGATGCAGGTGGATTATATTCGGGTGTTTCAGCTAGATTAAGACACTTAACAGCGACACTTAACAGCGCTGCTTAATAGCACTGCTTAATAGCACTGCTTAATCGAACTACTTATTAGCTCTAGTTAATAGCGAGAATGCTTACTAAATTAGTGATTGGTTTATCTGAATAAGAGTCTGCAGTGGGTCTGCAGACTGGGTAATGGGCCGACCGATCACTAGATAATCACTACCCATGGCCATAGCCTCTTGGGGGCTAACAATACGTCGCTGATCATCAGCGGCATTACCCGGCAAGCGTATTCCCGGGGTGATCAATTTGAAGTCTGGCCCCAGGGCCTCTTTCAAAGCACTGGCTTCCTGAGCCGAACAAACCACGCCGTCCATACCACTTTTTTGACTCAGCTGAGCTAAATGCAGTACCTGTTCGCTGGGGCTGCGATTAATGCCCAGCTCTGCTAGATCGCTTTGATCCATGCTAGTCAGCATGGTCACCGCAATCAACAGCATGTCACTGCCCTGCTGTTCCAGCGCCTGTTTAGCGGCTGTCATCATGCGACTGCCGCCAGAGGCATGAACGTTGGCCATCCACACACCTAAATCAGCGGCGGCGCTAATGGCTTTGGCTGTGGTGTTGGGAATATCATGAAATTTTAGATCGAGAAAAACATCGAAGCCCTGGTCCACCAGAGTCTTGACTAACCCCGGGCCAGCCCGAGTAAACAATTCCTTACCCACTTTAAGCCTGCACTGCTTTGGGTCAAGCTGCGCAGCCAGCGCTAGAGCCGCCTGCTGGTTGTCAAAGTCGAGAGCTACAATAACGGGGGACTGGGAAGAGGTCATAAAACGGCTAATCCTTTTTCAGGGCGCGGCGGAGTTTGCGTCTGTAGCTGCCAATAATTAGGGAGCTAGTGATAATACCCAGAATTGTTCCCGTCGCCAGAAACAATAATAACCACAGGCCTAAGCTAATTGCCGGGCTGCTAAAAACGACAAAGTTGACGGTCACCAGCTGGCTATTTTCCATGGCGAAAAGAGCACCCATTAGGGCGATAGCAACAACTAAGATAAATTGAACAAATAACCACAGGGCGCGCACATTGGCCTCCATCATGCTATTGGGCATTTCGAAGGGTCATTGTAACCGCTGAGGGCATAACCGACAAAAGGCATAAATAGATAATACAAAAAAAAGCGCCGAAGACTGAATCCACGGCGCTTTTTAATATTTTGTCTAGCTGACTGCTTAGTCTTTCTTCGCAGCACCAAAACGCTTGTTAAAGCGATCAATTCGACCACCAGTATCTGCAACTTTCTGCTTGCCAGTGTAGAACGGGTGACATGCAGAGCAAACATCTAAATAGATAGCTTGGCCGCGTGTTGAACCGACTGTAATAATATTGCCACAGCTGCAAGTAGCAACTAGTTCGTTATAGGCTGGGTGAATCTCTGTTTTCATCATATACTCCAATTCGCGAGCCGCCACCCCGTCGTGAAACTGTTAAACTACTCGTCAAACATATACTAAAAGTAGTGCAGTTCCCGCAAGGCACGGTAGGCCATTTCTAAAGAGCGCGGATTCTAGCAGAAATAAACCCGGTTACAAAAGGAATTCTCAATTTTTTATGGCGCAGTTCGAGCCCCTAATTATTCGTGTTGCGGTGCCCTCACCTCTGCGCCGACTTTTCGACTATCTAAGTCCAGCTGATATTAGCCCGGATCAGGCAGAGAAAGCCCTGCAGCCTGGCTGTCGGGTAACTGTGCCCTTTGGTCGCAGGGAAGTCACCGGCCTGATTATTGAGACATCTAGGCACAGCGAATTCGAGATGAGCAAACTGAAACCAATCGGCCAACTTATCGACCAAGAACCCCTGCTACCACCCTCATTATTTAAGCTATTTATATGGGCAGCTAACTATTACCAACAGCCTATTGGCGATGCATTGTTTACCACCTTACCGGTGCTACTGCGCAAAGGAGAGCTACCTCCGTTACCTGGCCAGCCCGGTTGGCGCCTGAGTACACTAGGCCTGGGGCTGGGACCCGACTCATTAAAGCAGGCTCGCAAACAGCGGGCTCTTGTGGATCTAATCAGTGATAGTGGGCCCGAGCTAGCCGAGTCAATTATTCTCGAAGCGTTCTCGCGCCCAATCATTAAACAGCTTGGGCAGAAAGGGCTTATTGAGCCAGTGCTGATTGATGCCAATGCAAGTGAAGTGCTAGACCAGAGCCTCGACGAAAACTTACTAAAAGAAGACAATCTCAAACTCTACAGCTCACAACAAACAGCCGTGGATGCCATCGAGAGCCATGGTTTCAATAGCTACTTATTAGATGGCGTCACCGGCAGCGGCAAAACCGAAGTCTACCTACAATCCATTGAAAAGGTACTGCGCTACGGCCGTCAGGCACTGGTGCTTATTCCTGAGATTAGCCTCACCCCACAGACCGAACAACGGTTTCGCGATCGATTTAATGTACCCATGGTGACCTTACATTCTGGGTTGTCAGACAAGCAGCGACTTAAAGCATGGATGGATGCTAAGACAGGTGCTGCCAGCATTATTTTGGGCACCAGATCTGCGGTTTTCACTCCCCTTAAGTCACCGGGCCTGATTATTCTTGATGAAGAACATGACCAATCTTACAAACAGCAGGAGGGCTTTCGTTACTCGGCGCGAGATCTCGCTGTTATTCGTGCACAGCAGGAGAGTATTCCCGTCGTGCTCGGGTCCGCCACCCCCTCATTAGAATCGTTAAATAACTGCGCCACTGGTCGCTATCAGCATTTGATCCTCAGCACCCGTGCTGGAGATGCCGTGCAACCAGACTGGCAGATGATTGATTTAAAAGCTGAGCGGGCAGAGTCTGGCATCGCCGCATCGACCCTGGCCGCCATTGGCGAAACCATTCGCAATAAACAGCAGGTGCTGGTGTTTCTCAATCGTCGAGGCTATGCCCCAGCGATGCTCTGTCACCAATGTGGCTGGACAGCCGAATGTAACCAATGCGACTCAAGGCTTACTGTACATCGTGCTCGTAGCCGGCTGATCTGCCACCATTGCGATCATCAGCGGCGTATCCCCCAACAATGCCCTAGTTGTAAGGGCCAGCAGTTAATCGCCGCCGGCGAAGGCACCGAGCGCAGTGAAGCCTACCTGCAACAATGTTTTCCCGACACTAAAATACTGCGCGTTGATCGGGATAGCACCAGACGCAAAGGCGCCATGCAGGAGGTCTTTGATGCCGCCAATAGCGGAGAGCCCTGCATACTCATCGGCACCCAAATGCTGGCCAAAGGCCATCACTTTGCCAATGTTACTTTAGTGGCCGTTTTAGATGCTGACAGTGGCCTGTTTAGCCCAGATTTTCGCGGCCACGAGCGCACGGGGCAACTGCTGACTCAGGTCGCTGGTCGCAGTGGTCGAGGTACCATTCGCGGACGGGTGTTTATCCAGACCCACCAACCAGACCACCCTCTGCTGGAACTGTTAATGGCGCAGGGGTATGGCCATTTTGCCACTCAGTTATTGGCCCAACGACAGCTAAGCCAAATGCCGCCCTTTCGACATATGGCAGTGATAAGGGCAGAGTCTGAGCGCGCCAACGAGGCCGAAAGCTTTTTGCGTCTGGTTCGCCAGCTGGCAGAGAGCATTTCCCCACCCAGCCCCAGACTAGGCTACTTGGGGCCATTACCGGCGATGCTAGAAAAACGTGCTGGACGCTTCCGTTATTTGCTGCAAATCGATGCCGATCAACGCCCGGCCCTGCAGGCGCTTTTAACTCAGCTTGCCCCACAGATCGAAAACCATAAAGATGCTCGGCGAGTACGCTGGTCAATTGATGTGGACCCCCAGGAGCTTTAGCGTAAAAATCGCTCTAAATAAAAAGCTCGTTTAAATGAAAAATAACCCGCCAAGCAGAGATGATTTTGCTTACAATGCGGAGGCAAATTTACAATCTTGGCTCTATAATCTTTGCAGTGTGATTTTGGCATTATAGACAAGCTCTACTACCCAAAAGGTAACCCATGGCCCGCGACTACCAACGAAAATCTGCTACCCGCTCTAACAAGAGCAAGGCCAAAGGTGCGTCGTCTGTACCGGTATTTTTTGCTGGTGTAGTGATTGGTGCTCTGTGTATGAATTTTTTGCCCATGATTTTCGACGGCAAAATACCTGACGCCAAGGCGATGATCAAAGCCGCCAATGATGCTGACCTGCCCAACCCAACATTTAGCTTTCATGACATGCTTAAAGATTCAGAGATTGTTATCCCTGATTCTAAGCAGCAGAAAGGTAACGTTGTGGTAAAGAAAAACTTCTCTTACCTTTTGCAGGTGGGCTCGTTTAGAAACAAGCCCGACGCTGAGGGCTTGCGGGTTCAGCTGTTACTGCTTAACTTGACTGCCACCGTCGAAACCTTTGGCGCTGGCACTGGTGATGTATGGCACCGAGTACTAGTTGGCCCATTTGCCAACACCTCAAAAACCGCTGCCGCAAGGGCCAAACTGTCGCAAAATGATATCGACAGCCTGATGGTTAAACGCAAACTCTAGAGGTAGGCGTCGTATTCCATCATGGTAACCCGACTATCAAACTCCTGCTTTTCTTGACGCTTACTCTGGGTATACAGGTGCTGTAATTCAGCTCCCAGATAGTCCCGAATAAAGTCCGATTGCTCGAAAGTCTTAAGCGCGTCATTCCAAAAATGTGGCAACACAGGTTCAACATCCCCCGCATCACCCTGCACCGCTGGTGGCGCTGAGAGCTTATTTTCAATACCAAACAAAACCCCAGCCAACATGGTTGCCACCGTCAAATAAACATTGGCATCTGCGCCAGCGACCCTGTGCTCGATACGCATTGCTCGGTGATCGCCACCGGGAATTCGAACCGCAGTGGTGCGATTTTCGTAGCCCCAGTTAGGGGCAAGTGGCGCATAACAACCGGGCACCATACGGCGAAAGGAATTTATATTGGGGGCAAAGATGGCCATGCTGTCGGCCATGGTTGCCAGACAGCCAGCGACCGCTTGATTCAATATTTCAGACCCTGCATCAGTGCCATTATCAAAGACGTTGTTGCCGTTCTCATCAATAAGGCTAAAGTGAATGTGCATGCCATTGCCCACCTGATCAGCAAAGGGCTTGGCCATAAAAGAGGCCACTCGGTCATGGCTGCGAGCCACCTGTCGAATCGCACGCTTGAGCATACTGCCCTGATCACAGGCGCGCAGAGCAGAGTCTTGGTGGTATAGGTTGATTTCAAACTGGGATGGGCCAAATTCTGTAATTAACGTGTCCACCGGCAACTGCTGAATATTGGCTGCGCTGGTAATAGCGTCCATCAACGGTGCCACCTCGCGCATGGCATCTAAACCATAGGTGTGTCCGCCCAGAGATGGGCTGCCGTCCAGTGCACGCTGGCTATGCTGGGGGGCACCAAACTGATCGCGGTCTAACTCAAACAGATGAAACTCTAGCTCACTGGCCACCATAGGTGTCAGACCCAACTTATCGAAACGCTTAAGGATATTCTCTAACACCACTCGGCAGTCACCCATGTAGGGCTGATCACCAGTAAAGCTGCCCATGGACACGATGATCTGTGCCGTAGGCCGATCTGCCCAGGGTACCAGCGCCAAGGTCTCTATGTGGGGAATACAAATGCCGTCAGTATCGCCAGTCGCTTTGACCAACTCTTCTAAATCTCGCCCCCAGCTATCGAGGGAGCAGGAGCTCTGAGGCATTTTATAGCCACCATCAAACAGCTTGGATATTTGCTCACGGGGCAACCACTTGCCTCGCTGAATGCCATTAAGATCATGCAAAAGCACTTCAAATATTTCGACATCTGGGTGTGCCTGCAAAAATTGCTCTAGCTGCTGTCGCTGGTCCATAGGGAATCCGCTGTTTGTTTTTTTAACTTTTAACTTCAATTTTAAGGTCGATATTATGGCACTTTGAGCCACATTAAAATCCGCTAAATCCACTGGCTACCCCTAGAGGGTAGAAAGTCCTTTTAGCGGAGGTTACCCGACATTTTTACGACTTAATAAAATTCATTGGCCTAATCCTTAGCCAGATCCCCAAGTGCCACTTTTAAAGGGCCCAAATGAGCCTCAAAATTCTTCCAATAGGCCACTGCTGACTTGTAAATAGGCTGGCGGACTTGCTCAGAACTGGCGGTATTAACGGCCCGCTCGGTCTCGTAAAAACGGACACAGGCCTCTTCCATAGGCAGGTCGCAATAAGCTAATAGCTGCTCTACATTTTGCTCTAGGTTATCCACTACATTTTCGTAGTCTACGGAATGAACACGGCCAGGGAAAACCGCCTGCCAATGGGCCATGAGACGCTGGTAGTCAAGGTAGTAGCGCCCCAAATCTTGCAGATCATAGGTAAAGTGCTGACCCTCTGCCCACAGCTGTTTAAAGCAACCAAAGCAATTATCCATAGGGTTGCGCTGGGTGTTAATAATTTTAGCCTGGGGCATGGCCAGCAGTATCAGGCCCACGTAGAGAAAATTATTGGGTAACTTATCGATAAAAAATGGCGCGTCGGTCTGCCGGTGACGCTGAGCCTGATCTATAAATTGCTCGCCGAGGCCGCGCCAATTTTCCTGTGATAACTCGGTAACGCCTTCAGGATATGGTTGGCTAGCGACTCCACTAGGCTGACGATGTAACCGACCCGCCAGCCAGGGGATATAAGGTAACTCTCTAGTACCCTCCACCTGAGAATGGGAGGCTAAAATTTGCTCTTGTAGGGTAGAGCCAGAACGAGGCAACCCGAGAATAAATATAGGGGACGGGTCTTCAATGCCAACCTTCCTATTGGCTTGAATAAATTCTGCTGTGAACGTCTTGATGGTTCTATCAACTAGGGACGTAAAATCATCGGCGCTCCAGTTGACTAGTTTCTTCTGTACTAGATTACCCGCCTGATAACAGGCAAACGCACTGTCCCAATCCTTGCGATGTTCGTAGGCTTTGCCCAGAGCATAATTAAAATGCACTAGGCTCTTACTACTTATTCCATTACCTATTTCATTACTTGTTTTTCCGATAACCTCACCAGTGCTCCCCTTATTACTGGCATCATTTTCTAGCGCCGCCGTCATATTGGCCACTTCGTCGTCGCTGAATCTGTAGGTTTTTAGATTAGATAATGACCAGGCAGCTTCGCCGTAGTTTTTGTCTAACTGCATGCAGCGCTGATAGATTGCAATAGCCTGTTCCTGGCGCCCCAATGTCTTTAGGGCCGTAGCTTTTTGCGATAGGGCGGGCACATTGTCCGGCGTCTTTTCTAACACCAAATCATACTGTTCTAGAGCTTCTTGAAAACGATTATCCTTGGAGTAAATATCACCCAGTAACATCCGTGCTTCTGACTTGTCGGCATCAATGTGCAGCACATGCTCTACCGCTTCCTGGGCTTCTACAAGCTGATCTTGGCGAGACAGTGCAGCGGCTAACCGCAGCCACCATTTTAAACGCTCGGGCATTTTGCGAATTAAAGATCGCGCCAGCTGTTCTGCATACCTGGCTCTACCACTGTCCAGGGCGTGCTCAATCATGAGTTCTTTGGCACCGGCATTGTCAGTGTCCTGAACCAATACCTCCTGACACAGGGCTTCACTGGCGGCACGATCTCCCGATCGGAACAGGGCACCAGCTTCAACCACTTTGCTCTTTAGCTCATCGGCTTGGCGATTCACTTTCTCTAGGTCGCCGGACTGCTCTGTTTTACCCTGGGCCTGGAGTACTTTTTCTAATAGCTTGCTGGGGCCCTTTAATTTTCCGTCAAGTTGAAGTGCGCGGCGCAGGGACTTCTCTGAGTTGCCCAGCTGGTCAAGGGTAAACTGGGCTTTACCAAGGTCTGCCCAGGCATGGGCAAAGTCGGGAGTGATGGCAAGAACGGCTTCAAAACCCGCTGCGGCTCGCTCATGTTCACCGCGGCGCTCCCAGACTTGGGCCCTTAGGCGCAATGTGTTGACCTCGCGAGGATTTAAACCCAGTAGCAGCTCACAGATATCTTCACAGCGCTGTAAATTCCCTTCGCGCAGTGCCGACAGTGCCTGAAAAAATTGCTGCTGTGGATCCATAGTCTTGGCCAATTATTTTTTCTTAGTCTACAAAAAAAGAGCCGACATTGTCGGCTCTTTTTAAGGTGTTGCTGTTTAAAATCAGGCTCTTCACTAAGTATTTGATAGGAAGCACTTGGTAGTAAGTCCCTAATAATAAGTACTTAGAACTTCCAGCCTACGTCCAGACCAATGCGACGAGGCTCTGAGAAACCAAAGTAATGAGCACCAATATTTGCCTCTGAACCAGCTACGCCTTTGTAGTGGAATTCGTCGGTAATATTGTTCACCCATAAAGTGAGGTTCCAGTCCTCTGAACTGTCATAGCCCACACGCAGGTTACTGGTGGTAAAGCCGTCAGCCATCAGCGGATTGCTGCTGAAAGACCCAAAGCCTACGCCCTCTTCCTGATGGAAGGTTTCCCAAGTAACTGCTAGTGCGCCATTTTCCATAGGGACTGTGTAAGTGGCGACAATGGCACCACTAAATTCAACAGTACCAGGAATCTGCGCTCCTCGGCAGTCTGCAGGATCGCAGAAGCCAGCATCAGGATTTGTAAGGTCGGTATCGGCCCATGCTAGACCCAGATAAATATCTAGGTTGTCGGTTGGCAAGAGGCGCATATCTAATTCAACACCACTGCCCTCTGCATCACCCACGTTGGCGACACTGTAACGGGAACCAACATAGTAGCCTGATTGCATACCTTCAAACTCATAGCTATAGATGCTGGCGTTAACCTGCATCTGACCGTCCCAGAACTGGCCTTTTAAGCCTAGCTCAATATTGGTGACCTCTTCTTTCTCAAAGCTCTCTGGCACGCCACCAAGGGCTAGGGCATCTGCGCCATCCAAATCGTCGTCAGCAACCGAGTCTGGGAAGACTAGGAAAAAGGTATTAAAACCTCCGGCCTTGTAACCAGTTGAGTAGTTAGCATAGGTAGAAATATCTTCAGTCACCTGATAGCTCAAAGCTGCACGAACCGATGTATTGGTCCACTGGTCACTGCCACGAACAAAGTCTGAAGAGAAAAACGGAAATGAATACCAGAAGTAGTTGCGGTCATCACCACCAAACTTTTGGCCAAAATCACGATTATCTTCGGTGTATCTAGCACCTAAACTTAAATCGACCTTTTCAGAGACACGCCAAGTGGCATCACCATAAATACCCCAGCCGTCGTATTCTGCATCGATATCAACTGCGTCGTTACGAGTACCAACACCGGCACCATAGCTTGTGTAGCCAGAATACTCGTAGTAAGAAGCGCAGTCGGTGACCTCTGATTCAAAATAAGCGGCGTCAAAGTCTTCGCCATATTCCGCTGCGTAGGCCGCACCATAGCTAGCGCCATAACTCGCGCACATAGCGTCTTCATCGTAGGTCTGGTTAAAGCGCGTCTGGATCTCTTCTTGGTACCAAGAGGCACCCACAAACCAGCTAACGGCATCAGTTTCTTTGTTGATGCGGAATTCTTGGCTGAAGTATTCCTGCTCTTGAACCTGCTCGTAGTTAAAGATAAATTGGTCTTCACCGTCAAAATCTTCTTTGTAATAGTAGTTGTGGCCCCGCAAACCAGTAATGGACGTGAGGCTGTAATCATTGCCTAGGTCAACTTCAACATTTAGCGTTGCGCCCCAGGTTTCACCCTCATCAATTAGGTCGTCGGTATCTACATCTGAGCTGAACTGCTTTTTCCCGGCATCGGAACTAAAAAATGAAAAGCCAGTGTCGTCGGCATCAAACACCTGATAGATCGTCGGTGGACCCGAACGGTCTTCGTACTCGAGCATTAAAGTGCTGGATACCAGGTCATTTTCGAAAGCAAAAGTCTGCCTAATGGCGGTATTCTCAATTGCACCAGCGGTTTTGCCATCATTGATGTTGGTCATCCAACCGTCTTGTTGCTGATGGTAGATTGCCGTGCGGCTCGTGAAGTTATCATTGATAGGTATATTAAAAGCGCCAGAAACCTGCATGTAGCCGTCTTGGCCAAGGCTAAGGTTTATGGACCCGTCCTGCTCTTGGCTAGGCTTTTTAGTGGTGATTGATATCGCACCGGCAGAGGCGTTGCGACCAAACAGAGTGCCCTGTGGCCCCTTAACAACCTCAACCATCTCTATATCAAAGAAACTGGCGAGTGCACCACCAGTTCGGCCTAGGTAGATGCCATCTTGGTAAACACCGATTGAGGGCTCAGCACCCACACCAAAATCATTGGTGCTAATGCCACGGACATTCATGGAGTCCAAAAACGAATCATCTGTATCCCCAGACACGCCAGGTGTTAACAAGGCTAATGCTTTGGCATCAGAAATCTGTGCTTTTTCGATAAAACTGCCGGTAAAGGCCGATACCGTTAAAGGCACATCTTGCAGTGATTGCGCGCGTTTTTGCGTTGTAACAATAATTTCTTCTATCTGCGCTGCGGCTAAGTGCCCTGCGCTTAGGGTAGCAGCCGCTACAGCTGCGGAGATGAGCGTTTTTCGTAACAGTTGTGATTTCATAATTCCCCCAATCTAGCTAAGTTGTTTGGCGTCATTGCCAGAGTGTTGACGTCTAATTCTTTTAAACTACAGCAGCCAATACTCAGATTCTATCGCTATTAACAAAAATGCCTAGTCTTTTTTTACTCGCGTTTTTCTTATCTACTGCACTGGCTCTCTAGAGTCTAATAAAGCGCTCTAGAAGATTCTAATAAAAGCCTAGAAAATGGGCCCCAATAGCTGTTAAAAAAAACGGCCAACCCATTTGGGTACATGACGAACAGCCCTTTCTATGGTGAGATAATCGGCTATAAAGAGCACCATAAAAATACCCTCCTAGGGTGGCACTGCACTTAACTCCAATACAGTTGAGTTAAGCTAAGGTTAGTGCAGCACATACACCAAGTAGATATTTCCTAGAGAATATTATGACCAATATCCGAACAACCAAACAGTGGCAGCAATTAGACGCGCAAACCCACATGCACCCGTTTACTGATCTGGGCGACTATGCACAAAAGCCCGGTAGAATTATTAACCGCGCCGAGCATATTTATATCCATGATACCGACGGCAATGTAATGCTCGACGCCATGTCGGGCCTATGGTGCTGCAGCCTAGGTTACAGCCAGCCCTCAATCGCTGAAGCGGTCAGCCGCCAGTTTGCCGAGCTGCCCTACTACAATAATTTCTTTCAGTGCAGCAATGCACCTGCAGTGGAGCTGGCTAATCGTTTAGTGCAGATGACTCCAGATCAGTTCACCCACGTGTTCTTTACCGGGTCTGGTTCAGAAGCTAACGACACCAATATTCGTATTGTGCGACGCTACTGGGATGCTAAAGGCCAGCCCAACAAACGTATTATTTTGTCTCGCACCAATGCCTACCACGGCAGCACCATTGCGTCGGCTAGCCTGGGCGGGTTTGATTTTGTGCATAAGCAGTTCGAAACACTGCCCTACGTGCAGCATATTGCCGACCCCAACTGGTACTGCAGTGGCGGCGAGTTAAGCCCCGAAGAATTTGGCTTACAAGCGGCTCGTGAACTCGAGGCGCGCATTGATCTAATAGGTGCTGAAAATGTTGCGGCATTTATCGCTGAACCTGTGCAGGGTGCCGGCGGTGTGATTGTTCCGCCAGAGAGCTACTGGCCCGAAGTCAGCCGCATCCTAAAAGAACGAGACATTTTATTTATCAGTGACGAAGTTATCTGTGGTTTTGGCCGGACAGGTAATATGTTTGGCTGCCAGACCTACGGCACCGAACCGGATCTAATGACCTTTGCCAAAGCAGTGACCAATGGCTTTCAGCCCCTGGGTGGCGTAATGGTCAGCGACAAAGTGGCCACTGTACTGATGGGTTCTGGTGGCGAATTTGGCCACGGCTTTACTTATTCTGGTCACCCAATTGCCTGTGCCGCTGCGTTAGCGACTATGGATATTATTGAAAACGATAATATTGTCGATCTTGTGGCCAACGATATTGGCCCCTACCTGCAGAGCAAGTGGACAGCATTGGCGGACCACCCTATTGTGGGTCATGTGCGCGGTGTCGGCATGCTCGGCTCCATTGAACTGGTGCGTAACAAAGAGACTCGTGAACGCTTGGAGCCAGAGCAAAAATCTGGTGGCATATGCCGAGAGTTCTGCGTCTCAAACGGCCTGATTATGCGCGCGGTTGGCGACTCTATGATCATCTCGCCGCCCTTTGTCAGCAGCCATGAAGAAATTGATCTGTTGATCGAGCGGGCAACAACGGCTCTGGATGCAACGGCAGCACATTACAAAGTTTAATTATTACGACAACACAGATTAAGGATATTTAACAATGGCTGGCGAATGGGGAAAGTTTAACTGGCAAGATCCATTTAACATGGACGATCAACTGAGTGACGAAGAGCGCTTAATTCGCGACACCGCGGCGAGCTTCGCACAAGAGCGACTGGCGCCCCGTGTACGCAACGCTTTTCGTCAAGAGCACACAGACCGCGAGATTTTTAATGAAATGGGTGAGCTGGGTTTACTGGGCTCAACCATTGATGGCTATGGCTGCCCCGGCGTCAGCTATGTGAGCTATGGCTTGGTGGCTCGTGAAGTTGAACGCGTAGACTCTGGCTACCGCTCCATGATGAGCGTGCAATCTAGCCTAGTGATGTACCCCATTTACACCTATGGCACAGATCAGCAGCGTGAAAAATACCTGCCCAAACTAGCTACAGGCGAGTGGGTGGGTTGCTTTGGTCTTACCGAACCCGATGCGGGCTCTGACCCCGGCGGCATGAAGACCCGCGCAAAAACTGTCGACGGTGGCTACCTGCTATCGGGCAGCAAGATGTGGATTAGTAACTCGCCCATTGCCGACGTCTTTATTGTCTGGGCAAAAACCGATGATGGCGTTATTCGTGGTTTTATTCTCGACAAAGGCATGAAGGGTTTGTCGGCGCCCAAGATCGAAGGGAAATTAGCTCTGCGCGCCTCGATTACCGGCGAGATTGTGATGGACGAAGTATTTGTTCCAGAAGACCAGCTGATGCCCAATGTACAGGGCCTTAAAGGTCCCTTTGGCTGCCTTAACTCCGCCAGATATGGCATTAGCTGGGGCGTTATGGGTGCCGCAGAAGATTGCTGGCATGCCGCTCGCCAATACTGCCTAGACCGCATTCAGTTTAATCGCCCCCTGGCCGCCACTCAGCTTATTCAAATGAAGCTGGCCAATATGCAAACCGATATTAGCCTGGGCCTGCAGGGGTCTTTGCGCGCTGGCCGCTTAAAGGACCAGGGCCAACTTGCCCCAGAGCTTATCTCTATGATGAAGCGCAACAACTGCACCAAGGCACTGGATATTGCCCGCCAGTCTCGAGATATGCATGGTGGCAATGGTATCTCCGATGAGTATCCGGTGATGCGCCATATGCTTAATCTTGAGGTGGTTAACACCTATGAAGGCACATCTGATGTGCATGCGCTGATTCTGGGCCGCGCCCAAACGGGCATTCCGGCCTTCGGGTAAAGCTGATGCCCGGGCCTCTCGCTGGTTATAAAGTACTGGATATGAGCCGGGTTCTAGCGGGCCCATGGGCTGGCCAGATGCTCGCCGACCTTGGTGCCGAGGTAATTAAAATTGAACGCCCCAATCAGGGTGATGACACCCGCCACTGGGGCCCTCCCTATCTCAAAGATAGAGACGGCAATTTGACAACAGATGCCGCCTATTTCTTTTGCACCAATCGCGGCAAGCAATCGGTCACTGTGGATATTACCCAGCCCGAGGGTCAGGAAATTATTCGTCAACTGGCCAGCCAATGTGATGTGCTAATTGAAAACTACAAGGTGGGCGGGCTAGCAAAATATGGTCTCTGCTATCAATCTCTCTCCAAGATAAACCCTAAACTAGTGTACTGCTCGATTACCGGCTTTGGCCAAACCGGCCCCTATGCTCAGCGACCCGGTTATGACTTTTTGATTCAGGGTATGGGCGGGCTCATGAGCGTCACTGGTGCGCCAGATACCGAAGGCGGCGGCCCAGTCAAAGTCGGCGTGGCAGTGACAGATCTGTTTACCGGTCTGTATGCGTCCAATGCCATTCAGGCGGCACTGCTGGAACGTCACCAGTCTGGTCTGGGCCAGTATATTGATCTGGCCCTGCTAGATGTTCAGGCCGCTGTGCTGGCCAACCAGGCGAGCAACTATTTAATTGGCGGCACTGTGCCCCAGCGTCTGGGCAATGCCCACCCCAACATAGTGCCCTACCAAGCCTTCGCCACAACCGATGGTCATATTATTTTGGCCGTGGGTAATGAGGGGCAGTTTAAGCGCCTGTGCCAGGTATTGAAAAAACCAAAATGGCTTAAAGACGCCAGGTATACCAGTAATGCATCGCGGGTCAAAAACCGTGATGCGCTCTGCAGCACTATTAGTAAGTCTCTGGCTCAACACAGCAGCCAGCACTGGTTACAGGTATTGGAGCAGCATGAAGTGCCCTGCGGGCCAATCAATACTATTGACCAGGTGTTTGAAGACCAGCAGATACTGGCGCGCAATATGCTGGTGACCTTAGAGGACGAACGTGCAGGGGAGATTCAGATGGTAGCAAACCCAATCAACTTCAGCAGATCTGCAATCGACTATGCCGCGCCACCCCCACAGATTGGAAATGACACGGCCTCAGTATTAGCAGACTATCTTGAGTACTCCCACGCAGAGCTTGAGGCGCTGCGCAAAAAGTCTGTTATCTAATCATTACTGTTTTTTTCTGCTGCTGCTGTCCTATTATTTTTTCTACTATTTTTTCTACTATTTCTGCAGCTCTGATCCTTTTTGCTCTTCAATCCAAGCCGTCACAGACTCTTCCAAAATCGCCAGAGGCATGGCACCGTTAAACAAAACAGTTTCATGGAATTCTCTGTTATCAAACTTATCACCTAGCTCGGTTTCAGCTTTTTGTCTTAGCGCTAATAGTGCTAACTGACCTACCTTATAAGAGGTAGCCTGGCCGGGCCAGACAACGTAGCGCTCAATTTCTCGAGTCACTTCAGCTTCGGTCATGCCGGTTTTAGCTAACATATAGTCTATGGCGCGCTCGCGACTCCAGCGCTTGGCGTGCATGCCAGTATCGACCACTAAACGAACGGCGCGGAACATCTCTGCCTGCAGTCGACCCAAATTGCCTAGCTGATCATTGTCATAAACACCCATATCAGTAAACGCAATGCGCTCTGAATACAGGGCCCAACCCTCAGTGTAAGCGCCAAAGGGGCTGAGCTTGCGCAACATGGGTACGTCCTCAATCATTTGCGAGGCAGAAAGCTGGAAGTGATGACCTGGTGATCCCTCATGGAACATCAGCGTGGGCAGAGTCCAACGAGGGTTGTCTGTGGTGTCTTTTTGGTTGATATAGAAACGACCTGGGGTCGAACCGTCCAAAGCTGGAGACTGGTAGTAGCCGCCGGGAGCAGAGTCCTGAGCATATTCTGGCACTCTGAGTATTTCTAAAGGCTGGGGCGGAATGGTAATAAAGTGCTCTTTAACCACAGTCATGAGCTGGTCATTAACCTGATTCAAATAGGCAATTTGCTCTACTCTACCTTCATCTGTATTGGCAAAATTATGCTCTGGTAAGCGCATGAGGTGCTGTATGCGGGAAACAATACTACCTTCTGTCATGCCTAGACTAACCAGAATATCGGCCATCTCGAGCTCAATCCGAGCCACTTCCGACAGGCCCACCTGATGAATTTCTTCGGCACTCATATCAGTGGTGGTGCGAGACTTTAGGGCATTACTGTATATTTCTTCACCCTGAGCCAGGCGCCAGATACCCGCATCATGGTTACTGGTGAGCAGCATTTCTTCGAACAGTCTGATCATCTGCTGGTACTGAGGAATCACTTGCTCGCTGACCAGCACCACAACCTGCCCATGCAGTTCGTCTTTGCGATCTGAATCCAGGTTATCTAATTTATCGAGCTTAGGCTGCACCGTAGTTACCAATGGATTCGCCTCAGCGCCGCCTTCAATAAAGGCACGCATGCCTATCAGTGCTTTGTTAATAATAAAGTCTGGGGGGACTGTGCCATTATTTTGATCGTCGATTACCCTTACACGAACCTCGGCAATCACGCGGGCAAATTCCTTAAGTCTCGAGATATAACGCTCTAGGCTCTGCTCATCAATAATTCGGTGACGATCGGTGAGAAACTGGGGCATATTAACCATAACGCCAGAGATCTGATTAACCTGGTAGCCGGCATGTTCAATCTTCGACGAGCGTATCAAATCATCGAAGAACCAAGCTGCTATTTTCCAGCTCAAGAGCTCTTGGCCCTCAAGGCCTTCTGGCCCATAGCTGTTCAGACCATCTCGAGCATCTATCAATAGAACCAAGGCTTCGTCCTCGGCCTCTTTGGTATAAGAATCCAATTTATCACTGTGAAAATCTAGAGGGCTATTGTCAATCATACCCAAAGAAGACAGTAATTCTGGTGAGCTTAATGCCAGCTGCATGCTGACCTTATTCACATAGTTATTGACGCCAACTGGCATCGCCCAAAACCATAGATAGAGACCTAGGGATACAGCTAGCAGTAAAGATAAAGCTAATTTGATTATTTTTTTGATGAGAGTCATGGAGAGAACCTTTCTGTTTTTATTTTTACTTTTACTTTTACTTTTACTTTTACTTTAATAACTATGAAATCAAGCCGTACCAATAAAAAGTAAGCCGCGCCGCTAATAAATACTATCCATTAGCGGCGCGGCTACGAGGATTCAGTAAAGCATGATTCTCACCTACTGACACCATTTTGGGTATTACCCGTTCATACTACTTAGACGCTCCATCGCCAAACTTTAGATTCAAAATAATAACAAACCTAGTCGATCATGCGCATAACAGGCGGGGGAAACCCGTTAAAATCGCAAGCGCAGGTGGTGCAGTAAGCGCCTAGGTTTGGCATATAAATAAAATCTTCAGCCTCAGTATTTGCTGGCAGCTTGTGCCGACCCATCACATCAATGGAGTCACAGGTCGGGCCTGCCATAGTCCACAGCCCCGGCTCACCGGTGCGTTCACTCACTATTATTACCGGAAAATCTAGAGTCAATTCCATAAGGCCACCATAGACACCCGTATCCAGATAGACCCAGCGCACATCGTCGCGAGTCGCTGTACCCACTACCTGAGAGACTAAACAGCCGGCGGAGCCAACAAAATAGCGGCCGGGTTCAGCCATCACCTGAATATTTTCTGGGATCGACTCAAGCTCTTGGTTAATACGCACAGCGATCTCTTCAATCGTGGGCTCTTCGCCGGTGAATTGCAGAGGGTAACCGCCGCCCATATTAAGAAGCTCAGGCACAAAACCGTGGCTAGACAATTTAGCGAACAGCTTTTTAGCTGCGCCGATACCTGCAACCCAGTTATCAATGTTGCAGCACTGGGAGCCAACATGAAAAGTGACACCACAGATTTTCATATCTAGGACTTTTGCCGCTTCAATAATTGCTTCAACACCGTTGGGAGTAGCGCCAAACTTGCCCGCTAGGGGCCAGCTTGAGCCTTCGTTGCTAACTTCAATTCGTAGATAAAGTTTTGCGTCCGGTTTAATGGCGGCAATTTTTGCTACTTCTTCAGGGGTATCTACGCAGTACCAAAGCAAGCCACTTTTGGCCGCATGGGCAATAGAGACTGGCGATTTGATTGGGTTGGAGTAAAACACTGTTTCCATGTTCGCACCAAGTTCGACCATTGCGTCAATTTCAGCAATCGATGCAACCTCAAAGCAGGTGCCCTCTTCTTTAAATATCTGCAAGATTTCCGCATCGGCATTAGCTTTAACCGCGAAGTGAGCGCGCACTCTAGGCATGGCAGCCATAAACCGGCGGGCATTATCGCGTAGACGCTGCCTCGACATAACCAGAACAGGCTGACTGTAGTCTTCCGTGTGGGGAGCCGAAAAAGCGATCTGCTGGCGGCTATCTTCTTCCACCATTAATCGTCTTTGGGTTTTATCGTCGTTAGTTAGCTTAACTACGGTAGCTAGACTCATGTCACACCTATTATTTACAAATATTAGTATCGATTTATAGGGTCATTCTAGAGTTACATGCTGTCACTTTGTATTGTCATTCCTATCAAATTGTTTATTATTAACCATCATTTTGTAAACTAAATTGACACATTGCTATGAAAAACGAACAACAGCTTCTGCGACTACTCAAAGAAAACAGCCGCCGCACCGTATCCGACCTAGCCAATGAGATGGGGCTTAGTCGCGCAACGGTGCAGCAAAGTATGGAGAGACTTGAACGCACGGGTGTAATTCAGGGCTATACCATCAAGATTAACCCGCATTTTGAACAGCAGCAGGTCAGCGCCTACATTATGATTTCGGTGGTACCCAAAAAGACCGCAGACATCGTGCGCCAAATTAAGAATCACCCGCAGCTAGATATGCTCTGTACGATAAGTGGCCAATACGATCTGATTGCAAAGGTCACTGAGGCAACCACAGAAGCGCTAGATTTAAGCATCGATACCTTCGCCACCCTCGACGGGGTAGAAAAAACATTGAGCCACATAGTGCTGTCGAGAAAGGTAGATAGATGAGAGTGGGACTGGTAAGTTAGCGGCATAAAAAAAACAACTAAGAATTGATACCATTATGAGCCGAATCATAAAACAACCCAGCCTACTGGATGCCATCACGCCAGTTGTCGTTTTAATTAGCATGCTTGCCGGCACCGTCTATGTGTTTGGCTTAGATTCCTTTGGCCCTAACCAGGTGGCTCTTATTATGGCCGCGGCGGTTGCCGCCATGATCGGCATCAAAAATGGGTTGAGCTGGAACGAGATTGAGCGGGGCATGATCGACACTATTAGTGTCTCCCTGCAGTCTGTTTTGATACTGCTAATGGTCGGCTCTCTGATCGGCAGTTGGATTCTTTCGGGCACCGTGCCCAGCATGATTTATTACGGCGTTGAACTCATGTCGCCAGACTACTTCTATCTCACCGCCTGTTTAGTCTGTGCGCTGCTAGGGTTCAGTATCGGTAGTTCCTGGACCGTGGCTGGCACTCTGGGTATTGGCCTCATGGGCATAGCCGCGGCATTGGATTTATCACTGCCAATTAGCGCTGGCGCCATTATTTCTGGTGCTTATTTTGGTGACAAACTATCTCCCCTTTCTGAGACGACCAACCTAGCGGCGGCGGTAACCAGCAATAATCTGTTTGATCATATTCAGCATATGCTGTGGACCACCATCCCTGGTTTTGTCATCGCTCTGGTTATATTTTTTATTCTCGGCATTGGCAGTGGCTCTAATGTGGTGATCAACGATATCGAAATATTGCAGGCGGCCATGCAAGAGACGTTCACAATTAACCCGCTAATGTTAGCCCCCCTGATATTGCTACTGGGCATGGCGGTTAGGAAACTCCCCGCCCTATCAACGCTTATTTGCGGCACTCTGGCTGGCTGCTTATTTGCCATAATCTTTCAATGGGATGTGGTCGTGGCTCTAGCTGCTGATGAGAGCCTAGCCGCTCCGGCAGCCGTTTTTAAAGGGCTGTTTAGCGCCATGTTTTTGGGCTACAGCTCGGTAACTGGCAACGAAGCGCTGGATTCACTGCTATCAAAAGGCGGCATGAGTAATATGCTCACCACCATCGGGCTGGTCGTTAATGCCATGGCCTTTGGTGGTGCCATGACACGCACAGGGCTGCTGCAACGTCTGGTTGAAGCCGCGCTAAGCCGGGTAAAATCTGCGGGAGATCTTATTTTAGCTACCGTGGGCACCTGTATTGGCACCAATATTCTCGCTGCCGATCAGTATCTGTCTATCGTAATTCCCGGGCAGATGTTTGTTAAATCCTATGAAGATCGTGACCTCAGTACCATTAACCTGTCACGCACATTAGAGGACTCCGGCACATTGACCTCAGCGTTAGTACCCTGGAATACCTGTGGTGCCTATATGTCTGCCACGCTCGGGGTCAGTACCTTTATGTATGCGCCCTATGCCTTCTTTAATATTCTGTGCCCGATTATTGCCGTTATTTATGGTTATTCGCAGATTAGTTTGATTAAATTTGAGGAACCGGCAACCAACGAAGGTAAATGATGCGCCCCATAGAAAGACTGTTTTTAGGCACCTTTTTATGGGCATGCTGTACCGGGCCCTTAAACGCCGAACTAGCTGAATTTGATGGCCAGCGCGCCATGGGCCATATCGCCAAGCAACTAGACTTTGGCCCTCGTGAGCCGGGCAATCTCACCGCCAAAAAAAACACCATTGATTATATTCGGCAAACGTTAGAACCCCTCGCCGACCGGCTAACCGTTCAATCTTTTCAGGCTCATGGCCTGCAGGGCTCTAATCTTTGGGCGAGCTTTGAGGGTGACAGCAAAACCACCGAACACATTATGCTGGGCGCCCACTGGGATACTCGCCCCAGAGCAGAGCAGGACCCAGATAGGCGCAAACGACGCACTCCCATCATGGGCGCTAATGACGGAGCATCAGGGGTAGCAGTACTCCTCGAATTGGCTGCCGCTCTTGCAGTAAACCGCAACTCTGTAACAGTAGATCTAGTTTTTTTTGACTTGGAAGATATGGGTGACATAGGCGGCCGCCCCTATTCCATAGGCGCAAGCCAATTTATAGCGGCCAATCCCTTCTATCGCCCCAATGCCGGAATTATTGTCGACATGGTTTGTGACAAAGCCCTATCGATTCCCCGAGAACAGTATTCTCAAACTCTGGCGGCACCTCTAATGAATCAACTGTGGGAAATTGCTAAGAGGCAAAAAGCCACCGCCTTTAAAGACCAGCCCGGCACCTATATTACCGATGACCACCTACCTTTTTTAGAGGCGGGCATCCCTGTGGTCGATCTTATTCACTTCCCTTTTCCGTCTTACTGGCACAGTAGTGGAGACACCATTGATAAGTGCAGCGCAGCTAGCCTGCAACAGGTGGGCAATGTTTTGAGTGACTTTATAGGGACTTATGGAGCAGACTAGACTAACAATAACGACACTATTAGGAATACTAAAATGATAAAAAACAGATCTTTTAACTTTCCCAAGATTGCCTTCAAATTACTATTCCCTGCTGGATTTCACACTTTATTCCGCACTTTGTTTAGTGCCGCGGCCCTAGCCAGCCTAATTGCCAGCAGTGCCAGTGCAACCGATTTACTGCCCTCTATTCAGGCCGATTACAAAGACCGTTTGGGCGCTATGTTTATTGACTTTCATGCCAACCCAGAACTGAGCACTGGCGAGTTTCGCACCGCTAAAAAAATGGCCGCTGTGTTGCGCGATACAGGTTTTAAGGTCACGGAAGGTGTCGGTGGTACCGGCATAGTGGCTCTTATGAAAAATGGCCCGGGGCCCCTAGTCATGATGCGCGCCGATATGGACGGCCTGCCCCTAAAAGAAAAATCTGGCCTAGCCTATGCGTCAACTGCAACTCAGCTAGACCCAGTTACAGGCAATACCTTCCCGACAATGCATGCCTGTGGTCATGATGTGCATATCACCAGCCTGATTGGCACTGCCAAACAGATGGCCGAGCGGCGAGATAGCTGGTCCGGCACATTGATGCTCATCGGCCAACCGGCGGAAGAGCGAGTTCTAGGAGCCAAAAAGATGATGCAAGATAATCTTTGGCAGCGCTTTGGCACACCAGACTATGCACTGGCATTCCATGTATCAGCAGGCTTACCCGCAGGCCTAATCAATGTACAAGAAGGCGCCCCCTTTGCTGGCGCTGACACTGTGGATATTATTGTTCATGGCGTAGGTGCCCATGGCGCCTCGCCCCACGCTGGAAAAGACCCGGTGCTACTGGGCAGCCAAATTGTCGTCGCACTACAGCAGCTGGTGTCACGAGAATTGCCACCAAGGCAAGCCGGTGTAGTAACCGTTGGTGCATTTCACAGTGGCACCAAGCACAATATTATTTCTGACCGTGCCGAACTACAGCTTACCGTGCGCAATACCAACCTACAGACCCGCGATACCCTGCTTAAAGGTATTCAGCGCATCGCCGTTAATCTGGGGCGCGTCGCTGGTTTGCCAGAAGATAAATTGCCAGAGGTGATTATCTTGGAAGAATCTACCCCACCGACTGTTAACAATGATGCTTTGGTAAGACGCTTAGCGGCGGTGTGGAGAAGCAAAATGGGAGCTGACAACGTTGCCAACACAGAATCTCAGGGTATGGGAGCGGAGGATTTTCCTTTCTTTACTACTGAACCGGCAATACCCAGCGTCTATTTTTCGGTGGGCGGTACCAACTTAGAAGAGCTTGCAGCGGCCAATGACGGCACTGGACCAGCCATTGCCTCGCACCATAGCCCGCTGTTTAAAATTGATCCAGAGCCTGCTGTTACCTCTGGTGTTCGGGCGACTGTTTTGGCCCTGATGGAGCTAATGCCAGCGAACTAAGCTGCTACTAACCACAAAAAATGCTAACCACAAAATACTAACGCAAGCTAATTAGTAAGGGCCTAATAATCAGAGCCTAGGCTCTACAGCACCGCCTTAAGTGAGTTGAGACAGTAATCAATATTCTTTTGGTTACTGGCATGACCCATTAGGCCAATGCGCCACACCTTGCCCCCAAGGGCTCCCAAACCAGCACCAATCTCTAGGTCGAACTCGTTTAACAGGCGAGTTCGCACCTCCGCGTCGTCGGCACCCTCGGGAATATATATGGTATTTAACTGGGGCAAGCGGTCTTGCTCAGCCACCAAAAAGCTAATACCCATCTGTTCCAAACCCGCTCGCAAAGCCAAATGATTACGCTGATGGCGAGCCCAGGAATTTTCCAAACCCTCTTCCTGAACAATCACTAAGGACTCGTGCAAGCCATAGAGACAGTTCACTGGGGCTGTGTGGTGATAGGCGCGTTTACCTTCGCCACCCCAATAACCCATGACCAAATTAAGGTCGAGAAACCAGCTCTGCACCTTACTTTGACGGTTGCGAATCTTTTCAGCGGCACGCTGATTAAAACTCACTGGCGACAAGCCTGGAGGAGCCGACAGACATTTCTGGGACCCCGAATAAATGGCATCTATATTCCACTCATCAACCATAAGGGGCGTGCCCGTCAAGCTGGTGACTGCGTCGACAATAGTCAGACAATCATATTGATGGGCCAATGCCACTAATGTCTTGGCGTCAGACTGGGCCCCTGTAGAGGTTTCAGCATGAACAAAGGCCACCAGTACAGCATCGGGATGGGCCTTTAAAGCGTCTTCAAGTTTGTGGGGGTCAACTGTGGTTCCCCATTCATCTTCAACCATGACGGCGGTACCACCACAGCGTTCGACATTCTCTTTCATACGCCCACCAAACACACCGTTTTGGCAGACAATAACCTTGTCACCACATTCCACTAAATTGGCAAAACAGCATTCCATGCCCGCAGAGCCCGGCGCAGACACCGCAAAAGTAAGCTCATTTTTAGTTTGGAATGCATATTGTAGAAGGGTTTTCACTTCATCCATCATGCCAATAAAGGCAGGGTCTAAATGACCGACAGTTGGCCTGGCCATCGCCTGCAAAACACGGTCACTGACATCAGAGGGGCCCGGGCCCATCAGGGTGCGGCGCGGCGGGTGGAATGAAGTAATGGTCATAGTGTTCTCTCTTATTGTTTGGCTCTAACGGTTTAGCTCTGACGGTTTAGCTCTAACAGTTTAGCTCTGAGCGTCAGCCACAATACCGGTGCTTTTAAGGTGTGCAATTCGAGCACTGTCCAGCCCCAGACTCTGCAGCACCTCATCGGTGTGCGAGCCCACTTCAGGCCCCGGCCATTCTGTGCCCCCAGGAGTACCCTGCATCTTTGGCATCATGGCGGGAATTTTGAGGGATTCACCATTAATTTCAACCGTTTCAAATAATTCTCGGTATTTGAAATGTTCATCTTCCATCATGTCGGCCACATTATAGACCGGCCCACAGGGAACCCTATGTTCATCAAGCACTCTCATCGCATCTGCCAAACTATTAGCTGCACACCAGTTAGCTAGCACCAGATCAATATCAGCCTCATGGATCACCCGCTCCGCATTGCTGGCATATTTTCTATCGGTGGACATGTCTTCCCGCCCTACCGCAATCATTAGTCGAGCAAAAATGGAGTCACCATTGCCGCCAATTACCAAAAATTTATCGTCGGCACACTTGTAAGTATTGGTGGGCACAATGCCAGTTACCGTGGTTCCCGAGGGTTGCCGAATGACACCAGCGCCGTCATATTCGGGAATCACCGCTTCCAGCAGGTTGAACATTGACTCATAAAGAGCCACATCGATCACCTGGCCACCGCCTTCACTATCACCATTCGCAATTGCCTGATCTCTAGAGCGCAGGGCCATCAATATACCCATAACCGCATGTAGTCCTGACACGGTGTCACCAATACTGAGATTGGGACGCACCGGCGCTTCTCCGGGATAGCCGTTTACATAGCGAAAACCACTAATAGCCTCGCAGGCAGAGGCAAAACCAGGCTTTTGAGAATAGGGCCCTGTCTGGCCATAGCCAGAAATTCGAGCATAGATTAGATTGGGGTTGTCGGCTTTTAGACTTTTAGGGTCTAGGTCCCATTTTTCTAGAACTCCAGGCCGGAAATTTTCCACCACAATATCTGCAGTTTTCATCAACTGTCGCACCAGATCGCGACCCTCTTCGGTCTTAAGGTCTAGGGAGATACATTTTTTGTTACGGCCTAGACTGCGCCACCAAAGGGAAGTACCGTCTTTAACTTCACGCCAGTTGCGAATCGGATCGCCACCGGGCGGCTCAATTTTAATCACCTCTGCACCAAAGTAACCCAGCATGCAGCCAGCAAATGGGCCTGCTAATAACTGGCCCAGCTCAATAACCCTAAGGCCTTCTAATGGTTTTTTCATAATAGTAGTTTGTTCATAATGGCCGTTTTAATATTAGTGATTTATGAATAGATGCGAACGGGATTCTACCAGCCAAAAGTGTAAACTGTGTCTAGTAAACAAATAAATAATGCCGATTGACGAGCTAAACCTATGATTTTGCAGTCAAAGACTCCAGCAATGACTAATAAAAACAAAAAAAATGTAATTCGATGTTCTTGCCACGGAACCGGCCCCCAACTGAAGACTCTAACTTTTTAGTCGTTTTAGGAGCTGGTGATGTCAACCAAAGAAATTATAACCAAAATGTCCGCAATCTATAAATACAGATTATTTATAACTTTTCTTATATCCGTTCTGGGTATTTTTAGCACAGTCTCGCAGGCACAAACTATTGCCGACCAACAGCCAGCCTCCGACCCAGTCGAAGACTATATTGATGCTATCGATACTGTTGAAGCAGAGTACAGTTCTTATTCCACAGAGCTCTCAGATCTGTATCTAGGTCTCGGAAAATCACTTTATTCAAGACAAAACTACACCGAAGCCAGGCAGGCTTTTCAGCGAGGCATGCAGATCGAGCGGGTCAACTATGGCCTAAACAGCCTAAGCCAAGCCCCCTATCTGCTATCTATTGCAGATACCGAGAGCTTTTTAGGTAACTGGGACAAGTCAAAAGAGGCGCTGGAAAACTTCTACAACATCAATATTAAAGCCTATGGTGAAAATGATGTGCGCATGTTGCCAGTGCTGGATCAGATGCTAGATTGGTATATGGACAGCTATGATGAGCGAACCGCTAACGGCGGCTATGCCAACCTAGTGATATCAGAACGTATTGCCATGCGTATGCAGTTTATCCTTCAGTCAGATATGCCTCTGGACAACCCTGAATCACCAGATCGCTACCGTCGCCTTGGCTATTTGCAATACTTTATTGCCAATCATATTAAGCAAAACGGAGAGCCCAGCAAATCCGGCATGACAATTTCGACAGGTAATTCTGGGGCTCGCGCCGACGACTCTACCTCTCACATGCATTTCCGTCGCGGTAAAGTCGCGCTTGAGAAGGTCGTGGAATCCCTAGTACAGCAAGAAGATAGTAGTGCCGTAGACCAGGCCCTTGCAATCGCAGAGTTAGGCGATTGGTATCTGGTATTTGGCCAAAAATTCTCTGCCGCCGAGGCTTATCAACTCGCCTATGATGTTCTAGAAGAATCAGATCAACCAGTGGCGCTTCGCGAAGAGCTATTTAGTAAGCCCCGCATGATTACCTTTAAAATGGACAAGCAACCAAATTCAGTGGCGGTAGAAACCGAAGAACTCAGCGCAACGCAACTGCAGGTAAACCTCATGGTTTCCGAATTTGGAGTGCCCATGAATATTGCCGTGTTAGATCCCGCAGAGGACCTCTCAAAGGAGCAGCTGCATGCCTTGCGCAAAGAGGTCAATGAACAGCGATTTAGGCCCCGTTTGAATTTGGGTAAAACCGAACAAGCTGAGATGACTATCTTTTATGACAAACCAACACCAAAGAGTTAAAGGGATTTTATGATAACTGCCAGATATATGAATCGCGCGATCCCACTAGCTATGGTGATGGCGCTGCTATTAAGTGCCTGCCAAATGCCATCCTACAGCCCCCCATCTAGTTCCCAGGGTTCGTCCGGTTCTAGTGGTGGTTCCTCAGGTGGAGGGTCTTCTAGCCCCTCAGGCAGCAGTGGTGGCTCTAGCGGTGGTGGCCAGCAATCTGGAGGCGGTGACTCTGGAGGTGGTGAATCTGAGGGACAAGAATCTGCCGGTGGAAACGCTGGTGGGCAAGAAGCTGGTGATGGAGAAGCTGGTAATGGAGAAGCTGGCGGCCAAGAAGGTCAGGAAGCCTCGGGCTCTCAGGGTTCCTCTGGCAGTGGAGAGTCTATGGAGGACCTAGACCAGGCCTTAGAGGATTCTCTAGAAGGCTTCGACGACGCCGTTGGTGGCTCCGGCAAAAGCTCTAATGAAATTGATATCCTCAGCCCCTCCGGTGGCTCTGGTGTGCAAAATGATAGTGATGAACCTCTATTCGAAGAAGCCACTGAGGGTGGTATGGCCGAAGCCAATGCAGAAATTGAAAAACGCGCGGCGGAGGGCTCTGGGGAAGAGAGCGACGCGGAAGCCTCTGGTGAGGAGAGCTCTAGTGAGGAAGGCTCTGCCGATGCTCAAGGCGCACCTCCCGGCCAACCGGGCGCAGCTAGCGGTTCAGCAGGATCAGCTGGGGAACAGGGCGAAGCCCTGCCTATTCCAGAGGACATAGATGACGGCCGGGGCGACGATATTGTCCAGCGCCAAATACGCGATGCTGCCATGAAAGAAACAGACCCTGTATTGCGGGAAAAACTGTGGGACGAGTACCGACGTATTAAAAACCAGTAGAGTAAACTGAGAACTAAATTGAGAGCTAAATTAAGAGCTAAATTAAGAACTGAGTTGTTAGCTAAAAAGACAGGGAAATAACCGGGAACCATTATGGATACCACCACGTTAAAAAATCACACACCCCAATCAGGCTACCACCGATTATTTGTGGCGACCCTCTTTGCTTGCTGTGCCCTGTTAGCAGTAACTGCACCCCTCGCTCTGGGTGCTACCGACAAAGTTACCTCCTCAACTGCGCTGGTATTGCGCACACCCAGCCAGCAGATCCCTGATACTGCCTTATTAGATGTAGGCATACCTACCCTTAATGATGGCCTATATCTCGCCGACGAAGACGACACCGTATTTCCCGAAGTTCGCTTTGCTGAAGCTATATACTTTTCTAACCAACTCGCCAAAGTCATGGAAAAAAGTGGTGCCTGGGGCGCTATTCGTGTGACACCAAGTGCCAATGTGATCATGGATCTGTATATCACCGGTACCATTCTGCAGTCCGATGGCGAAACCATGGACCTAGAGATACAGGTAAAAGATAGTAGCGGCAAACAGTGGTTCGCCAAAAAATATAAACAGACCACCGGCAAATATGCCTATGACCGCCGCCTTAAAAGACTGGGAGATCCCTTTGAAAATTTATTTATTCGCATTGCCAACGACCTTCTGGCCTATCGCGAAAAGCTCAGCGACCAGCAAGCCATAGAGCTACGCACTATTTCCGAGTTGCGCTTTGCTAAATCATTTTCGCCAGAGGCCTTCGATAACTATGTGAGCGAGCGTCGCGATGGCACGCTAAAAATAGATCGTCTACCCGCAGAGAACGACAGTATATTAATGCGCGTCCGCAAAATCCGCGAGCGAGATTACCTCTACGTCGACACCATGCAAGATTACTACGACGGTTTTTCCCAGCAGATGCATTTTGCCTACCAAGATTTTAGACGTGCCTCCTACGATTCAGTCGTCAGAGCGCGACAGCTAGACCGCCAGGGTAATAGACGTATTATTGCAGGCATAGGGGCAATATTAGCCGGCATATATGGCCGCTCCCAAGCCAATACCAGAGTGACTAGTGATGCCAGTACGGCGACTGCAGCTGTTGGCGGATTCGTACTTAAATCTGGCCTCGAAAAGAAACAAGAGGCTGCAGCCTACAATGAATCTATTGCAGAAATGGGCTCCTCACTCGAAGCCGAAATTGCCCCTCAGGTGATTGAATTAGAAGACCGCACCGTGACACTAACCGGGACAGTCCAAGCTCAATACCAACAGTGGCAGGACCTTCTGCATAAAATTTATAAACAAGAACGCGGTACATTGTAATTATGGCGACTTCCACCCCCCAGGGAGGCAAACAAAAAATTATTCTTGGTGGCCTAGTGCTGCTCGTCGCCCTAGTTGTTTTGCTACTGCCCAGTTTTGTCTCGGACCCCTGGATCGCTGACCCAAGTGCCTCGGCAAAACCAGTTCCGTCCAAGACCACAGTCAGCCCGTCGACAGCAGCAGAAAAAACTAAATATCGTCAGGATTCACAAAAGGTGTTGGCACAGATAATCGCGGTGCGGGACAGACTTAAAGAGCAGACCGTGGAGTTCTGGGGTGCTTTTGAATTTCGCCAGGCCATAGGGCTGGTCGACCTTGGTGATGAACAATATGGCTACGGAGACTACAAAGACGCCTTAACCAGCTATCAGGATTCTCTCAACCAGTTACAAGTTCTAGAGCAGCTTGGCCAGTCCCACTTAGAACAGGCGCTCACAGAGGGCCTTAAGGCTATCGAAAACGCCGAACTAGGAGATATAGAACTCGCCAAAGCCGCGGCCGCGACAGCAATGGCCATTGCCCCTCAAGATAGCCGAACCCAAGAGCTTGAACAGCGGGCTGCCCCTTTAGCAAATTTAATCGCCGCCCTAGACAATGGTCGGCAGCGTCTAGAGACCAATGAACTGGCCGCGGCCAAGGCCTACTTCCAGAAAGCTGTTGCCATAGACAAACGCCATATTAAGGCCGCAGCAGCATTGGTATCTGCCGAACAAGCCATCACTGAAGAGCGGTTTCGCGGTCGTATGAGCGCAGGGTTTTCCGCCCTCGACAGCAATCAATTTGCTGTCGCGACTTCTGCCTTTAATAGCGCGGGAAAGGTTTACAGTAACCACCCTGCAGTCGCCCAAGCCCTATCCCAGGTAGCCACTAAGCAGTCACAGATGGCCGTAAGCCAGCAGATGAAGCAGGCAAGTGAATTTGAACAAAAAGAAGAATGGCAGCAGGCCCTGTCTCTGTATCAGCAGCTATTGCAAACGGACCCCTCTCTGACAGAGGCCAAAGTGAGAACCATACCAGTGGGTGTGCGAGCTTCTCTAGATAGCCAGCTAACGGCGACATTGGCAGACCCCCTTAAATTGTCCACATCGTCCAACTACAGCCGTGGACAGCGCCTATTAAATGATGCCAGTGGCATTGCCGGTCCCGGCCCGCGGCTAAAGCAGCAAACCGCGGACCTCAAAAAAGTACTCCAGCAATCGAGAACAAAATTTGATGTGGCAATTCAGTCCAACAACCTCACCCAGGTCACCTTGTTTCGGGTTGCTGAGCTGGGTGTCTTTGAGCAGACATCACTACAACTTTTTCCCGGACGCTACGTCGCCGCAGGCACCCGCATCGGTTTCAGAGATGTACGTGTCGAATTCAGTATCACCGGTACGCCTATAGCTACACCAATTAGAGTGAGCTGTGACGAGGCTATTTAATTAGAGCAACCTAGCAGGGGCTTTTTGCAGTGGTCTCTCGTTAGAGGGACTTAGTAGGGGCTTTTTGCGGAGGTCTTTAGTGTGGGGCTGCCTAGCAGGGGCTTTTTGTAGCAGTCTTTCGTTAGAGTTAGTAGAGACCTTTTGATTAGGAGGCCTAGCACCTTAATTAGGGCGGCCTAGTGGCGTTATTTAACCCAAGCTATCTACGCAGGAGGATGTAGACTAAGCTAAAGTGCATAAGGTATTAGATGTAAACAAAAGGAAGAAAATGGAGTCCAATGCAATAGGGAACAGATTAGTGCCAAGTATTATAAGAACGATAGAACAACCACTTGGTCAAAACCAACACTGGTCTGATAATTAAATACAAAAAAATACCAAAGATACTATGCCCAATAAAAATAATAATCCGCGGCTCTCCGCGACAGACTTTACCCCCATAGATACGGCCGGCATCAAGCGCCGTCTGCCTGTATCGCCAGGGATGCTGGCCCTTGCTGTTTTGGCCACCAGTGGGTTGGTGATCATGCTCTATCTGTTTGTTGCTCGCGCAGTGATCTTCCAAACCGATCCCGAAAATGCCGACATAGACATCAGCGGCCTGTCTTTTAATATTGGCGATAATTATTTACTGCTCAGTGGCGATTACGGCATCCAAGCCAGCGCCGAGGGCTACTACCCCCTGAACCAAACCATTACCGTTAGCAAGGAGCCAACTCAGGACCTGAAGCTGCAACTGCAACCTCTACCCGGTAACCTCAGCGTTAGCTCTGACATCGCCTCCATAGCCGTGAGTATTGATGGTGAACCAGCCACCGAAGTGCCAGGCACTATTAATGGTATTAGCCGTGGGGCCCACCAGATAGAATTCACCAAATATCGCTACTTTCCCCTGCAGCAAGAAATCGATATCACTGGCTTGGGTACCACCCAATCTATCAATATTTCTCTACTACCTGCCTGGGGCGAAATGCAGTTCAACTCCAAGCCTCAGGGTGCAGATATCTACATTGACGATCGGCTTATTGGCCAGACACCTTTAGCCACTGAAGTGCTAGAAACTGGCAGCGACCTGCGACTGCAACTAAAGGGTTACAAAACCTACCAGCAGCAAGTCAGCGTCAAAGCCGGCAGTAGCGCCGAGCATCCACCAATAGAGCTGGTCGTCTCCGACGGCATATTGAGCATTAATAGCACCCCAGCTGGTGCCAATGTAACCATTGATAATCAGTTTCTCGGCACCACGCCAGTCGAGCTGACTATGGCACCCTTTAAAAAATACCGTCTCGAACTGTTTCTCGAAGGCTATTTAAAAGCCACCAGATCGGCACGCCTAGAACCAGAGGCCACCACCAACCTCGCGGTAACATTGAAGCCCAATATCGGTAGCATTGCATTGACCATCAGCCCCACCGACGCTCAGATACTGGTAGACAACCAGCCCAAGGGAGTCGGTAGCCGCACATTGTCGTTAAATGCAAAACCCCACACATTGACGATTCAAAAAGTCGGCTACGAGTCCAAATCTCTCACTATCACCCCAAGGCCTGACCATCAGCAGGCGCTCAGTATTAAACTACTGACATTAGAAGAAGCCTACTGGGCCTCGCGCCCGCCCCGAATCAAAAGCGTTGCCGGTTCTGAATTAACATTGTTTCGCCCAAACCAGACATTCACCATGGGCGCACCCCGTCGTCAGCCCGGTCGTCGTGCCAATGAAGCTGAACGTAAAGTTGGGCTGCAAAGACCTTTTTACCTCGGCCGTAAAGAAATTAGTAATCTCGAGTTCCGTCAGTGGCAAGAACATAACTCATCGGCGATTAAAGCCCAGTCCTTAGATATGAATAACCAGCCCGTTGCCAAGGTGTCTTGGGAACAGGCCGCTCTCTATTGCAACTGGTTGAGCCGCAAAGAGGGTCTGCCCCCCTTCTATCAAATTGCCGACGGTCTAGTGAGCAGCTTTAACTGGGATTCCCATGGCTATCGCCTGCCAACAGAGGCCGAATGGGCCTGGGCCGCGCGAGTTGATAACAAAGGCCAGTCCAAAGTTTTTCCTTGGAACAGCGGTCTCTATCCGCCAATGGAAGTCACTGATAATTACGCCGACCAGAGCGCGTCTAAGTTCCTCAACTTCACCATCGCCAATTACAACGACAAATACCCAGTATCCTCGGATGTAGGTAGTTTTAAAGCCAATAGCAAAGGCCTCTACAATATGAGCGGCAACGTCTCCGAATGGGTAAATGACTACTATGATATTCGCGCCCATCGCGGCGAGCCTGTTATCGACCCTACCGGCCCAACATCAGGCAATCGCCATGTTATTCGCGGTGCCAGCTGGGCGCTTGGCTCACGCACCGAACTGCGACTCAGCTATAGAGATACGGGCTCTGATGGCCGCTTAGACGTAGGCTTCAGAATTGCCCGCTATGTGGATAAACCAGGAGGGGATCAATGAAAAATAACATTGTGAGAATTTTTTCCCTGCTGGTGCTGGCTCTACCAATGATGGTGTTGGCCCAGGAGGGTCAGGAAGGTCAGAAGTCTCAGGAGGATGTAGCTGTTGATGAGCGTGCTCTTGGTGACAGTGCTCTTGGTGACAGTGCTTCTGGCGACAGCGCTATTGAAAACGAAGCTAAGCAGCAAGATCAGCAGCAAGAAACCTCTGAAAAAAATATAAAAAGCGCCCCCCAAGATGGTGATTTTAAACCTAGCGAAGAGATCTCGGAAGATTTTCCGGTTCCGCTTCCCTCAGACATTTAAGCGACTCTAGACACAGGAATAGCACTATGAATAGCAGCACGAGTAGTCCCACTAATCGCGCAACCAACGAGATGTTTTTCCAGATGGTGGCCCTGCTGCTGTCGGTGATTATCATTCACACTATTTTTGTGACAGTCGTGCGCCCCAATGCCGACAGTACGATTCGCCAGCATGCAGAGATGGCTGCTGCCGGTGAGGAATATGTTGTGCCGCGATCATTTTTTATTGTCATCAAAGATCTCGAGCAAGAATCCTGTTTTATTCTTATGTTCTGGGCTCTAGCTATTATGGGCTACAAGACCCGCACCAGTATTCGCGAGAAGCGTATGCTCGAGCTACCCCTAGTATCGATTGCCGAAGGCTCAAGAGTCCTGCCCGATGATGCCGGCCAACTGGCCCGCCCCTTGCAAGCCTTGCCAGACGAGCAGCGCGGCTATCTGCTGCCTCGTGCACTGCAAACGGCACTGAGCCGATTTCAGGTGACCGACAGCGTGCAGTTTGCCACCGAAGCCGTATCCAGCTGCTGTGATACAGAAAACGACCGTCTGGACTCAGAGCTATCGATGGTGCGTTACATCACCTGGGCCATCCCCTCCATTGGTTTTATCGGCACCGTCCGCGGCATTGGTGCTGCACTGGGCCAAGCCCACGAGGCCATGCAAGGTAATATTGCCGGCGTGACTAGCAGCCTTGGTGTGGCTTTTAACTCCACTTTTATCGCCCTGTTAATCAGCATGGTGGTCATGTTCTTTATGCACCAGCTACAGCTTATTCAAGAGAGATTAGTACTAGACTCCCAGTCCTACTGTGAAAATAACCTACTGCGATTCCTCAAGGCGGCCAAATAACCATGACTGTTGCTGTATTAGAGCTCAATGACCAAAGCCTGAGTATTCAGGCAGAGGGCGGCGCGCTGCATACCGAACCCGGTTTTGCCCAGCTAACGGCTAGCGGCATAGAAACCGGTGATCGCGCCAGAGCTATTGCCTGGCAGCAGCCACAGCACAGTTACAATCAGTACTGGCGCCAATTGAACCAGGTAGCCCTGCCAAGCAAACAGCGCTGGGCACGACACCATGCAGATATCGCTTTTGCCCAACTCAAACAGCTAGTTGAAATGGCCGGCTCCCCCGAGTCATTAATACTCAGCGTTCCCGGTAGTTTTTCCGAAGACCAGCTTTCGCTAGTACTGGGTCTGGCCAGTGCTATTCCAGTACAGATCATCGCCGTTATTGATAGCGCCCTAGCCTCCTGCGCAGAACAACAAGCCCCAACCCTAATGATCGAATTACAGCTACAACAGGCCGTTATTACTAAACTCGATGTGACAAATGGCACCACCAGTATTAGCGCGCAAGAGGTTATTCCCGACCTAGGGATCATGCAGCTCTACAACGCTGCCGCCCGCCATATCAGCGACCAGCTGATTGCAGACTATAGATACGACCCTCTGCACACATCCGACGGCGAACAGCTTATCTATGACCAGCTACCCCATTGGTTGATGCAGCTTGGATGGGAAGATGAAATCTCCGTCACCCTGCCCTCTCCTCAGGGAGAGTTAAACCTGGTACTACGCAAACAGCAGATTGCAGATTTATTGGAACAGCGCCTCAGCGGCTTGAATGTGATTATTAAAAAGCATGCCAAAGCAGCCCTGTGCTTTTCCCATAGCGCCGCCCTAATTCCAGCGCTCTTGCCCCAGTTTGCCGACGCTCAGCTCTGCGCCCAAAATGCCGGCATTAACAACTGCTTGAACCTGCAAGACAAGCTATTTAACAGCGAACTACAACGCATTAGCACGCTAGAAGTGAGTACAAAGACGCGAGCGCCAGATAAAAAACATCGAGCTACGCATCTGCTCTATCAAGATAATGCCTACCCGCTCGATCATCCCATTAGTATCCATATCAAAGATAACCAACTAACTCTGGTTAGCACCATCGATAATCGAGCGGCTTTTGTCTTGGTAGTGGAGGGTCAACAGTTAAAAGTCCTTCACCAACAAGATGGCTTAGAGGTGCAATTACCCAGCGCCTGCCAGCCGGGAAAAACATTGAAAATAGGTAGCCAAAAACTGCGCCTTATAGAGGTCAGCAATGCCTAGAAAACGCCGCAATATAGCCTTCAGTTTATCCTTCTTGGATATCATGGCCTGTGGCTTTGGCGCGGTAACATTGCTGTTTTTAATTTTGCGTCACAACGCAACAGAAGTGATTACCCCAGATATTCGCATCTCTGCAGAAGTTGATATGTTGCAGCTAGACATACGTGATGCCGAAGCCGACAAAGTTCAGCTGCTTAACAGCTTGGCCAATGTGCAACTCGAATTGGTACAAGCCCAAGGGTTATCCAAACGGGTGATTACGGATTTAGACGAGCAAGAAAAAAGTATTCAGAGCGACCCCAATGATCTAGACAAACTTCGGCGCCAAGTGGAGCAGCTAGAAAACGAAACAGCGCAGATGGAAGAAGTCGAGTTTGGCGATAGGGTGCGAGAATTTCAGGGTGACGGCAATCGCCAATACCTCACCGGTTTGAAACTGGGAGGTGAGCGCGTACTTATTCTTGTGGACGGTTCCGCAAGCATGCTCGCTGATACGGTGGTCAATGCTGTACGTCGTCGCAATATGGACGAAGAGCAGAAAAAGCAGTCGCCGAAATGGCAATGGACATTGCGCACCTTAGAATGGTTATTGGCACAGCTGCCGCCCAGCAGTCGCTTTCAAGTCTATATGTTTAATACCGAGGCCCAATCAGCCATGGTCGGCACCGAGGGTGAATGGCTCGATGCTGCTGATTCCCTAGCTCTAGAAAATGCCATTAATGGGGCCAGAGAGTATTCGCCAGGGTCCGGCACCAGTTTAATTAATGCCTTTGGTGCCATCGCAGATTTTGAAGACCGACCAGACAATGTATTTTTACTCACCGACGGCCTGCCGACACAGGGCAAAAAACCACCCAAAAAATACATGGTGAGCGGGCAGCAGCGGCGTAAACATTTTTCCGCAGCGATGAAAGAATTCCCCAGAGGTGTGCCCATCAATACCATTCTCTTTCCCATGGAAGGAGACCCGGAAGCAGCCGCGATTTTCTGGCAGACGGCATTAAATACCAAAGGAGCTTTTATCGCCCCGTCGAGGGACTGGCCATGAGTAGTCATAGAGGCAGATCAGTATGAAGCGACAACGGCGCGAGCTACAGGAAGCGAGTTTGTCTTTTCTTGACGTTATAAGCTGCGGCTTTGGCGCCATTGTGCTGTTGTTAGTGATCGCAAAAGTAGGTGACCCCTCTGCCTTGGAAGAAGCAGAGAAGCAGCTGCTAGGCTCCGTCAAAGAGTATCAGGAGAGACTATTTGATATTCGCGGCGAGGCGGTGATTTTAGACAAGCGCTTAAAGTCTCGAAAAGAACAGCTGTCCGATTTAAAAGAGCGTATTGCCCGGCTTAAAGCCAAACTAGCCAGCGTCGCCAAACAGTCCAATCAGCTTTCCCAGTCTCAATCGCGAGAAAAAGAACAGCTACAGCTAGTGATGCAGGTGTTATCTGAAGAGATGGAACGGCTATTAGGACCAGAGTTTCAGCAAAAAAATCAGCTTATTGGGGGCATACCCGCCGACAGTGACTACATTATTTTTGTTATCGACACCTCGGGCAGTATGCAAGTAGCAGCCTGGGAAAAAGTTAAAAAAGAGATGCTCAATATTCTCGACATTTACCCAGAGGTGAAAGGCATTCAGGTGCTTAATGACATGGGCCAGTATATGTTTTCCGGCGAAAAAGGCCGCTGGATTAAAGACAGCCCCAAGATGAGAAAAAACATTATTGAACAACTAGAAACCTGGGCTCCGTTCAGTAATTCCAGCCCGGTTGAAGGTATTAATGCTGCTATTAGGACCTTTTATAGGCCAGGCCGAAAAATCAGCATTTACACCTTAGGCGATGACTTTCAAGGTCGCTCTATTCGCCAAGTGGTCAAAGTAGTGGATAAACTCAACAAGGCTAGTCGCGGCAAAAACAGGCTGGTCCGCGTGCATGCCATAGGATTTCCTGTACATTTTCCACCCGGGGGCACCCCCAGCGCATCAGCCATAAAATTTGCCAACCTCATGCGTGAACTGAGTTACAACAATGGAGGAACCTTTATCGGCTTAAACAGCCTTAATTAAAGGGTAAAAAAACTATGCTTAAAAATTATCTTTCAAAGACAGTCCTAAAACGATCACTGGCGCTAATTCTATTAGCAATACTCAGTGGTTGCAGCTCATCAGCTTCGGTGCGGATTGACCAAGAGTTTCCCACTGTATTAGCCAAGCCAAAAGCGATCTCTGCCACAGTAGTGTTTGATGAGGCCTTTGCTACCTATATCGCCCAGCCTAACAAAAAGACTGTCATTGATATTGGTGCCGGTCAGGTAAAACTACTGAGCAACGCTTTTGCTGGCCTATTTGAAGAGGTTGAGTTTGTAAGTTCCCTCGAAGAGAGTGCTGGAGAAAACTCACTAGTGATTATTCCCTCAGTCAGAGAGGTGCAGGGTTCCACCCCCTCAGAAAATTATCTCAATGTATTTGAAGTATGGATCAAGTACAGCCTTGAAATACAGACAGCCGACGGAGAAACCATTGATAGCTGGTTTATGCCCGCCTACGGCAAAACGCCAGATGCCTTTATGGCCTCCAAATCCAGAGCCATAGAAGAGGCCTCCATTATTGCCCTGCGCGATGCCGGTGCAAAGTTGATGCTCGACTTCTACAGAATCCCTGCGATTTATGGCTGGATGATGGAACAGAAAATATTGGAGGAATCAGAATGAAGCCGACAATTAATCACAAACAATTTAAGACACCGATCGAGAGTCTAGTTAAGAGACTAATTGAGAGAAAAAGCAACAGTAATAATAGCCATACCAAACTCTACTCAAGCTTAATAATGGTAGCGCTATTAGCTGGTTGTAGCGCCACAACTACCATTGATGAGTACCGCCCTTCGGACGAGCCGATAGAACTCAACGCCGGTGAAAATGTGGTCGTCCTAGGTCGCCGTGATGCCGGCCATTACGAAACAGATCGCGACTTTATTAACTGTGTGTCTAACCGTATGAGAGGCGCTGATATTGGCGTATTGCCAGAACAGCAGTTTATTGATTCAATTTACCCATGGTTTGAACCACGCACAGCGCCCAAAGGCTTACCTAGACTAAAGCGCCTCATGCAAGACCCCCTAGTTAAGGGCCAGGTCGAAAAACAGTCTGTTCGCTACCTAGTCTGGCTGGACGGCTCAACCCAAACCTTAGATCAGGGTGGCTCGATAAGTTGCGCTATTGGCCCTGGCGGCGGTGGCTGTTTTGGCTTTGCCCAATGGGACAAGTTATCTGTCTACGAAGCGATTGTGTGGGATATGACCAACTTGCAAGAAATGGGTCGGCTGCGGGTCGACTCAGAGGGCACCTCTTATCTGATCGGTGCCGTTGCACCCATTCCATTGCTAACACCAGTTAAGAGCGACGCCTGCAGCAGTTTGGGCAACCAGTTAAAATCATTCTTTACGGAACAATAAAGACTATCCCATGCAGCCATTAACCAGACTCATACCAGCCGTTGTTTTAGCAGCCTTTATTGGACTGCTGCCAGCGAGCAGCCTCGCGGCCGTGAGCGGTGCAGAAATATATGCAGAGGTCACCGAGAGCACGGCCATTTATGAAGATGAAAAGCTACAGGCCTATATCGTCAAACTCGGTGAGGAGGTGGTAGCTCAGTCCGAAATGGCGGGAGAGGAATTTACCTTCACCCTCTTAGATTCCCCAGCCCTAAATGCCTTCGCCACCAGGGATAACTATGTTTACGTCAATCGCGGTTTATTAAATTACGTCAGCAATGAAGCCCAGTTGGTATCGGTGATCGCCCATGAAGTGGGCCACATCACTCGCAATCATGTTCGAGGCCAAGAAGGCCAAGCCGCAGGCGCGCAGATTTTATCAACTATCGCGGCAGTGTTATCCGGCAGCAATGAAGTATATGAGGCAGGCATGGCTTACGCTAACTCATTAATCCGCGGTCATGGTCGCCGCAATGAACTAGAGGCCGATGAAGCCGGCGCCGAATATATGGCGAAACTGGGCTATGCCCCCAGTGAAATGATTAGCATGCTGTCGATCATGAAAGACTATGAGTCACTACAAAAAAACCGCTCAAAATCCAAAGGTGCTTCCAAGCAAACCTATCACGGAATTTTCTCTAGTCACCCCCGTAACGATAGTCGCTTGCGTACCGTGGTCAGTAAAGCCAGTGCTTTTAAAGCAGAGGTTAGCCGAGACAACGGTGCAGACGTTTATCGCACTCTGACCAACGGCCTAATCTGGGGCGAAAACTTTCTTGCTAAAGAAAACAAGCCCGAGCGTTTTTCTGACATGAAGCGTCGAGTGCGCCTGGACTTCCCCAAAGACTGGGTGCAAGACGCCAGTATTAAGGGCGTCCTGATTAGCGCTTCGCCAGAAGACAAAAGTGCCATATTAAGAGTACAGCCCATTGCTCGCACGGCCCAAAGCCCTGAAGAATATCTCTACAACTATCTCAAGGTGTCACAGTTAAAAAACAGTAAAGTCATATCTCCAGCGCGCCTAAAAGGTTTCACCGGTGTATTGCCCGGCAAAGATCCGGCTGCTGACAGCAGAATTGCAGTGGTCTACTACAAGCTCAATGCCTATCTGTTTAGTGGCGATGTTAAGGAAGCAGATAGCTTTGCTGAGACCGATAAATTATTTCTCGAAGCTATCAACACCTTTCGCCCCATATCGAATCGTGAAATACAGGGCCAAAAACCTCAGACCATCCACTATGTGAAAGCCACCGGAGCCACCACATTTGCCGGGTTGGCCAACGCCTTAAAGTTGAACAACACCGACATAGAGGACCTGCGTATAATCAACGGATACTATCCCAGCGGAGAACCAGTCTCTGGCCAGTGGATTAAAATATTTAAGCGGTAACCAAATAAACACCGAGCCCTCAGCGGCTCCTAAATAAAGAGAGCCCTCAGCGGCCCCTAGATAAAAAGCACCACCTAGATAAAGAACGAGCCCTCAGCGGCCTCTAGATAAAGAGAGCCCTCAGCGGCCCCTAGATAAAAAGCGAGCACCTCAAATAATGACATCGCCCCAACACCAGCTTAAACGTCGTCTCACCATTGTCAGTGCCCTGCTGATTCCCCTTATCTTGGCCATTCTTTGGTACCAGTCAAATCAGGCGCCCATCAACGACAAAGACTGGGATCTAAATCGCCAAAATCTGCCGGACATTGCCGTTCTTGAACAACGTATTGAGCTCGATTTATTTGGTGCTGAAAGCCCTTCCACAAAAGGCATGGCACCAGACACTGACCAGCCCATGGACATTCAAGCAATGGAAGCCAAGCTCGCTGGCCTCACCAAGAATGTCACCACTTTGCGTCAGCCCACAGAGCAAGAGCTCCAGCAGTTTTACCAACAGAACCAGTCTGACTATCGTGAAGCCTCAAAATTCAGTTTTCGCCATATTCTGTTTAGCCGGGCCAAACATGGTGGCCAGGTCTACTCAAAAGCACAGCAAGCCCTTGCGGAATTAGAGCTCGGTAACAATCCGACTGGAGATACTAGCGACCTAAGCCAGGATTACAGCAATGTTGGGTCCGATAAAGTCGATGTAATCTTTGGTCGCGGCTTTGCCACCAAGTTATTGACCCAATTACTAGCTAGCCCACAGAAGCTCCCTTGCTGGACTGATCCCATCTCATCTAATTATGGCGTGCACTTGGTTTGTTTCGACAATGTTAGGTTGGGGGCATTTCCCAATTTAGATGAAGTGCGATCTCAGGTTATCAATGATTGGCGTTACAGTGTTTCGGCTGCGGAGTGAGAGTCGGTCGCGGCTTCTGATCCTTGCCTTTTCTTTTGTATCTTCTCGCATCAAAACCGCTTCGCGGGGAATGCTAAACCTAATGAGAAATCTTTTGGTTTGGGGCACTGGGCAGGCGAAGCTCAGCACCGGAGTGGGATTCTGAGGTTATTTTTTTGTCTTTCTCTGGGGTGTACTACGAAAATTCAAATAGCCCTAGGTGCTATTCTGCCCCCCCTGCCACACCAATGAGATCCTGCGTCGCTGTGCTCTGTCAGGATCACAGGAAGCCAATGATCTAATATCAGCCCTAAGCCATCAACTCAGCAAAGAACTTACGCAGACCCTCTGCCCCAGACTCTTCCCAAGTCTTCAGTGCCGCCGTTCCAACAATCGCCAGATCCGCAGAACCACGCAAGAAATCCATATCCGCCTTACTACTAATACCAAACCCCACACCCATAGGCACAGAACTATGTTGACGACAGCGCTCAATCAAGCCGATCACATCATCACCCATGTTGGTTTTAGAACCAGTAACCCCTTTGCGAGCGACAACATAAACCATACCGCGGCTAATCGCACCCAACTGGGCAAGGCGTTTATCGCTGGTGGTTGGCGTCATTAAAATAATCGGTTCAATACCAGCAGCAGCAGACATAGCGTGCAGATTGGCAGATTCTTCAAGGGGTAGGTCAGGCAGAATATAACCCACGCCACCAGCCTCTTTTAAGCGTCGAACAAAAACCTCTTCGCCCATTTTGAACACAGTATTGTAATAACCCATCATCAATACTTTAAAAGAAAAACGCTCAGCCACCAGTTTCATAAAATCAAAACATTGGTCAACCGTCGTGCCCGACTTTAATGACTGCTCATTGGCACGAACAAAAAGTGGGCCGTCGGCACTAGGCTCTGAAAAAGGAAACTGCAGTTCTACCAGGTCCACGCCCGCCTCATGCATGATTTCTAATTCTTGCATATTAGCTTCAAAGGACGGGTAACCACAGACCACGTGGGCCATTACCAATAAATCTTTGTGCTGTTTGCGTTCGGCAATATAAGATTCAAGACCCATTAGTTATTCTCCGCGCGATACTGGTCGGCCTTGCCGCCGATAAACGACTTCCATTTGGCGTCATCTAGTGCGTCGGCAATGGTAAAGATATCTTTATCGCCGCGGCCAGACTGGTTAATCAAAATGATCTGGTCCTTGCCCATGGTTGGCGCTTCTTTAATCGCCGTAACAAAAGCGTGAGTGCTCTCTAATGCGGGGATCAAACCCTCGCTGCGCATGGTTAGCTTAAGAGCCTCTTTAACTTCAATATCAGTCGCCGCTTCAAAGCGCACTTTGCCCTGATCATGAAGGTAAGAGAAAATAGGGTTTACACCTATATAGTCTAGGCCAGCTGCAACCGAATGAGTCTCAGCCATATTGCCCTCGTCATCTTGCAAGAAGTAGGTTTTATAACCCTGAGCAACACCCACTGTCGCATCGTCATAGGCTAGACGTGCGGAGTGCATGTAAGAACCCACACCATGGCCGCCAGCTTCACAGCCCACCAGTTCGACGTTCTCATCATCAAAGAAGCCCTGGAATATGCCCATGGCATTAGAACCACCACCAACACAAGCATAGACACGGTCTGGCAGACGACCGGCCTGCTTTAAAATTTGCTCTCTAGCTTCCATACCTATGATCGACTGAAACCAGCTAACCATTTCAGGGAAAGGATGGGGCCCACAGGCTGTGCCAAGAATGTAGTGTGTATCGGCCATATTAGTGACCCAGTCACGCATACATTCGTTAACTGCGTCTTTCAGGGTGCGCTGGCCATCTTCAACGGCAATAACTTCAGCGCCGAGATTTTCCATCCAAAACACGTTGGGACGCTGGCGAGCAACATCCACTGCACCCATATAAATTTTGCAGTCAAAGCCAAATTTAGCAGCCATGGTGGCTGTAGCAAACCCATGCTGGCCTGCGCCAGTTTCTGCGATCACTCGCCTCTTACCCAGTCGCTGGCAGAGTAAGCCCTGCCCCATGACGTTGTTTATTTTGTGAGAGCCGGTGTGGTTTAGGTCATCCCGTTTAACATAAATCTGCGCACCACCAAGTTGGCGAGAGAGATTCTCTAAATGAGTGACTGGCGTAGGACGGCCTGAATAATCTTGCAGCAACTGGACATAGTCCTGCCAGAACTTGGGGTCAGCTTTGCATTCGCGGAAGCACGCAAGGAGCTCCTCAATAGTTGCGTGTAGAATTTCGGGCAGGAAAACACCGCCATATTCCCCGTAATAGCCTTCGCGACCATCGGAGAAGTCAAAAATATCCATTTAATGCCTCAGCAGAGAGCAGAGTCCTCCAGAAATGGAGTCATCATGCAGGTGATTAGTGAAAGGCGACCATTTTATATAAGTCGCTGTGCAGGTACAACAGAGAGTCCTTAAACGATCTATCTACTATTTTTCTCGAGGAACAAAAGACCGAGAAAACTAATAGCAATATATGTAGCAGTTAGTATCCATACGTAGTGAATCTATGACCGGTTTATACACAGCGGTCAGTTTTTTCCTAGACCTCAACAACTGTGCACAATAGAGCGTTTTATCCACAAGTTTTGCAACGTATTGACAACCGAGTTTAGGGCGAAAATTCATAAAAAACACAATATATAGTAGATTAGGGCTTGCATGACACAGGATGTAGGATAAACTCTAACTCGTTTTTCGCACAAAGAATTAGTTAAAAAAAGCCTTGGGGAGTCTGTTAAACGGGCCTTTTTTTATAGGAACAACCGTAACAGCGACAAGCGATTGGGTGAGTTACCGCGGATAGTATGCGGTCGAACAAAATTTAAAATATAAGCTAAAAGGTCATGTAATGAGCGCAACCAGACTTAAAACAGTGAAGCCAACGAAAGCCGGCCAAGAAATCAAAATGCAAGACGCGTCCCTAGACATCTGGGACAAAAAATACCGCTTAAAAGACAAACAGTCACAGCCTGTTGATGCCGACATCAACGCCACTTACTTACGCGTGGCTAAGGCACTGTCTGATGTTGAAAGCAAAGAAAAACGCAAAGAATGGCAAGAACGTTTTGTGTGGGCACTGCAGCACGGAGCGATCCCAGCGGGTCGTATTATCTCCAACGCCGGTGCTCAGGCGTACAAGCCAGCAACATCGACTATTAACTGTACCGTTTCCGGCATTGTGCCTGATTCAATGCAGGGCATTCTAGAACGCAACCTCGAAGCGGGCCTTACGCTCAAGGCTGGCTGCGGCATAGGTTACGAATTTTCTACATTGCGCCCTAAAGGTGCCTACGTCTCTGGAGCTGGTGCCTATACATCTGGCCCACTGTCATTCATGGATATCTACGACAAGATGTGTTTTACCGTCTCGTCTGCCGGCGGTCGCCGCGGTGCCCAGATGGCAACCTTTGATGTCAGCCACCCAGATGTCTTCGACTTTGTTCGCGCTAAGCGTGAAGACGGTCGTCTGCGTCAGTTCAACCTGTCACTTCTGATCACCGAAGAGTTTATCGAGGCAGTTCGCACCGATGGCACCTGGAACCTGACCTTTCCTATTAGTGCCAAAGAAATCGAAGGCGGCTTGGACCTTAAAGGTGACGACGTAGTTTGGAAGCCATTCCCAACCACAGAGAACTACATCAGCAATGATGAAGGTTTGGTAGCTTGCAGAATTTACGAAACCATTCGTGCTCAGAAGCTGTGGAACGCCATCATGTCGTCCACCTACGACTTTGCTGAGCCTGGCTTTATCTTGATCGATCAGGTCAACAAAAATAACAACAACTGGTTTTGCGAAGATATCCGCGCTACCAATCCCTGCGGCGAGCAGCCACTGCCCCCTTACGGCAGCTGTCTGTTAGGTTCGGTGAATCTGACCAAGTTTGTGCGCAACCCATTTACCCCAGAAGCTTACTTTGACTGGGAAGAGTACGCAGAAGTGGTCGATGTATTTACCCGCATGCTCGACAACGTAGTAGAGATTAATGGTCTGCCTCTCGAAGGCCAGCGCAAAGAAATTGAATACAAACGCCGTCACGGCATGGGCTTCTTAGGTCTGGGCTCTACCATCACTATGCTTTGCATGAAGTATGGTGACCAAGACTCTCTGGAATTTACCGACCGTATCGCTCGCGACATGGCTGTAGCTGGTCTCAAGAGTGGCCTGCACCTAGCCCGCGAGAAAGGCCCTGCACCAATTATGGATGACGAGTTTGAAGTCACCGCTGCCATGCTCTTTAAGCAGCCAGACATGGCCAAAGACGGCATCAAAGTTGGCGACACCCTGAAAGGCAAAGTTCTACTGGCCAAATACAGCCGCTATATGCAGAGCATCGCAACGGTTGCACCAGAATTAGTAGACTCACTCATTGAAGAGGGCTGTCGCTTTAGCCACCACTCTTCTATTGCTCCGACAGGCACAATCTCATTGTCACTGGCCAACAATGTCAGCAATGGTATCGAGCCCAGCTTTGCCCACCACTACTCACGCAACGTGATTCGTGAAGGCAAAAAGTCGAAAGAGAAAGTCGATGTGTTCTCTTACGAGCTACTGGCCTACCGCACATTGGTTAACGAAAAAGCCATGCCCTACGGCACCTCAGAAGAAGAGGCACTGCCAGACTACTTCATGAGCTCTGAGAATATTATGCCTCGAGCACACGTGGACATTCAGGCTGCCGCACAGAAGTGGGTTGATTCTTCAATCTCTAAAACAATCAATGTCCCAACCGACTGCGATTACGAAGAGTTTAAAGATATCTACCTATACGCCGCTGAAAAGGGCCTCAAGGGTTGCACCACTTTCCGCTTTAACCCAGAAGCCTTCCAGGGCGTTCTGGTAACCGAGAAAGATTTGGAGAACACCACCTACAGCTTCACCTTGGAAGACGGTTCAACAGTCGAGTTCAAAGGTAACGAAGAAGTCGAGTACGACGGTGAGACTCATACAGCAGCCAATCTTTTCGATGCATTGAAAGAAGGTTACTACGGTAAATTCTGATCACATTAAATTTATTCTGTAGCAACTGCAAAGAATAGTAACAGGACTATGATGGACAAGAATATGAACAAGAAAATTTCACAAAAGATTGTTGGCTATAAAGTAGCCACCGAAGATCAGGTAAAGGATGCTGTCGCCAAGGAAGCTGAAAGCAATATTATTCAGATGCACGAGAAAGTCTCGCGCCCTGAAGAGCTTGCTGGCAGCACCTACAAAATCAAGACACCAATGTCTGACCATGCGCTGTACCTGACTATCAACGATATCGTTTTGAATCAGGGTACGGACCATGAACTACGCCGTCCATTCGAAGTCTTTATCAACTCCAAGAACATGGACCACTTCCAGTGGATTGTCGCACTAACAAGAGTACTGTCAGCAGTATTCCGTAAGGGTGGTGACTGCACTTTCTTGGTTGAAGAGATGAAGGCTGTATTTGACCCACAAGGCGGTTACTTCAAGCCTGGCGGTAAATTTATGCCCTCTTTAGTGGCAGAAATTGGATGGGCTATTGAAGATCACCTGCAGAAGATCGGCATGTTGAAGAAGCCTGAGATTCCAGAGCACCAGCAGAAGATCATGGATGAGAAGAGAGCAGAGTTTGAAGGTAAGGCTGCTCCTGTCGCTGAAGCTAGCGATTTTCCTCCCACTGCTGAGCTATGCAAGAAGTGTAGCGTCAAGGCGACCATCCTGATGGACGGTTGTATGACGTGCCTTAACTGCGGTGAGTCTAAGTGTGGTTAAGCTGTTAACTGTATTGTAAAAAAGCGGCCATTGAGCCGCTTTTTTATTGTCTGTTGATAAGTTAAGCCTTTTATACCGACCCTCTAAATTCTGACCTTACCTCCATCTCGCGCCCAAAAGGCTTCGCCGGACATGCTAAACGAAGAGTGTGATCTTATGGTTAGGAGCATTGACCCGGCTTACCTCCCCCTGCCCCCTTTCAAAACACGACGTGAATACGGTCGCTACCGGCATCCTGCCTAACGCGACACTCATACATCCATGTATATCGTCCATGAAGTCTCGGAGCCAGCATCCATGCTGGCTACGGTTTTGAAAGGGGGAAAGAGGGAAAGGGGAAAGGGGAAAGGGGAAAGGGTCAGGCAAGCCTAGATATCGGAGCTAAGTTCTAGAGGTGTATTTTTTCACTTTTTTACTTAGATGTACCGCGAGAGTCCAGATAGACCCTGGGGGAGCCCTGGTGATCAGTCAGGGCCCGTTTATGGGTGTGACCATTTATGGGTATGACCATTTTCAGATTAAGAGAGCTCACTGTCTGAGCGCAGGGAGTTGAGCGAACGCTGAAAAGTTGCACCCATGGGACCGATCGCAAGGGCTTCACCAGGGTCTATTACCCCACTCACTAATCCACAAGAGATCCTTCGTCACTGCACTCTGTCAGGATTGTCCCATAGACAAAGACTCTAAATTTTAGAGAAACAACCTAGCAATATTGAACAGGCCCAAACCTGTCACCGTAATCACCACTGCAACACCCAAAATATTGCTCACAAAACTATTACGGTACTCACCTAATAAATCTTTGCGGTTCATGATAATCAGCAAGAACACTGCCGTTACAGGCAACAGTAGTCCATTGGCCGCCTGGGCAAAAAGAATCGCCGCAATAGGCTTAGTACCCACCGCAGAAAAAACAGTGCCAATAACTAGAACCGACATACAAATAGCACGAAAGCGCTTATCGCTAAAATCCGTCGACCAGCCCAAAGCACCACTCACAGCAAAGCCCGCCGCCAATGGCGCAGTAATAGCACTAGTCAAACCAGCAGCCAACAAGCCAAAAGCAAAAAAGCATTAGCAGAACTCCCAAGAACGGGCTCCAGCTGAGTCGCTAGGGATGTCGCAGAAAACTGCTCACCCGTTTGGAAAAAGGCCACCGCAGAAGTACTCACCACAGCCAGAGTAATCAAACCACCTAAGCCGATAGAAACAATAGTGTCAGTGCGAGACTCAGCAATAGCTTGACGCGTAGGGACACCACGCCATTTTTTCTGCACTAGGTTGGCATGCAAAAATAGATTGTAGGGCACCACCGTGGTACCAATCATAGCAATAACAGTCATGGCAGACCCAGTTGGCATAGAGGGCGTAAACACTCCAGATAGCAGCGCACTTACATCTACATCGATCATCAGCATAGTAAATACGAACACCCCGCTCATTATCACTACCAGCAGAATTAGGAGAGCTTCCATAAACCGATAGGCCCCAGTACCCAGCAGAGCAGCACCAACAGAGCCAATAAAATAACGGCACAGCGACTGATTATCGGGTTTTGAAAAGTAGTGCGCAGGGCCTGGCTCAACCCCTCTCCAGACACAAGGCCTAATCTAGCAGCCATCTCTTGAAGCACAGTGGTGGCTACTAGAGAGAAGACTAACGCCCAGAGTAAAACAAAACCGAAATTGGCGCCGGCGGCGCTTGCCGTAGCAATGCTGCCCGGCCCAATGAAGGCTGCCGTAACTAAGAGGCCTGGTCCGAATCTTTTCATTATTGTTATCAAACCTTTGTGGCATAGGAAGGTATCGCTACCGTTTACTACTTTTCACTACCCTTTAATACTTTTCGCTACCCTTTAATGCTTTTCGCTACCGCGCAACTGGTGTTAACTTGCCTGTTTTAACGTCAAAAATAAAGCCATAGACTTTAATATGGCTGGGTACCAGAGGGTGATTTTTGATGGTTTCCATGTCCGTGAGAACACTTTGGTTTAAATCGGTGAAGGTGTGCCATGCCATGGACTTTCCGGCGTCAGAACCAGACTTGCGATTATCGCTGGCATCCCGGGCTGGGTTAATCCAGGTCTCGCCATCAAAAACGGCGGTTTCCAAGTCTTCTTCAAGCAGGTCGCCTATCTTTTCGTCTGTAACCAAGGTCATGCCGCAGTTGGTATGGTGGATAACAAACCATTCCAGCGTACCGAGGAATTTATGAGAGATAATCAGAGAGCGTATAGCATCTTCAGTGGCACGCCCGCCCGCATTGCGCAGAATATGGGCTTCGCCGTCCATTAGGCCAGCAAATTTATAGGGATCCATGCGCGCATCCATACAGGTAAGGATGGCAAAATGTTTGGTGGGAGCTGGTTGTAACTCGGACTGATCAAAGGTTTTACTGTAATGCTTGTTGGCTTCGATTAGCGCTGCCAAATTGTCCGTTGGGCCACTCTCATCAGACATATTAAACTCACTTATAGATAAACGTTGTTGGCGAGATTATAGACTTACTCAGAAGCTTTGTAATGCTTAATCAACGTCTGAGCAGCGACAATTGCAGGTAGTTCACCAGCCAATACAGCCCGCTCTAGCTCTGGCACCAGAGCCTTAACAGTGGCGTGGTTTTTAAGGTCCGCAATCAGTGCCTCAGCGGTTTCACTCCACATCCAGGCGCGGGCTTGTTGAGCTCGCAGGGTTAAGAGCTCACCAGAATCTGTTAGCGCGCTGCGAAACTCCTGAGCGGTCTGCCACACCTCTGCCACACCCTGATTATGTAGGGCAGAACAGCTTTGTATCCTTGGAGTCCAACTTGGCGTGCGCGCCTGCATAAAATGTAGTGCTGCACCATAGTCTGACACGGTTTGGTTGGCTAAGTGAGTCTGGTCGCCATCAGCTTTATTGACCAGCACCAGATCGGCCAACTCCATGATGCCTCGCTTAATACCTTGTAAATCATCACCGCCGCCAGGGGATAGCAGCAGCAAAAACATATCGGTCATATCCGAGACCGCAGTCTCGGACTGCCCAACACCGACCGTTTCAATGATAATCACGTCGAAGCCAGCGGCCTCGCAAAGTAGCAGTGATTCCCGAGTACGGCGAGTCACGCCACCCAGTGTCTTACCTGCTGGGGAGGGGCGTACAAAGGCATTGGGGTTGACCGAGAGAGTTTCCATGCGGGTCTTGTCGCCAAGAATAGAGCCGCCGCTTACAGCAGATGTAGGGTCTACTGCTAGTACTGCAACCCTGTGGCCCTGCTCCGTTAAATAATTACCCAGCGCTTCAATAAAGGTCGACTTACCTACCCCCGGCGCACCGGAAATACCAAGTCGAATTGAGTTGCCGGTGTGGGGCATTAATGTTTCTAGCAGCGCAGTTGCCTGATCACCGTGATCAGCGCGGGTCGACTCTACGAGAGTAATCGCCTTGGCTAAGGCACGACGATCACCGGCTTTAATCTGCTCTGCTAACATTTAAACGCCCTCTTACTCAAATTCCATAATAATTTCATCTACCATCAGGCTGTCGCCCTGTTCAGCAGAGATTTTCGCCACAATACCATCTTGGGTCGCCCTAAGACTATTTTCCATCTTCATGGCTTCTACTACCGCTAACTCTTCGCCAGCTTTAACCTGATCACCCAGGGCTACTGCAAGCTTGACCAACAAACCAGGCATGGGAGAGAGTAAAAATTTGGATAAATCTGCCGGTACTTTTTCAAGCATTATCTTATTCAGCTCAGCTGCTTTCGGCGAGAGCACCAGTGCACTAATTTCTGCACCCCGATAAAATAGCTGAAAACGACTCTCTTTACGCTCAACCTGAACGCAGACAGCCTGACCATTAATGGTCGTTTGAAAGAGCGGCTCGCCCAACCTCCAATCCGTCACTACCTCATAGTCATCAATGCCGATAGAAACAATAAACCCTGACTCCGTTAAGGTCGTGGTCACTGCAGTCTCAGTATCTCCCGCAATCACCACCCAGTCACTGGCTACGCCATACTGGTGCCCTTCCATCTGACCGGAGATCAGTGCCGAACGCTCGCGGTACTCTTGATGAATAGACGCAGCCACGACCGTAGCAATCGCAGGATTGGTCTGAGGCACCAAATCTGCATTAAAACCATCGGGGAATTCTTCGGCAATAAAGTTTGTAGTCAACTCACCCGCTACAAAGCGAGGGTGCACCATCAAGGCATTAAGAAAACTAATATTGTGATTCACACCGCGAATATAATAGGCATCCAAGGCATCAACCATGCGATCAATAGCCTGGCCGCGATCATCGCCATAAGTAATCAGTTTGGAAATCATAGGGTCGTAGTGCATCGACACTTCGCCACCTTCAAAGACACCGCTATCGACGCGCACACCTTCTCCATGGGGTTCTCTATAGCCCGAGAGGCGACCGATAGAAGGCATAAAATTACGGAACGGGTCTTCGGCATACACCCGAGACTCCATCGCCCAGCCAGTCAAAGTGACCTGTTCTTGGGTGAGAGAAAGTTTCTCGCCGGCTGCCACTCGAATCATCATCTCTACTAAATCTTGGCCCGTAACCAGTTCGGTTACTGGGTGCTCAACCTGCAATCTAGTGTTCATCTCCAGAAAATAGAAGTTCATCTCAGAGTCTGCAATAAACTCCACGGTGCCGGCAGACTGATAATCTACAGCTCTCGCCAAGGCACAGCTTTGCTCGCCCATTTTTTGGCGAGTGGCTTCATCTAAAAATGGCGACGGCGCCTCTTCAATCACCTTTTGGTGGCGGCGCTGAATAGAACATTCCCGCTCACCCAGATAAATAATATTGCCATGGGCATCGGCCATTACTTGAATTTCGATATGGCGGGGCTGCTGAATATATTTCTCGATAAAGATTCTGGTGTCACCAAAGCTAGAGCGCGCTTCATTGGTGGCACGCTCAAAACCATCGCGACAATCCGCCTCATCCCAGGCCACACGCATGCCTTTACCACCGCCACCAGCCGAAGCCTTAAGCATAACGGGATAACCCACTTCGGCACTCACCTCAACCGCATGGTCAGCATCGCGCACCACATCGGTGAAACCTGGAATACAGTTAACACCGGCTTTTTCGGCTATGAGCTTAGACGTAATTTTATCGCCCATAGACTCAATGGCTTTTTTGCCCGGGCCAATAAATACGATGCCCGCAGCATCCAATGCATCATGGAACTTGCTGTTCTCCGACAAAAAACCATAACCCGGATGCACAGCATCCGCGCCACTGTCGAGACAGGCCTGAACAATTTTATCGATCACCAGATAACTCTCTGATGAGGACGCAGGGCCAATATTAATGGCTTCATCTGCCATCTGCACATGCAGTGCATCTGCGTCAGCATCGGAATAAACCGCTACGGTAGCGATACCCATTTTCTTGGCCGTCGCGAAAACACGGCAGGCAATTTCGCCTCTGTTAGCTACTAAAATCTTTTTTAACATAATATTTATCTTTCCTTACAGAGGAATATTGCCGTGCTTGCGCCAGGGGTTTTCAATGCTTTTGTTTTTTAGCATCGCGAGGGAACGAGCAACACGCTTACGCGTACTGTGAGGCATAATCACATCGTCTATATAGCCGCGCTTACCAGCAATAAAGGGATTGGCAAACTTCTTGCGGTACTCTTCGGTGCGGGCAGCGATCTTTTCTTCATCGCCAATATCTTTGCGGAAAATAATCTCTACCGCGCCCTTGGGGCCCATCACAGCGATTTCCGCCGTTGGCCATGCGAGATTCACATCACCGCGCAAATGCTTAGAGGCCATTACGTCGTAGGCGCCGCCATAGGCTTTACGGGTAATCAATGTCACCTTGGGTACAGTGCATTCGGCATAGGCATAGAGTAGCTTCGCACCATGTTTAATAATGCCGCCATACTCTTGGCTAGTGCCGGGCATAAAGCCGGGTACATCCACTAGGGTTAACACGGGAATATTAAAGGCATCGCAGAAGCGAATAAATCGCGCCGCTTTGCGCGAGGCATCGATATCCAAACAGCCCGCCATAACCATGGGTTGGTTAGCCACTACACCAACGGTTGAGCCTTCAATGCGAATAAAACCGGTAATAATATTTTTCGCATAACTCACTTGCAGTTCAAAAAACTCGCTTTCGTCTGCGACCTTAAGAATTAGCTCTTTCATATCATAGGGCTTGTTAGGGTCACTAGGCACTAGAGTGTCCAGTGACATTTCCACGCGATCGGCATCATCTTCTGTGGGCCAGACCGGTGGCTTCTCACGATTATTAGAGGGCAGGTAATTCATAAAACGACGCAGTTTATGCAAGGCATCCACGTCATTCTCAAAGGCTAAATCGGCAACACCAGATTTTGTAGAATGAGTTGCAGCACCACCCAGCTCTTCCGCAGTCACAGTCTCGTGGGTCACCGTTTTAACCACATCTGGGCCAGTAACAAACATATAGCTGCTGTCCTGAACCATAAAGATAAAGTCGGTAATCGCAGGCGAATATACTGCCCCGCCAGCACAGGGGCCCATGACCATACTGATTTGTGGGATAACTCCAGACGCCATCACATTGCGCTGAAAAACCTCGGCATAGCCACCGAGAGAGGCAACGCCTTCCTGAATACGAGCACCACCAGAATCATTAAGGCCAATCACCGGCGCACCGACTTTCAAGGCCTGGTCCATTAGCTTACAAATTTTCTCGGCATGGGCTTCAGAGAGAGCGCCACCGAAAACAGTAAAGTCCTGACTAAATACAAACACCAGCCGGCCGTTAATAGTGCCGTAACCGATTACTACACCATCGCCAGGTACATGTTGCTGATCCATATCGAAATCGGTACAGCGATGCTCGACAAACATGTCCCATTCTTCAAAGCTATTTTCGTCCAGCAGAAGATCCAACCGCTCGCGAGCGGTTAGCTTGCCTTTGGCATGTTGCGCATCAATACGTTTTTGCCCGCCACCTAGGCGCGCACGAACTCGTTTGTCGTCTAATTCAGCCAAAATTTCTTTCATTATTTTTTAACCCTTTAAAGCTTGATCAATGATGGCCAGTACGTCTTCCGCAGCCTCTGGAATATTCGTTCCCGGCCCAAATATTGCCGCCACGCCATCGGCTCTAAGCTGCTCATAATCCTTGGGCGGAATAACACCCCCACAGATCACAATAATCTCTCCTGCACCCTGCTCACGCAAACTAGCAATCAGCTGGGGAACCAGCGTTTTATGCCCAGCCGCCTGAGACGACACACCAACAATATGCACATCGTTTTCAATAGCCTGCTGAGCTGCTTCTTCCGGTGTTTGGAACATAGGCCCCACATCTACATCAAAACCCATATCGGCAAAGGCCGTGGCAATAACCTTAGCCCCGCGGTCGTGACCATCCTGACCCATCTTCACCACCAACATACGTGGTCGGCGGCCATGGTCTTCAGCAAAGTCTTCGACTTTATTTTGAATACCCATAAATTTCTCATCCCCTTTATACGCTGAGCCATAAACTCCGCTGATAGATCGCTGAGTAGCTTTATGACGGCCCCATTCACTTTCTAGTGCATCCGAAATCTCGCCCACGGTTGCTCTAGCTCGAGCAGCATCTACTGCCAATGCCAATAAATTACCTTCACCGGTTTTAGCCGCTTCAGTGAGTGCCTCTAGGGTTTTCTGACAAACGTCGGAGTCACGCTCAGCACGCACTCGCGCCAGTCGAGCCACCTGTGATTCACGCACCGCACTGTTATCAATATCCAGTACGTCGATCTCAGGTTCTACTTCCATCTGGTATTTATTAACCCCAACAATCACCTCTTCACCGCGATCAATACGCGCCTGACGCAAGGCTGCAGCTTCTTCGATACGCAACTTAGGCATACCGGTTTCAACCGCCTTAGTCATACCGCCCAGCTCTTCCACTTCATCGATAATCTCGCGAGCGGCCT